>Ga0160423_10003175_pt1 | contig 13699 bp, 10 predicted proteins | sample CRUFie14St8metaG_FD_108191 | JGI IMG/M metagenome (GOLD analysis project Ga0160423, IMG submission 108191) | Marine microbial communities from the Costa Rica Dome - CRUD Field 142mm St8 metaG | ecosystem: Environmental > Aquatic > Marine > Oceanic > Photic zone | place: Costa Rica: the Eastern...
TATACTTTCAAAAAAGAAATCACCTTTAACGTATGCATTTTTCGGAGTTGAAACAGAATTTTCCAAGGCTTTATAAAAGCCACCTGGAAAATCATAAAGTACTCCTGATTTTTCGTTCTCCAGCAAATGCTCTGGATAAGCTTGATGTTTTGGTAAAATAGCGAAACATCCATAGCTCATAGCTTCTGCAACGCTTAAACCAAAGAAATCATGTTTCGATGTAACGGCTATGTGTGTTGCTTTTGAAAGAAGAGTGACATATTCTTCTTTTGTCTCAACATATCCGCAATGCATTAATTCCTCTTTAAATCTTTTGTCAAAAAGCATTTTTACCTCTTTTTTTTCTGTTCCTTTTCCAAGAACAATAAGTTTAAAATCGATTGATTTTTCTTTAAGGAACTCTAGGCCCTTCAAAAATAGAGTGTAATTTTTATCGTGCTCCCACCTGTGATTCCAAAGAATTACTGGGATTGAATTAGTTTTGGGTTCAATTTTAGGTGGAATCTGTATTCCTGGGTAAATAATATGGGTAATTAAGTTTCTAATTTTTATGCTATTATTAGGTAGCTCTTTAATTAATTTTGATGCTCCTTCTAAAAAGGATGTTTTATTAAACTCTGAATTAAAAACGATATGATTTGCAAATAGTGCAGAAGAGAGATTTATGAAACTGTAATGATTATCTCTCCCTGTCATTATATCGGTGTCTTGGCTGCTTTTGGGATATGCAAATTGGTTCTCGTGAAAATACATTATACACGGTATTTCTTTTGTTGTAATCCTTGAAAAAGCATAGAATAAAGGAATGTTTACCATATCGGTTGCAATAATTATTGTAGGCTTTTGAGAAAGTTTTTGAAATTTTTGAGCGAGTTCATATGCGCCGCCTTCCATTCTCCACTTCCAATGTTTCCCAGACAGAGTAAGCAGTTCAGTTTTAAACGGTAATCTTTTTTGTATCTCTAGTCCCCAAAATTTGTGTGAGCCCGTAAAAAAAGAATCGATAATTAAAATCATATTGAAATGTTTTCAATTGTATAAAAGCATTCAAAGTAGTTTCTTGACTCTAGATGGATTACTCCATATTTGTTTTTAAAGTCTTGATTTAAATTAGCTTCATCAGCCATTCCATTCCATGGTTCAATACAGATAAATGGTGCATTGTTTAAGGGTTTCCAAATACCCATGTGTGGATAATTGAACCAACCGATTTTTATTTTTTCGTTTAAATTTTTCTTTTTCGACCCTAAAGTAAGGTAAGTGCTTTTTAAATCATCAAATATTAAGGCATCCTGATTAAAAAGTTCTTCGTTAAGTTTTATGGTATTGCTGCATAACCATTCTTTTGCTCTTTTGCCGGTTCTAAAACCATCATCGTTTAGTAATAACCTATCTGAACACTCGGTTTTCTCAAATTCTAGTTCATAATCAGAAAAGCTAGATACTTTATCAAATGGACAATTAAAGCCAGGGTGGGCACCTATGCAAAAGTACATTTTTTGTAAAGAATTATTTTCTACCGTATAAATTACTTTGAGCTCCTTTTCAAGAAGAGAAAACATAACCTTTAAAGTATACTCAAATGGAAAAATCTCCTTCGTTGTTTTAGATGAGTTATTAATTAGAGTAATTGAAGAATTAGATTGTTCAACAATATTAAATTCTTCATCTCTTACAAAGCCGTGTTGATTTAATGTGAACGTTTCGTTTTCAAGCCTAATTTTATTTTTATTTACTTTTCCGACTATTGGAAAAAGAATAGGAGCGTGTCTTTTCCAATGGGAAGGATCAGCCTGCCAAATAATTTCCCTCTGTTTTTGTTTATCATAGTAACTGCAAAGTTCAGCACCTGTTCCTTTAATTTTTACGGCTATAAATTCGTTTTCTAAGCAGTAGAGCATTGTAGCAAATTTAGTGCGCTAAAGATAAGTTTTATCTAAAAACTATTTAATACCCAAGTGGAGATAAAAAAATTTTGTTTCCCCTTGATTATTGTTATTTTTGTCCCCTAAATTGCTATGTTTATGAAGTTTCCGTATTTATTTTTAGTTATGTCTACCGTGTTTCTTTTGAATTCGTGCGGTGAAAAAGTTAAAAGTATTAATCGGCCTCTAGGTTCGGAGATTGATGTTTTTTGGAATTTGGTAGAGAATGGTTACAAGGGTAAAAGTTCTTACCTATCTGAGTTTATGATTACTAATAACTCATCGAAAACTCTAGACAGCACAGGCTGGGCAGTATACTTCCACCAGCCTCGAAGAGTTATGATGGAAAGCACATCAAAAAACATATCAATTACGCACGTTAATGGAGATTATTTTAGACTAGAGCCTACTGCTTCTTTTCCTAAATTAAAAAAAGGAGAGGATGTGGTTGTTTCTTTTGAAAGCGATGCATGGGCCATAAAAGATGTTGATGCGCCAAATGGGTTGTTTATCGTTTTTTCTGATTCCACCGGCATAGAATCAAAACCAGAGATTTTAACAAATGTGTCTTACAGTCCTTTGGTGAGGAAGGAGCAAACGGATCGATTTAAAAATGATCCTTTACCAGTTCCTACAGCAAAGTCACGCTATGATTTCAACAAAAAATTGAATTTTGAGCACAGAGATGAATTAACAAAAATTATTCCTACTCCATTTAGATATGAAGAAACTGATGGTATTCTTGAATTAAAAAGCGGCTTAACTATTGCCTATGAAAAGTCGTTACAAAGTGAAGCAAATTTTCTAGCTCAAAAATTAAAAATGGATTTAGGGATTGAAACTAATTTGATTTCGGGCACGGAAGGTGTAATTGTACTAAAAAAAGGTGATGTCAAAGTCAATGGTTCATCAGAGGAAGCATACGGTTTGGTAGTTTCGGATGGTGGCGTAGAGATACTAGCTTCTGATAGTGTTGGTGTTTTTTACGGAATACAAAGCTTAAGAGCTTTGATTTCTGCAGAATATCTTGCTTCTAAATCCGGTAAGGCAATTGTTCCATATGTAGATATTGAAGACGCTCCTCGTTTTGTGTATAGAGGAATGCATTTGGATGTTGTAAGAAATTTTTCAAAGAAGGAGACGGTTTTGAATTTAATTGATTTAATGGCCTTTTACAAACTAAATAAATTTCACTTCCACATTACCGATGATGAAGGGTGGCGTTTGGAGATTCCAGGACTTCCTGAATTAACAGAGGTTGGTTCTAAAAGAGGATATTCCAAGAATGAAACAGAAATGTTAAATCCCGCATACGGATCAGGGCCTCACCCGAATGGAGATGAATCGTGGGGAACAGGTCACTACACTAAGCAAGATTTTATTGAAATTTTAAAATATGCAAAAGAAAGACACATTGAAGTTATTCCAGAATTGGATTTTCCAGGACACGCAAGAGCAGCAATAGTGTCCATGAAGGCTCGTCAAAAGAAACTAATTGCAGAGGGTAAACAAGCAGAGGCTAATGAATATATTTTACATGATCCAAACGATGCATCAAGATACAGATCTATTCAGTTGTATGATGATAATGTTATATGTGTTTGTCAGGTTTCAACATATCGATTTTTAGAGAAAGTTACTGATGAGATTATCTCTATGTATGAGGAGGCTGGTTTAACCTTAAAGCAGGTGCATATTGGCGGTGATGAAGTACCTCATCCATCAAAAGAGGATCCAGAGCATGGAGCATGGAAAAAATCCCCAAAATGTAACGCTTTATTGGAATCTGACGAAGAGTATCAAAATTCTGAGCAATTGTTTTATTACTTCGTGGATCGTTTCTCAAAAATATTAGAAGATCGAAATATTGTAACTGCTGGTTGGGAAGAAATAGGATTGGTTAAAAGCCACAATGAAGAAGGTGATATTAAGGTTGATTTGAACGAGGATTTTAATGAACGAGGCTTCGCTCCATATGTTTGGAATACGGTTTGGAGTTGGGGAGATGAAGATAGAGGTTACAAATTAGCTAATGCTGGTTTTAAAGTAGTTCTATCCAATGTCTCTAATAATTATTTTGATTTAGCATACGACAAAGATCCAAGCGACCCTGGTTACTATTGGGGAGGTTTTGTGGATACAAGAAAAGCTTGGGAGTTTGCTCCATTGAATGTTTATGCAGAGCCATTAACCAATAGAGATGGTGTTCGATTAAATGTTAAGGAGGATTTTAGAGATCACGTTCGATTAACTGAAAAAGGGAAAGCAAATATACAAGGTATTCAAGGTCAGTTATGGGCTGAGACCGTTAAAGGAAACCAAATGTTGGAATATTATATTTTCCCAAAAATGTTAGGTTTAGTAGAGAGAGCTTGGGCGAAAGATCCAGTTTGGACATCTGTTGAAGAGGATAGTATTAGGTTTGATTTTTTAAATAAAGATTGGGATCAATTTGCAAGTAGAATTGGAAACTTTGAGTTGCCTAGATTAACTTATCTAAATGGAGGTGTTAATTATCGAGTAGCTCCCCCTGGAGTAGAGGTAAAAAAAGGTGTTTTGCATGTAAATACAAACTATCCAGGCGCCAAATTTACATATACAACGGATGGAACCGAACCTACATTTGAGTCGGCACAATATAGTTCACCCGTAGCCATTTCTGGTGAAGAGGTAAAAGTCATCGCTTTTTATCCAAATGGCGAAAAGAGTAGGCCATCAATTGTTGATTTGACTCCCAACATTGTAAAGAAGTAACTTATTGAGCGGCACGAAAAATATTCTCATTTTGGAAATCTAAACGACCTTCGATATTTTTTAGGTCGACGAAAACACTCTTTCTTTTTCTTATTCTTAGAAACATCTTGAAACATTTTTAACGATTTTGCACCCAAAAACTCTTTTTCCATTTCTCTGTTTAATGATTAAAAAAAAAAATTAAACAAAAATGAATTTTCTGTAACTCAGTAAACATAAGACTTCCGAAATGTTTTTCCGATAATCACCTGTTGTTTGTAAATAAATAATTCTCGAATTATGTGCATTTTTAAAATAATTTCATTTAATTGGTACCATAAACCAATAAAAAAAGAGTTATGAATTCATTATTGATCAGTAAATTAGCTACCGACGATTACGTCGGCTTTACGTTTTTTGTAGGATGCATGGCCATGATGGCTGCATCCGTATTTTTCTTTTTTTCGTTAAATTCATTTGAAAAAAAGTGGCGTACTTCAATTTTAGTATCTGGCTTGATAACATTTATCGCCGCAGTTCATTATTATTACATGAGAGATTACTGGGCGGAAAATGCTGAGTCGCCAACGTTTTTTAGATACGTTGACTGGATTCTAACAGTTCCGTTGATGTGTGTTGAATTCTTCCTAATACTTAAAGTAGCAGGAGCGACCAAAAAGCTGATGTGGACACTAATAGGCGCGTCAGTGGTTATGCTTGTAACGGGTTACTGGGGAGAAGCTGTTCCAGGAAGTAACTCAGCATTATGGGGTGGTATCTCCGGAGCTGCATACTTCTACATAGTTTACCTTATCATGTTCGGAGAAGCAAAAGCGCTCGCTGTTCAGGCAGGTGGACATGTCTTAAATGCTCACAACATTTTGTGTAAATTCGTCCTAATAGGATGGGCTATTTATCCTTTAGGATATATGGCAGGTACTGCAGGGTGGTATGGAGCTGAAGGTGTATTGTTTGGAATGAGCATAGATATGGATGTTATTTACAATATTGGAGATGCCATTAACAAAATTGGTTTTGGTTTAGTTGTATATAGCTTAGCAGCTAACTCCTCCGCTAGTCCACAAGCTGCATAAGTAGATGTAATAGTACTATTAATTAAAAGAAAAGGAGGGACTTCCCTCCTTTTTTCATTACCAGAATTTATTAAAAGTAACTTATTTTTTATAACGTTCCTTTGGTACTTGGTAGAATCAAATGTTCAGAATCCCTTCGAATTGCCATTTTAATGGCTCTTGCTAAAGCTTTGAATATACCTTCAATTTTGTGGTGTTCATTTTCACCTTCGGCTTTTATATTAAGATTTGCTTGTGCAGTGTCTGAAAAGGATTTAAAAAAGTGGAAAAACATTTCTGTTGGCATTTCTCCAATCATTTCCCGTTTAAAATCAGCTTCCCATACTATCCAAGGTCTTCCTCCAAAATCCAATGAAACCTGACACAAACAATCATCCATTGGTAGAGCGTAGCCATAGCGCTCTATGCCAATTTTATTGCCCAAAGCTTTCTTAAATGCTTCACCCAAGGCTAAGGCTGTGTCTTCAATGGTATGGTGCTCATCGATTTCTAAATCCCCTTTAACATGAATTTTTAAGTTAATTCCAGAATGCTTTGCAATTTGTTCTAACATATGATCAAAAAAGCCTATACCTGTTTTTACATCACTTGTTCCGGTTCCGTCCAAATCGATATCTATGGATATTTCAGTTTCCTTTGTGTCTCTTTGCACAGTATACTTTCGTTCTCCTGCAGCTAGGTGCAAATATATATCCTTCCAATCGGTCGTTTCAATGGCTATAAACCCTTTTAATTCATCAATTTTACTGGCAATTTCTTTTAATCCTTTTTTATTTTCATGGTTTATCCATATTGCTTTCGCGCCTATATTTTTGGCTAATTCAACATCGGTAATTCGATCTCCAATTACATATGAGTTTGATAGATCATATTTTCCACTCATGTATTTTTTCTCTAACAAACCTGTTCTGGGTTTTCGAGTTGGAGCGTTATCCTGAGGGAAAGTTTTATCAATTAAAATATCATCAAACTTGACTCCCTCATTTTCAAAAGCCTTGAGCATGGCATTTTGTGGGGCCATAAAATCCTCTTCTGGAAAAGAATCGGTTCCTAAGCCATCTTGGTTGGAAACCATAACAATTTCAAAATCTGTTTTTCTTACAATTTCACCTAGCCATCGGAATACACCAGGATAAAATTCAAGTTTTTCCAAACTGTCTAATTGACAATCAACAGGTGGTTCAATAACTAAAGTTCCATCTCTGTCTATGAATAGTGCTTTTTTCATCTTGTAATTTCTTTTATTGCATTTATTAGTTTGTCATTTTCAGCTGGTTTGCCAACTGTAATTCTCAAACAATTTTCGCAAAGTATAACACTTGATCGATTTCGAACAATTATGGATTGTTCAACAAGTTTATTGTAAATATTCGTAGCGTTGTTTATTTTAACCAACACAAAATTAGTATCACTTTGATAAATTTGTTGCACTCCATCAATTTGATATAATTTTTCTCTAAGCTTTACTTTTTCAGCTAATATAGCGTCAATAGTCTCATTTCTTTCATCTAAATATCCAATTGCTTCGATAGCTTTTTCTTGAGTAAGGCTATTTACATTGTAAGGTGGCTTAATTTTATTCAGAACAGAAATTATTTCTTTTGAAGCAAAACCCATTCCCAGTCTAAGTCCCGCCAGTCCCCATGCCTTACTCAATGTCTGTATAATGAATAAATTGGGATGAAATTCAAGAAAGTCAACCCAACTTTGAGAGTCGCTAAAATCTATGTAGGCCTCATCAATTACTACAATTCCTTCAAAACAGTTTAAGACATTTTTAATGACTGCTGGATCCATAGTATTTCCAGTAGGATTATTTGGAGAGCAAAACCAGATTATTTTTGATTTTTTATCAATAGTTTCTAGTAAACTCAATTCATCAACTTCAAAGTCTGAGGTTAAAGGAACCTTTTTCGTTTTAACGTTATTAACATCTGCACATACCTGATACATGCCATAGGTAGGAGGGAATATGATTGCTTCATCCTTACCGGGCTCACAAAACGCTCTAAATAATAAATCAATGACTTCATCACTCCCGTTTCCAAGGATTATAGACTCTTCATGAATGTTTTTAATTTTTGAAATTTCTTTTTTTAAGGCCTTTTGATAAGGGTCTGGGTATCTGTTTAGACCATTTCCAAAAGGATTCTCATTTGCATCCAAATAAACGTCAGCTTTGCCAGTGAATTCGTCTCTTGCTGAAGAATAGGGTTTTAATCCTTTTATAGAGGAGCGTACTATTTTATTTAAATCGAAACTCATTTTAACTTAGTTCTTTTAGCCTTAATGTTACTGCATTTTTGTGTGCATATAACTCTTCTGCTTCAGCCATTACTTCGATAATTGGGCCAAGGGATTGTAGCCCTTCTTTGCTTATTTTTTGATACGTTATTTTCTTTGTGTAAGAGTCTAGAGATACACCGCTGTAGGATTTAGCATATCCGTTTGTAGGTAGAGTATGGTTAGTCCCTGAGGCATAATCACCCGCACTTTCAGGAGTGTAATTGCCTAAGAAAACTGAACCAGCGTTCGTAACTCCATCAATAAATAATTCTTCATTTTTTGCTCCTATGACTAAATGTTCAGGCCCATAATCGTTAATTAATTCCAAAGCTTCTTTCTCATTTTTCATAAGAATTAGTGTAGAGTTGTTCAGTGCTTTAGAAGCGATTTCTTTTCTTGGTAAATCGTTTAATTGTTTTTCAACAGCAATTTTTACTTCATCAATTAAACTTTCTACACAAGTAACAAATATTACTTGAGAATCGGCACCATGTTCAGCTTGCGAGAGCAGGTCAGAGGCAATAAATTCAGGATTTCCAATTTCATCGCCATAAACCAAAACCTCACTTGGTCCAGCAGGCATATCAATAGCAACTCCGTCCAAACTGGCAAGTTGCTTTGCAGCAGTAACATATTGATTTCCAGGTCCGAATATTTTGTAAACCGAAGGGACAGATTCTGTTCCATAAGCCATAGCTCCAATTGCTTGAATTCCTCCTAATTTAAAAATCTTCGTGCATCCAACTGCCGCTGCTGCATAAAGAATAGCTGGGTTAATTTTACCATCTATGTTTGGAGGTGTACACAAAACAATTTCTTTGCAGCCTGCAATTTTAGCAGGAATGGCTAACATTAACACAGTGCTAAATAGTGGAGCTGTACCTCCAGGTATGTATAAGCCAACTTTTTCAATTGGCGTTATTTTTCTCCAACATTCAACTCCTGGCTGCGTTTCTACACGCTCTTCTTTAGCTTCTTGAGCTTTATGAAAATTGAAAATGTTTCGAATTGCACCATCAATTGCATTTTTAAGTTCTGATGGTGTTGAAGCTTCAGCTTCTTTTATCTCTTGTGTAGATACTTGAATGTGGTCCAAGCTTGCACCATCAAATTTTTTTGTAAAATCCTTTAGTGCGTTATCTCCATTTTTCCTAACCTCATTGAAAACATCGGTTACAATGGCTTCTAAGTTGGTTTTTTTTTGCACCGGCCTTTTCAAGAGTTCTTCCCAATTCTCTTTACTAGGATATTTTATTGTTTTCATAATTCTTAATCAATTTTTCGATTACGTTCATCAAATTACCATTTTTTCAATTGGAACAATAAGTATTCCTTGAGCTCCATTGGTCTTTAATTCATCAATAGAATTCCAAAAATCACCCTCCTTAATAACCGAATGAACAGAACTCCAGCCCTCTTGGGCTAAGGGTAATACAGTTGGAGACTTCATTCCAGGCAGGCAAGAGATTATGGCCTCTAATTTATCATTTGGAGCATTTAATAGTACATACTTGCTTTTTTTCGCAGAATGTACAGCATTAATTCTAAACATAAGTTTGTCTAAAATTTCCTTTTTTTCACCTCTCAGGCCAGGCGTGGCAATTAAACAAGCCTCAGAATGTAAGATTTGATCACATTCTTTTAAACCATTTTTAAAAAGGGTTGAACCTGATGATACCAAATCACAAATACCGTCAGCTAAACCTATATTTGGGGCAATTTCAACTGATCCAGATATTACGTGAATCTTGGCACGCACGCCTTTTTCATCCAAATACTGTTGTAAAGTATTTGGGTATGAGGTAGCTATTTTCTTTCCTTCAAAAAAATTAATGTCGGAATAATCAACACTCTTGGGAACGGCTAATGAAAGTTTACATTTAGAGAACCCTAGTTTCTCAATTATATCCAATTTCACACCTTTTTCAATAACGGTATTTTCTCCGAGTATTGCTATGTCGGCAACTCCATCTTTAACATAGTTGGGAATATCAGAATTTCGCAAAAACAAAAGCTCGGCAGGAAAGCTATGAGAAGCCACTTTTAACTGATCACGCCCATTGTTAAATTTAACTCCACATTGTCGTAAAAGCTGAATAGATTCCTCATTTAATCTACCTTTTTTCTGAATTGCTATTTTTAAAGTTTCTCCCATTTGAATAAGTTGTTATAAAGTAAAAAGCCACGCTTTTCAGCGTGGCTTATTGATTTATTTTTATGCATACAAAATCATTGCCTCGCTTACCGAAGTTTTGATGAATGATGATGTATGTATCTTTTTAAAATCATTAGTTCATGCAAATATATAATATTTAATGCATAAGATGGAATCCTATTCGATGTAATTTTTATTAAATAGGGAATAAGTAGTTTGTTCTTAATTTTTAAAACAATCATTCAAAAATTCAATAGGGTTTAAAAAAAACATTTTTCGATAGCCTTGAGGGGTATTGTCTATTCTCCAGAAATGAGGCAACCATGACACGATCGAATAGTGCAGATGTGGAGGTTTTCCTTTCGCATTACCAGAGTCTCCAATAGTTCCTATCTTTTTTCCTAGACTGTTCCAGCTTCCAACTTTCGTATCAATAGAGTTTAGGTGCGCAAAATAATGAAACCTTAATTTTGGCCCCAACACAATAACATATTTACCAGAGTGTTTTCCATTTCCAGTCGCAAAAGTAAATCCACGGACCGGTGAAACAACTCTAGTTCCTTTTTTTCCAAAAATATCAACTCCTTTGTGTGTTCCTGATTTTCCCCATGGGTAGTACCAATAGCTTTTTTGGTTATAATCGCTTTTTTTCATTTTTTCAACTGGCAAAACAAAAGATTGAGGTATAATAAAAAAAAAGAAAATAATTACTAATACGGAGTTAAATGTTTTTTCCAGCCAAGTTCGCTTCTTTTTTCTCCTGAATAACTTCATGAAATGAATTTAGGAAGATGAATTTTAAGACAAACAAAAAACTTATTATTTGCCGTGGTAGAGTTATTATACGATGATTTCCTCTACCAAAGGCAAAAGGGTTTCAAAAGTATTTATTATTATTTCCGAAAATTCATTCTGTTCAATTAAAAATAATCTTGATGCCATCAATAGGAGCAAAGTGGATGTCTAAATTGAAGCTGTCAATTGTAGAGATTAATTTTTTTGCTCTTTGGTTTTCACGATCTGATAGTTCGCTTGGACCGTTCACTTTTCTCCATGCCAATTCACAAATTTCTTGAACTTTACTAGCGAGTTCATGTGCTTCGGATAGTGCTGGAGATGTTTTGGCGATACTCTGGAAATGTTGTGCTGACTGCGCCCATGTTGCCAACCAATATTTAATATCTTTTCTGTGTTGACAAAAACCACCTTCTTTACAACTTTTATTTACAGTAGTATTAAACTTCCTTGCTGTAAAACTCTCAACATAACAAGCATCTGCAAGTCTATTTAATGGGGTAGTCGTTCTATATTGGAATGTTTTTTTTAAAAAGTCATGTCTTTTGTAGCCTCTAATTGGTTCAAAAGCTCTTATCAAAGGCTTCCAGTTTTGAATCATAGAAGCATTGGACATTAGTCCAAGTAAGACATCTTGGTAGTTTAAGTGTGTTAAGCCAAATTCTTGTAATTTGATTGACACAAAAGGAGCTTTTTTATAAAAGTTTTCTGTGTTGCAGTTTTCATGTGAACTCCATAAACGTTCAGCAATTGCAAGTGTTGAAGGCCAAATACGAGATTCAATAGTTGTTTTATCCACAATTTCTGTCCAAATAGTGGCTTCACCACCCAAAATCAGGTTTTTTTCATTTTCATTTAGGTTAATGCCTTTTGGTAATGGATCGTTTTCGTAATAATCTTTAAGCTTGTATGTTTTGTCCAAGTAATAACCCTTTGATAGTATACTTGGAAAACCGCTTTTTGCAGCACTCGAAATGGATTCTTTACCGCGCCATGATTGAATGACAACCGATTTTGGGAGAGTTGTATTATAAATTTCATCCCAACCAATCATTCTTTTTTTATTTCTTGTAAGGATTGACAAAATTTTTGAGTTAAAAAAAGCTTGTAAATCACGATTGTTTTTCAATTCCATTTTTATCATAAACTTTTGAATTTTTTTATTTTGATTCCAGTCGACACCATTGTTTTCGTCACCGCCAATATGGAAGAACGTATCTGGAAACAACTGGCACATTTCAGTTAAAAGCGTGTCCAGAAATTGATAAGTATACTCCTCTGTTGGATTTATGGACGTACTAAAGACTCCGTAATTACGTGCTAATGCATATTTTTGATTTGCAGAGCCCAGTTTAGGGTAGCCAACGAGCCAACTTGTTATGTGCGCCGGAATATCAAACTCGGGAACGATTCTAATTCCTCGCTCATTTGCGTAATGAATGATGTCTTTAATTTCTGCTTGTGTATAATAATTACCATCGCTACCTAGCTCATGAAGTTTTGGAAATTTTTTGGATTCAACCCTAAATCCTTGGTCATCAGTTAAGTGAAGGTGAAGAGAGTTCATTTTTACCGCTGCCATTGCATCAATATTTCTTTTCACAATGTGTGGAGGAATCCAATGTCTGCAGACGTCAATCATTAGGCCTCTCCATCTGAATCGTGGTTCATCAATTATGTGACAATTTTTAAAAAAAGAACTCTTTGTAGAGGTTATAATGAGCTGAAGTAGAGTTTCCATTCCTCTGTAAGCACCAATATTATTTTCGGCACTAATAAATACTTTGTTGGAAGTGATTTCTATATCATAGGATTCATTAGATTCAATTTGTATATTCTCTAAACTTGAGTTCGTTTTAATTACTATTTCATAAGGGGAAATGGTGTCCTGTATATCATGATGAAGTAAGTTTATTCCCGAGTTATATTGTAGTCTTCGAATAAAACGCTTGGCATACTTGTTTAAATTTAACGATGGGTTTGTAACTCTTACTTTTATGTTGTTGGTGATAAAAAACTGTCCTTCATAAAAATTAATTTCCTTTGGCTGGGGTAACAAGTGTTGTCCATTTAAAAAAGAGCTAATGAAGAGGAATACAATAATGGCGTACTTCATAGTGTTTTATTGTTACACAAGAATAATTTATTCTTTAATGGGTTGCACATTTTTTGTGAATCTTTTTTTTACGGATTGAATAGTGAGCGTTAAAATTAAAATGGACCCCATTAAAACACCAATTGTTGGAACTGTAGGAATATCTAAAAGAAGAGCAATTAGATGACCGGTTACGCAGCTTAAAACGGCAAAAGAAACCGAGATTAGAATGAAAAGATAAAGTTTTCTTGTAATGATGTTTGCAAAAGAAGGAGGAATTACTAAAAGGCCTATAACCATTATTGCTCCTACACTATCAAAACCATAAACAGTTGATACGCTTGAAAGACCTAAAAGCAGATAGCTCCAGAAGGGAATTGAGATTCCTAATGTTTGGGCGTAATTTTTATCAAAGCTAGTTATTTTAAATCCTTTCAAACCAAATAAAACTACTATACATGTAATTATTCCAATAATAAGTAAGTTAAATGTAGGGGCTGGAATCCCAATAATCTTTTGTGCCAAAGGGGCCGTGTTGATATCACCAAACAAAACACAATCTACATCAATATCAGCATTTTTTGCCTTAGCTGTTATTAATATTATCCCAATAGCA
>Ga0160423_10003176_pt1 | contig 13695 bp, 12 predicted proteins | sample CRUFie14St8metaG_FD_108191 | JGI IMG/M metagenome (GOLD analysis project Ga0160423, IMG submission 108191) | Marine microbial communities from the Costa Rica Dome - CRUD Field 142mm St8 metaG | ecosystem: Environmental > Aquatic > Marine > Oceanic > Photic zone | place: Costa Rica: the Eastern...
ACGTTCACGCATTGCTGGAACAGCATCCTCTTGGGGTGGAATGTCCTTGTCGCCCTCTACTGGTTTTAATAAGTATACAATCCTTCACGAGTTTGCTCACTTGACAGGTAACATGCACCATGACGTAGGATTTCGTCAAGACTTGATTAAACTGGTTTCACGATTTCTTGGTGTTAAATATGCCAAGGCATTGAAAGCAGAGTTCAAAGAACGTAAACTAAAAATGTCGGTATCAAAGAATGTTCTTTCGCCACAGGATTGGTTGGACAACTACAATAAGATGGCAGCGATGCGTTCTAAGGTTGGGTTCAAGTTTGATGTAACCAACCAAGCACATCGTATCAAAGCCTTCGATGATTATCACAAGAAAATAGCAGCGAGTAAATAACATGATTAGAGAATTCAAAGACTTAAAATTTAAACCACTATACGATGGAGTGAGTTCCGTTGTAAAGTTTGGTGACTACGAATTGTCTATTGTTAAACACGGAACTTCATACGGTAACAAAATGGGATTGTATGAGATTGCAGTGTTTGATAAAGACGGTGAGTTTATAGAGATGCCTGGCATCACTGAGGATGGAGATACCGTAAAAGGTTTTCTAAACGAGAGTGATGTTTCTGGAATAATTAAGAAGATGCATTTGGTGTCTGCATCTGATGGAGAACAAATGTAATGGGCGGAGATTTTTATACTGCTTGGGATGTGCTACAACCTTTGATTATGATTGGAGTGACGTTGGGTGTATCCCTTGCAGTTATCTTTGGTTTTATTCGTATCGGATTCAAATGGGCGCCATGGATTGTTGCAGCAGCAATGATGGTATGGTTCTTTAGTTAATCTCATACAATCGTCATAAATAGAACAAAGGAGTTTCTTTTTATGGCGGATAATTTTTATATTGGTAAGGACGGATTCGTCTGGTGGATAGGAGTAGTCGAGTCTCGTGCCGACCCTCTTTCTATCGGAAGAGTTCGTGTGCGTGTTTACGGATACCACACAGAAGATAAAACAAAACTTCCTACCATTGATTTGCCTTGGGCATATTGTATTCAACCAACTAACTCGGCATCTGCTGGGGGGATTGGTTCATCTCCAACAGGCCCAATTGAAGGAACTTGGGTTGTAGGTTTCTGGCGTGATCCAGACTTCTTTCAAGAACCTATGGTATTCGGAACACTTCCAGGCATCTCCCCACCTAACGCTGTTCCTCAAGGTGAGTCACCATACACATTCGACCCTGCTCAAAGAGTTCCTAACACACAACCTATTTCAAGTATCGCAACAGGTGATGGGACAACTACAAGTTTCTCCACACCAGCGGACACAACAGATTCAACTGTCCTTGTAAAGATTAACGGTATTGTTCAAGCAGCAACAAACGTAACACCTTCTTCACCTAACAATGTAGAACTTACGGAAACATCATACTCTGGTGGAACAAACTATACCGCAAACGATTTCTCTGCATCTCGATTTGCATCTAACCTTGCATCAAAGATTAATACACTTGCACCTCAAGTAAGAGATCGTTTCGCAGAAGGAGTCAAGAAGTTCCTTGCAGACAATCGCCCAGAACTTGATTGTAATATTTCTTTTGCATATCGTTCACTAGGACAACAACAAGAACTTCGTGCTAGATGGGAAGCAAACAACTCAGTTGGTTATGCTGCTCGTCCAGGCTATTCGTGGCATAACTATGCCTCCGCAATCGACTTAACTATCTACTACAATGATGGACAAACTTATGATGATGGTAGAACAGGACAATCTAGATATACATCAACTGCCCGATCTGCATTCGCTCCTTCTGGACTTGTGAATGAAGTTGAAGGCGACAGTGGACATTTCTATCCGTCTGCATTTGGTAAGACACCACCAGCAAGTTTAAGAAGTGGAAGTCAAACTCTTGCAGAACTCGCCGCTGAAAAAGGACTCGCATAATGGCATACACAATTGAAAAAGGAAAAGTTATATTTGATGAAGCACCAGCGGAAGGTGCTGAGGTAGAGATTGTTGTTTCCAAAACAAACAACCTCAAAGGTTTCAGTGATCCTAATTCTTTTTATCCTCGTAGAGTAAACGAACCAGATACTAACAGACTAGCAGCAAATGATTTGCGGAATCAACATCCAGTAGTTCAACGTAAAAAAGAAATCGTTGATGATTTAACTGGTGAACCTAAATCTACTTACGGTGCTCAATATCCTTTCAACCATGTAAGGGAAACTGAATCTGGTCATATTCAAGAGTTTGATGATACGCCAGGCAGAGAACGTATTCACGAGTATCATCGTTCTGGAACTTTCTATGAAGTTCACCCAGATGGTTCAAAGGTTACTAAGGTAGTCGGTGAAGATTATGAGATTGTTCACAAGGATAAGAAACTTCGTGTTCGTGGTAATGTAGAAGTTTATGTCGATGGTGATGCATCTCTATATGTTCGTGGTGACATGGATGCACAGATTGATGAGAACCTAAAGTTTAATGTCGGAAAGAATATTGACTTTCATGCTGGACAGAACATTCGTATGTTCGCAAATAAATCTATAGAACAAACTGCACAAACAACTTTCTCTTCAATCTCTGTCGGAAACATGTTGCATCAAGCAGATGGTGAGATGCAGATTGTTACGAAAACAAATTTCACTAATTCAGTTCTTGGTAATTATGATATGGTAATTGATGGAGATTACAATCTTGCAATTGACGGAACTTATACTACACAGATTACTGGTAACACATCTTTTGTTACGGAAGGAACTTATACACTAGCGGCAACTGGTGCAACTGTATTTGATACAGCGGCAACTTTAAATGTTGGTGCTGGTGGTGCGATAAACATTGATGGTTCTACAGTTGACTTGAATACAAACGGAAGAAGTCCTGTTACGATTACTCCGCATGTTCCAAGAGTAACACCAAAAGCAGCAGTGGTTGGTATTGCGCCCGCAATGTCATATGCTGATACTGGTGACTTAGATGCTGGTATAAAAGATTTTACATTACAAGAAGCACTTCTTGATACAGGTTCTTTTGCAACAGAGATCACTGCACCTAAACAAGCAGAAGTTTTAGAACCAAAAGCATTTGTTCCATTATCGGACGATGATGATTTCCATGCAAACGATGATGAAGAGATTTCAGAAGATGAATTGAAGGCAGCAGTTACCTCTGGTAAAGTTGCACCTACATCTTTTTCTGATTATTCATTTAACGCACTGGAAGGTAAGTTTACTTTACAGAATGCGACAAGAGGTGTAACTGCACAACCAAGAATACCAGTAGATGATAGTGGAGATCATATGACTTCTGATAATGCATATATCAGTGAACCAGAATCTTCTGGTGCTTCTGCATCACCAAACCCAACTGACCCATCTAACTATAAACCAGATGGAACATTCATCGGTGGTATCAATTATCGTCTACAACTTTCACCTAACTTTAAGTTGCGTGATTTATCAAGTAGTGCAGTGGTTACTAAAAATCAAATTGTTCATAATCAACACGGTAACACAGAACAAGTTATCATTGATAATCTATCAGTTATTGCGAACAGTGTTCTTGAACCAATTAAGAAACAATATCCAAACATGATTGTAACTTCTGGTTTTAGAATTGGTAGTGGAACTTCACAACACGAAAGAGGGCAAGCAGTTGACATGCAGTTCTCTGGTGCTGCTAAATCTGATTACTTAGATATCGCAACTTGGATTCGTGAGAACGTGCCTCACGACCAATTAATATTAGAATATAAAAATACAGGTAGTGGATTGCCTTGGATTCATTTATCATGTAAAGATTCTGGAAACAGAGATCAGATATCTACTTTCTGGAATCATAGAAGATATGGGGACATTGGTAAGTTTTACCAATTAGCATAACATGCCAGCAATTAGTAGAGTAGGATTAGATAGTCATGTAGGTCACGCAAGTCCTACACCAAATCCATTTCACCAGACTCCTTATGCATCTGGTTCTGGTAATGTATTCTGTAATGGCGCTGCTGTTGTTCGTATTGGTGATGTGACAGGATGTGGTGATCCAGCAGTTGGTGGAAGCGGAACAGTGTTTGTAAATGGAATAGGAGTTCACCGTATAGGTGACGCAACTGGTGGACATGGAAGTTGGGTGCCGAATGCATCAGCATCTGGTTCACCTACAGTATCGGCGGGGGGATAAGAAATGTATGAGTATAGATGTAAAGTGGTAAAGGTAGTTGATGGTGACACTATTGATTTAGATATTGATTTGGGATTTGGTGTGTGGATGCGTAAACAAAGAATACGAATGTATGGGATTGATACACCAGAGAGTAGAACTAGAGATTTAGAAGAAAAGAAATATGGGTTAGCAGCAAAGGACTTCTTGGTAAAGTGGACTAATGCTGGTGGACTTGTTCTTAAAACACATAAAGACGGTAAGGGTAAGTTTGGAAGAATACTTGGAGAGTTGTGGTGTTTTGATACAAACATCAATGAAAAGATGATTGAAGAACATCATGCCGTAAAATATCATGGACAGTCTAAGGATGCTATTGCTGAGGAACATATCAAGAATCGTTCCTATCATAATCTCTAAGTTTCGTTATAAATAGAAACAGGAGACAAGTATGGCAGCAAATCCAACAGCATATAGTGATGCACAGGCAACGAACAACTCAGAAAGAGGGACTAGACTTTTTAAGGATATTAGTCTTTCTTTTACTAAGCACCCTATCACTGGTGACATTGCAACTTTGTCTGACGTAGATGCAATCAAGAGGAGTGTAAGAAATCTCGTAAATACAAATCACTACGAGCGTCCCTTTCACCCAGAACTTGGATCTGATATTCGTGATGCTTTATTTGAACCTGTATCTCCTATTGTCGCAAACCTTTTGGCAAGACATGTTGAGGATGTGATTAATAACTTTGAACCAAGAGTAGATTTATCTAATGTTATTTGTCTTGGTGATATTGATAGAAACCAATACGAAATTTCTATTGAGTTTTATATTGTGAACTCGCCAACTGAACTACAAACCGTAAATATATTTTTAGAGAGACTAAGATAAGATGGCAACAAAAACACAAGTCACAGAATTGGACTTCGATGATATCAAGAACAATCTAAAGACATACATGAAGAACCAATCAGAGTTCTCTGATTATAACTTTGAGGGTTCTGGACTAACACAAATAATCGACTTACTTGCATACAATACACACTACCTTGCTATGAATGCAAACATGGCATTGAACGAAGCATTCCTTGACACTGCAACTTTGCGTTCTTCTGTTGTCTCTCACGCAAAGACACTAGGTTATACTCCTCGTTCAGTTCGTGCTCCTGTTGCTTTTATTGATGTAACTCTAAATGACCAAACTCTTACAACGGCGACTGTTGATAAGGGAACTAAGTTTACTACACAGGTTGATGGAACAACATATGGATTTGTTGTAAACCAATCTGTTACTACAACACCATCAAATGGTATTCTAAGATTTTCAAATCTTCCAATCTATGAAGGTTCACTCGTTACTGCAAAGTATACAGTTGATAATTCAAATCTAGAAAAAAGATATTTACTTACAGACAAACGTGCAGACACTACAACTCTAAAAGTATCAGTTCAAAACTCTGCATCAGATACTACTACAACAACATATAATCTTGCAAATGATATCTCACAAGTAACTGCAACATCTAAAGTTTATTTTCTACAAGAGATAGAAGATGGAAAGTTTGAGGTTTACTTTGGAGATGATGTTGTTGGAACAAAACTATCTGACGGAAATATTGTTATCCTAGAATATATTGTAACTAATAAATCTGCTGCTAATGGTGCTAGATTATTTTCTGGAACTTCTGTTGGTGGTGTAACAGATATCACAATTGCAACTCTTGTGGAAGCACAAGGTGGAGCAGATGAAGAAACTATTCAATCAATAAAATATAATGCACCCTTAGATTATGCATCTCAAGGTCGTGCAGTTACTACAGAGGATTATAAAGTTATTGTCCCAACTGTCTATGCTGACACACAAGCAATTCAAGTTTGGGGCGGTGAAGATAATAACCCACCAAGATACGGACAAGTTTATATTTCACTTAAAACAAAATCTGGCACTAATCTTACTCAAGCACAAAAAGATACAATCGCAACATCTTTGGACAGATATAATATTGCATCAGTTCGTCCAACTATTGTTGATCCAGAAATAACAAAGATAAGACTTACAACCAATATTAAATTCGATTCAAACGCTACAACAAAATCAGCATCTGATATCGAAACAGATGTCCGTAATGCTTTAGTATCATATAACAGTTCTGACTTAGAAAAGTTTGATGGATTGTTTAGATACTCAAAAGTTTCTCGTTTGATAGATGGTGCTGACACATCTATTCTGTCAAACATTACAACAATAAAAATTGTAAAAGATGTAGTCGCAACATTAAACACAACTACTCAGTATGTTATTGATTTTGCTAACGCACTATACAATCCACACAGTGGACACAACTCTGCTATGGGTGGTATCACAACATCAACTGGATTTACTATCGCTGGAAATACTAATACAATATTTTTAGATGATGATGGTGCTGGTAATATTCGCACATACTATTTGGTTGGTGGAACAACAAGAACTTATGTGGATGTTGTTGCTGGAACTATAGATTATACAACTGGTAAGATAACAATTCCTTCACTGAATGTTACAGGAACATCTAACTCTAACGGAACAATTAGTTTTATTGTTCAACCAAAATCAAATGATGTAGTTCCTGTTCGTAATCAGTTGACAGAGATTGATTTTGCAAATACAAGAATTTCTGCTGGCGTTGATACGATTGAGTCTGGTGGTTCTTCTGCTGGAACAGGATATACAACATCTTCATCGTATTAAGGTTTAATAAATGTCTGGACATGACCCAACATTAAAGAATAAAGTATCACCACACATTCAGTCACAACTGCCTGAATTTGTTAAAAGTGATCATCCTCTTTTTTCTTTATTTCTAAAATACTATTATGAGTTTCTCGAAGCTGGTGAACTTACTATCACTGGTTCAAATGATTATGTTATTGAAGAAACTCTTACAAAGAATTTTATTTTAGATGAGACAGGCGAGAACATTGTTCTTGAGGAATCTGTTGGTAAGTTTACCGTTGGGGAAACTATCACTGGTGCAATATCTAAAGCAACTGCAAGAATATTAGTAGATGACTTTGACAGTAATAACAGACTTTTCATATCATCACAACAAAGATTTCAAACAGGCGAAACTATCACAGGTAACACTTCTGGTGCTACCTCTACAGTTTCTTCTTATCGTGCAAACCCTGTTCAAAACATTCAGCAACTTCTTGCATATGCAGATGTTGATAACACAGTATATTCTTTTCTTGATAAGTTTAGAGATTCATTTATGGAGTCTCTTCCTAACACTCTTGCAGATGGACTTGCAAAAAGAAAACTTATTAAAAATATTAAGGACATGTATTCTGCAAAGGGAACAGAAGATGGACACAAACTATTCTTTCGTATTCTCTTTGATGAAGAAGCAACAATCATCTATCCAAGAGACAGTCTAATTCGTCCATCAGATGGTCAATGGTCTACTGATAAAGTTATTCGTATTATTGAAACAGGAACGTCTGACTTTAATAGAGCAGTAGGACAAACTGTAACTGGTGTAACCTCTGGTGCTACTGCTCTTATCGCAACCGTAATTAAATTTAGAGAAGGTGCTGATCTTATTTCAGAACTTAATCTTGATGCAAACTCTGTAAGTGGTGTATTTCTTTCGGGGGAAACAGTAACTACAACAGACACAATACTTGACTTAGAAATATCTGGAACAGTAAAAAGTATTGTAACAGAAGGAACTGTTACACAAGGTGGTTCATACTATGACACTGGTGATACTATTTCTGTAACAGGTGGTGGTGGTAATGATTCTGCCACTGCGATTATTGAATCTGCTGGCGCTGGTTCTGTTAATGAGATTATGATTGAGAGTGGTGGTAGTGGTTATACTGCTGGAGAAGAATTAGTTTTCAACTTGAACAATACAGAAGGTAAAGATGTTCGTGCAAGAATTTCTGTAGTTGGTGGTGCATTTCTTTTAGAACCTTTAACATCACCAGACCATTTTATATCTGAAAATGGAGACTTAATTGTTACAGAAGATAGATTTTATGTAAACCAAGAACAGACTGTGGGCGAACTTGATCATCTTGTTTTTGAAGATGGTGGACAAATGGTTCTAGAGGAACAAACATTTACTGACTTAGGTGTTGCCTCTGAAATTGGTGAGATAACAAAGATTGATATTATTAATAGAGGTAATGGTTTTATTAAACTTCCTCTGGTATCTGACGCTGTAACATCTACTGGTTCGGGGTCAAGTCTATTTGCTGTATCAAATAAAACACCAATGATCGGTCATGTTGAAGGTATTGCAATTACCAACTTTGGTTTGGATTATTCATCGACTCCTACCTTTACTGCAAACAGAAATCTTATTGTAAAAAATGCTGTAGGATCATTTACTGCTGGAGATATTTTAGTAAGTCACACTGGAACAGTTGTTAATTTTGACAGTTCTAGAAATCTTCTTTCTATATCAACAAATGTAACATTAAACCAAGGTGATGTGATAACAACAATTACTGGTGCAACTGCTGTAGTTCATCAATCTGACCCTGCTATTGCAACTGGTTCTATTGGAACAGTTGGACAGACTGTCGGACAGTTTGTAAATGACAAGGGTAAACTTTCTGTTGATACCATGAAGGTTCAAGATAGTTATTATTATCAAGACTACTCATACGTTGTTCGTATTGGTGAATCAATCAACCAGTGGAGAGAAAGTATAAGACGTTCTGTTCATCCTGCTGGTTGGAACGTATTCGGTGAAGTATCTTTTGCATCACTTGTTTCTGCAACAATTCAAAATCCAACTGCTGGTTCTGTTGGTGACTACATTGGTGATAATACATTCTCACCAGAACTTGCGTCTACATTCACAAATCTCTTTACTACAGTATTTGGTAGAAGGTTGGGAACAAAGAGTGATGGGACTACCGTTGTCTCTGCTCCAACCAGAGGCGTTCCTGCTGGAACACCTTTGTCAACTGGTAGAGATGTAACTTTAGAAAGTTTCGTTCACGTTCAAATGAAAACTGGAAGAGGAAGTCATACTCTTGGCGGAACTCTAGACTTGCTTCCTAAGTATGCATTTACACAACCACCTATAGGTTCTGTATCAAGAGTTACACATTACCCAGGCTTAACGAGAAGTATTAGAAGTGACAATGCTGGCGCATATTATACTATAGATCAATTCGGACATATTCGTATCAATCAAGTATCAATTCGTGAGTCTGACGGTGGTGATTTTTCTCATAACAATGTCACATTTGACAATACTGATAATAATGCAGAGAGGTTTGACAGAACAGATATCAAGATACCAGATTCAGCATTTACAACTAAAATTAATGTCCCGCCCCCAGGCGAGATTATTATAACTAATAATACAGCATCAAGGTTTGACCTATCTACGGAAACTTTCGATGATAATACGCAAACTTTCGATGAGGGATAGAAAACTCTTATAAATAACTATAGAATTAAAATAGGGGAAACCGAAAAATGGCATATCAATCAATAGGGCGTGGTTCTGCGGCGAATGATGGCACAGGTGACGATCTTCGCACAGGTGCAGGCAAAGTAAACGCCAACTTCGTAGAACTTTATACCAAACTTGGTGACGGTTCTACCCTTTCGTCTGATACAGTTGCACTATTAACTGCAACTCAGACAATGACAAATAAAACACTAACTGCTCCAACTATATCGTCAGCAGTTGTAAGTGGAGATACATCTACTGCATCTGGAAACCTTTCTGTCGCACCAGCGACTGCTATTCTAGAGGTAAAGGGTGATGGTGCATCTGTAGACGGTAAGATTAAATTAAACTGTCATGTAAACTCACATGGTCAAACACTAAGTGCTCAACCTCATTCTACAAGCACAACAAATACAATGTTGTTGCCACAGGGTGCAGATTCAACTCTCGTATCGGAAATTGCAACACAGACACTTACGAATAAAACTATAGACCTAGCGGGCGCATCGGGTAATACTTTAACAGGAACAACTGCTGAGTTTAATACTGCGCTTTCAGATGGTGATTTTTGCACAACCGCTGGAACAGAAATACTTACAAACAAAACACTAACTGCTCCAACTATTACTGGTGCTGGTGCAATATCTGGAGTATTCAATGCACAAGGAACAGCTCCTTCTAATGCAACTGATACAGGAACGGCAGGAGATATTAGATATGACTCAAATTACATTTATGTTTGCACTGCAACAAATACTTGGAAAAGAGTTGCAATATCAACTTGGTAAGGATAAAGAACTATGACAATTGATAAAATACAAACTGCTGGACTTGGTGAAAACATTGAAATTGGTGGAACTGAAGCTGCAAAGATGCCTGTCGGAACAACTGCTCAAAGAACAAATGTCCAGGCAGGAGATATTCGTTTTAATTCTACTCTGTCGTTGATGGAATACTATGATGGGTCATTGTGGAAAGCAATTGACTCTCCACCAACAATCTCATCTATTTCACCAGCAACCTTTTCGGCAACTGGTGATACGATTACTGTATCTGGTTCTAACTTTCAAACAGGTGTTAATGTTGAAATGATAGCATCTGACGGACAGTCATATACGCCAGGTTCAGTTACAAGAGTTTCAAGTTCATCAATTACATTTGATATTTCGTCATCAATTAGTGCTGACGAAGCAGACCCTTGGGATGTTAAAGTAACAAACCCATCTGGACTTTCAGTTACAAATAACGATGCTCTTAAATTAGAGGGTTCTATATCTCTTAACACTGCTGCTGGTTCTTTGGGAACAATTTATGATAGTCAAATAGCTGCTGTATCCTATGATCTAGGTGTAACTGATTCATCATCTGAATCAGATGTATCATTTACATATTCTGTATCAGCAGGTTCATTACCTTCTGGACTTTCTTTAAATACTTCAACTGGTGCTCTTACTGGAACTCCATCTGCTGTTGGAAGTGATACAACTTCAAACTTTACAATTACATATCTTGGTGCTGACTCATCTGATAGTTCATACGCTCCGACTGCTGCGACTGCATATTCTTTAACAATCGCTGCTCCTGTAATTACACAATACACATCAACTGGTTCTGGAACATTTACTGTTCCTTCTGGTATTTCTCTTGTTGATGTTCTCGTTGTCGCCGGCGGCGGCGGTGGTGGTTGTTGGGTTGCGAGTGGTGCTGGTGCTGGTGGACTTATCTACAGACCTGCTTTCCCTGTAACTCCAGGCGGTTCGGTTTCTTATACCGTTGGTGCTGGTGGCGGTGGTGCATACAACAATGGTGGATATAGTCAACTAAGTGACACTGTTAGAGACTTTCCACAAAGAGGACAAGAAGCAGCAAATGCTGCAAAGATAGGACAAGATTCTGTATTCGGAACACTCACTGCAAGAGGTGGTGGTAGAGGTGGTTCATACGCTCCATCACAATCGGGACATACTCATACTGATGGTGGTTCTGGAGGCGGCGCTCCAGCTTCTACTGACCAAACAGCTTTCGCTGCAGGCACAGTAAAAACTTCTGACAAAGTTCATGCTGGAATTCAACCACAACAACCAGGCGATTCTGGAACTTATGGTTTTGGAAATCCAGGCGGTTATGTTGGACAATCTGACCCATTCTCTCCACACTACTATGGTGGAGGCGGAGGCGGCGCTGGTGGTGCTGGTTCTACTTCACAGGGACAAACTGGCCCTGCTGGCCCAGGCGGTGTAGGTAAACAATACGGTATCTCTGGTTCACAAGTTTATTACGCTGGTGGTGGTGCTGGTGGACTCCATGCAACTTCTCCAAGTGGAACTGTTGTTGGACAAGGTGGAAACGGCGGTGGCGGACAAGGTTTTGGACAACAAGGTTCAACAGTAAATTCAAATGCAAATGGAACTGCAAACCGTGGTGGCGGTGGTGGTGGAGTTGGTTACACTGGTGGATCTGCTTCAAGAGGCGGCACTGGTGGTTCTGGTATCGTCATTGTGAAATACTAACTAAATAAGATTATAAGGAAAATGGAAAAATAACATGGCAGCAATTATTACAGAAAAATTTAGATTGCACAATGCAGAACAATTTCATGAATCGTTCTCTGAAGCAAGTGCGTCTACATACTATCTATTCATAGGTAAAAGTTCACCTTTTACAAACAGCACATCTGGTGGTGATGACAATTCTCCACCTACACCTAGAGATGATGTAACAACAGAATTTTATAAGTGGGACTCAATGCTTGCTGCCAAGTTGATTTCTGCAAGTGATGTTTCTTTTGTTATTCCTCGTAGAAACTGGGCAAACAATACAACATACGATATGTATGAACATGATATTAGTCCAACAAATACGACAACCTCTAACGCAACCAATCTATACGATTCAACATTTTACTTTATGACTTCTGAATTCAGAGTATATAAAGTTCTTGACAATAATGGTGGAACTGCATATAGTGGTGCAGAACCAACATCTGAGGTTACAGGCCCATTTGAACTTGGTGGTTATACATTACAATACATGTATAAACTAACCACATCAGATGTTCAAAAATTTCTAACATCAGACTTTCTTCCAGTTACAACAGACTCTACTGTATCTGGTGCTGCTGCTGATGGTTCAATTGATGTAGTTCGTGTTACTGGCGGTTCTGGTTATACAGATGGAACTTACTTCACTGGAATTGATGGTGATGGTTCGTCTGGTGTAATTCAGATTGTAGTATCTGGCGGTGCTATTTCTGCACAAGGTTCTACAGGAACAAACGTGGTTACTGCTGGAACAGGATATACTTTTGCTACAGTAGACCTAACAGATGTATACACTGATAGTGGATTAACTTCTGCTGGAAGTATTGGTTCTGGAACTGGTGGTGCTGTAGTTCCTATTATTTCACCAAAAGGTGGACATGGAAAAGATGCAGTATCAGAACTAGGTGGACACTTTGTTATGATGAACTCTAAACTAGAACAGTTTGAGGGTGATGATATTACAGTCGCAAACGATTTTAGAGAAGTGGGAATTGTAAAAGATCCTTTTAACTTCGGAACAACAACTATTTCTTCTGCATCAACTCGTAGACAATCATATGCAGTTGTTATGGCATCTGCTCCTTCTGTTGGATATGAGATTGATGAAAAGATTACACAGTCTACAACTGGTGCTATAGGTAAAGTTGTTGAATGGGATTCTACAAATAACATTTTGTATTATCATCAAGAACAATATGCAAATTATGGTATTGCAACAAATGGTAATACTGTTGCTTTCAGTGGTGCTAATACAATCACTGGTGCAAACTCTAATGCTGCAACTACTCCATCAGCAAACGCTACAGACAGTGTAACACTTTCTGGTGGAACAACTCTTACATTTACTAATGGTTATGCAAATCCAGAAATGCAACCAGATAGTGGTGATATCATATATGTAGAAAACAGACGACCAATTTCAAGGGCATCAGACCAAACAGAAGATATTAAAATTGTAGTGGAATTCTAAAACATGGAAAAGACAAATCTAAATGTCACTCCCTACTACGATGACTTTGCTGA
>Ga0160423_10003177_pt1 | contig 13693 bp, 24 predicted proteins | sample CRUFie14St8metaG_FD_108191 | JGI IMG/M metagenome (GOLD analysis project Ga0160423, IMG submission 108191) | Marine microbial communities from the Costa Rica Dome - CRUD Field 142mm St8 metaG | ecosystem: Environmental > Aquatic > Marine > Oceanic > Photic zone | place: Costa Rica: the Eastern...
CCAGGGCTATATAGATTTTAGACTTTACAATGATGGGGATTTTAAGGATTTAAATAAGCTGTATTTCTGGATGGACTTTTTAAAGAAGCATCCATATATAAGGGCTTACGCTTATTCTAAATCATGGCCGCTGTTTATTCAAGCTGTAAAAGAACGCGGGGAAAAATATTTCCCTGATAATTTCACGCTTAACCTGTCAAGCGGTAGTAAATACCATAATTTAAAAGATATAATGAAAGTTTATAATTTTACCCGCGGCGAATTTATCGCGGTTAAGATTGACAGGAAAACAACAGGCGACAAATTAACAAAGCATGAAAAACAATTAATAAGAACAAAAGCGCAAAGCATGGGACACAAGAAAATATTTATATGTCCTGGGTTATGCGGTAGCTGTTCGCGTGTTGGTCATGCATGCGGTAATAAAAAAGTATTTCAAGGTTATACAATTATAACCCCTGAACATTAACCGCGGTTATATTATGCCCTATTATGTGTTGATCAACATGACAATATATAATAGGGCTTTATTATTTAAATTTTTATTACACATGGACACAAGCAAAAAGAATTTTGCGGCCATATTTGGCCGATTTTTAGGTTTTTTTCACAATAAAAAGGACAAAAACACATGAAAAAAGACAAAAACAACATTAAAAGGCCTAAAACAGATAAGAGAAAAAGGCCAATTAATGACGCTTTCGGCTTTGGCGAAGCTGTACAGCTTGACCATTTAACAGAAGCCGAACTAAAAGACATTGATAACATATTAAAAAAGGCGGGGTATTAAATGACTAAAAAACATTATACAATATTGGCGCGCGTTATCGGTGAAAACTCTAACAAAGCTTATAATTATATTAATTTTAATAGCTTTGTAGATAATTTGAGCTATGAATTAAAAAAAGATAATAAACGCTTTAACGCTCAAATCTTTAAAGATGCAATTAAAAACAACATAAAAAAGGGGGGTTTATGAATTAATAAAGCTGTAAAAAATAGCTAACAAAAGGCCGGGGCGTGTGAGCGCTTCGGCCTTTTTTTTGCTTAAAAATGATCTTTTTTTTATGTGTAGATCCATAAAAAATAATTACAGAATTTTTTTAATTATACATAATATTTATTATTATGCTTTTAGTTTTGCTGTTATGCTGTGAATTTTTACGAAATTTTTAGGCAAAATTAGGCCTTTTTTGGCTTAGTTGCTCTAATATTATTATTGCCAGGGTTTTTTTGTATTTTATTAATTATACTTAATTTGTCCCTGGGTGAAGCTGTCATAAAACATTTTTTGATTTCTAAAACATCAACAGGCGCTTTTGCCCAGCCAAGAGTTTGAGAACATAAAGTTTTTTCTTGGTGTAGATCAGCAAAAGGGCATGTTAAATCAGATTCCTCACTATGCATGCATTCATTGAATAATTCGGTTTTTACCATATACTATCTAATAATTAAGATGACAGGGTTTTTTTAGGGGGATACCCCCCTTTTAAATTAGGGTGGTAGGTAAAAGAGTGGTATTATTGGTACTATTAACCCCCAAAATACCGATAATTACCTATTCTGAGAATCGGGGGGGGATACCCCCCACCCCCACCCCCCCACATCTTTTTTCTTGTATTTTTACCAATTATGTAATAAACTTATTGACAATTAACAATGAAAGGATTGAAATATGCCAAAATATGAAAATAGTAAAGATGTAGGTAAAAATTGGATTTGTAAAGATTGCGGAAGCGATGATGTCCAGCAAGAAGCATGGGTGAATGTGAACACATTTGAAGTAGATGGATTACCTAAGCATAATAAAGCTTGGTGTTGTGATTGTTCAGATCATGTTCTTGTTGGTATAGATAATGAAATATATGAACAGCAAAAAATAGAATATGTAGAATCTGTTGGGGGGCATTATGGACAATGATTTAAAGTTATTAGCCGAAACGCTGCATGGTGAAGTAAATTTCATTAAAGAGCGTATTAAAAAATTAGAGCTGCTTATCGGTAAAGTAATAGAAAAAGCCGCTGAAAAAAAAGAAGTAGAAAAAGAAATACCTAGATTATTATATGGTGAAAAAGACTATGTTGAATTATAAATCAATGTTAGGTGATAGTCATTTTTCATTTATAAAAGATATTAAGGGGGCTGAATTACTTTCTTTCGCTAAGTATGAGTCCGGAACAATGACTCACTACTATATTATATCTCATGTTAGTATCAATCAATCCAAAAAGAGAGTAGTCAGTTCCCTTAATTTGTTTACAAAAAAAATGGATCATAAAATTGAGAGTTTAGCGGATGCTATTTAAAAAGAGATCAGTTAGTTGCGAGGTGGTGAAAACCTTGGGATTAGTCGCCCACGCCCCCCGCCCTTACTCATTTCTTGCAAATATAGGTTGGCTACTTAGGTATCCGCTAATAATTATATGCCCAGGGTTTTTACATGTCTAAGGCCTGGGACATTCAAAAAGAAAAACATCTAAATAAGAATAATATTATTTTTAAGAATGATAAGTATTACAAGCTTTATAAAAGTTTAAAGCAAGTAGATGATAAAATAAAACAACAAGGAAAAAAATATGAAGCACAAATTAAAAGTAAGAGAAAAGCAAGATTTAGCTGAATTAATGGCTAGACATTTAGAAATGCCAGCCCAGGAAGTGTTGGAATTTATGTTTGATGATGATGACAGAATACTTGTTTGCCGAGATTATTACAGCGATTGTCCTGGATATAGAGGTACGATTGTATGGGTAATTGGTGGGGACAGCTGCTATCAGACTTGTTTTGCAACCAAAGACGAGGGCGGCTGGTACATAAAGTATGAGATCAACGAAAATCAGTTCACCCCCTGGCTTGAAAATGGTAAGAAGTGGACTGACAAAAACATGAACAACTTAATGAGAATGTATATCATGAAAGGCGGTATATGATGCAATATTATGTAGGATGTAGAAATATAAATTGGTTTAAAGCAAAGCTAGACAAATTGTATGGTAATGATAATAATGGCTTTGTATATGGCCTGGAATTACAAAAATGTAATAGTACAAAAAAATGTATTTGGTTTAGTTCCAGGAATCAAAGAGATCAGCACAGAAAACAAATTGAAAGGGGTTTAGCATGAGCCATGCAGATAGTAGTTATTCTAAAAATAATTTAACAAATAATTATTTATTAACATTTTTAGGAAGCGTATTAGGTGAAGCCATAGACGATAGTATTTCTGTTGCCTTTGAGGATACTGATGCGCCTGATAAATCAGGTGTTTGGCCTGTGATGGTATATAAAGAACATGTATGCATCATTGATGATGGGAATGCATTAACTTTTGAAAAAATGTATTTAATAATAGGTTATTGTACATTTCATAACATTGATTTTGTCATTAATGGTCAATTAGAAGAAAAATTTTGGCGCAAAAGTTGGAAATTATGATAGTTAAAGAGAAAATTTATCAGTTTGAAATAGAGAGAGTCGAAGTCGATGAGGATAAGATTACTGCTACTATGTTTAAAGAATTTCTAATATTACAAGAGTCAGGGGTTTATAACATGGTTAGCCCTGATGTTAGAGATCATCTTGGCATATCAAAGCAGCAACATCATTATATGCTAAAACATTTTGAGGATCTAAAACTATATTTCAATCAAAAAGACTAATCGTCTAGATATTTGAATGGTTTGATGTTGTAGCTACCATGTCCTACGCGTTCAAATAAGCCAAATTCTATTAACCTATTAACCCAGGAATATGTTGTTTTCGGGTTGCGCCCTAACTCATCCTCCACATAGGCCTTTATTTGTCTAATATCTAGTACAGCAGGGTATTTTACAGAATTTATAGTCTTGGCTTGCGCGTAAGATTTCAAATGTTTAAACGCTTGAAACTCTGGTTTTTTCTTGATGTCTACATAATGTACAGCTTCATTTTCAATAGCATTTAATTTATTGAAGCACAGGGTGTTTTCATCAAATTCCATACAGAATGGTACATTTAAAATGTCTGCCTGTTGTGATCTACATTTAGTCAGCTTAAAGATTTTAAGCTCATGAGATAGATTCGATTGAGCTACTTGTAAAGAATTAGATACAAAGTCGGTAAAAGATTTACCCCCGCGTATCATGTCTTTATTAAGTGTTTTATGATCTGCATTCATTTTTGTGTGGTGATTGATAAGCATGATGCCAATGTTGTGCTTGTTTTTAATGTCAGCGATTTTTGACAGCAGCTTAGCAAGTTCCTGGTTGTTTTGCACATCTTTTTCTGTTGATGTGTATAAATTATCAACTATGAGAATGTCATAGTCATTGGAAGCCAATGATCCATCAATCATTGTCCAATTATCAACGAAGACTGAATTTTCGGTAACTCCCTTAATATCTAAGTACCCAGGGTTTTTTATGTCTTTTGCAAATGAGTTGTACATTGATTTTAATCTATTTCGTAATTCTTGGTTTGATAACTCAAATTGTACCAAAAGCACTTTATACTGCTTCTTAATTGCAAACCCTAAAAATTCTGTTCCAGAAATACATGCTAATGCAAATTGTAATGCAAGGAATGATTTACCTACACCATCTGATCCAGCGATTGTGGTAACTCCCCCCCGCGTCATAATCTTATCAACCATAATTTCCTGTTCTTCTTCATCTCGTTCCAGGAAGCTATCTAATTGAAAGATGTCTAGCTTTTCTCTGAGGTCATACTTAGTACAATTAGCAATGGCATCTTTGATTTCTATTTCAGTAGATGAAGACACATCCGCCCCCTCATCCATATTTTGCCATTCAGCTATATAAACATTTTGTGCTTTGTTAATACAGAGTTCATAGGCAAGTTTTTCTGCACCATCTATTCCAGCTTCATCATTATCATAGCAAATTAAAATTCTTTTATACTTTGCTATCTCTCTTACATCTGGAAAAGACTTTGCGCCTGTGGTAGAGGTAATAGCACCCCCGCGTATAGATTGCATGCTAATATAATCTTTTTCACCCTCAACTATTACTAAGAGTTCATAATTATCATCCAGGTTTCTTTTTGGAAACCATCTTGATTTTGTATTACCATATTGTGAGCTTTTATGCCACTTTATAAAATCTATATCACCATCTTCATTTCTATCAAAAAATACCCAGGACTTTGTATGCCAATCCCAACATGCATTCTTAATTGCTGCTTCTTTTTTCCAATGATCTGGTTTTTCTAGCTCATCCCAATGCTCATCTGTGTATTTTATGTACCCAGTTACTAAAGCTAGCTGTTCATTAAATTTTTTATCTTTTTTCAAATTTTTTTCTCTCGATATTGTGCTTTTACGCGACTTTCTTGGTGTCTTTGATATCGTTGTATCATTATTATAATTAACGCTTGTATCGCCTAATTTAGAGCGTAATTTGGAAAAACTACCTCTTTCACCACATGAAAAGCATAAAAAGTACCCATTTTGCTGATGAATGCTCAAACTTGGTGTTTTATCATCATGAAATGGACAATTTGTTATAAAATTATCACCAGATTTTTTTACATTGCTAAAATGCTGCCCAACAAAATCACTTACCTTGTTCATCTCTACCCTTTTGCAATACTTCATACATGGCATTTAATGATCTGTGGTCCTCAACTCCCCAAAATACAATCATGCTTGGAAAAGGTGCAGAATTAGGTTGGTCATTAAATTTTAATCTACCTCGTATAAAATATATGTGTGATTTATTGTATATTGAATTATGAAACCATTTAGTGTCAGTTCTACTTGGAAGTAAAGCTACTGTCATTCTTTGATGATCTTTCCATTGCTTATATGCTTCTGCGCAAAAAAGCCCTATTTGTCTGCCATAAGGTGGATTCATATAATTCATTTTACCCCAGGGATTATCGAAACAACTTCTTTCTATAGTAAAATAATTTTCACATAAAAAATTGCTATCATTAGCGCATACATCTGTATCAAAACTGAAAAAGCTATCTAATGATTTAAATAACCAATCTGGTGTTCTCCAATTATGAAGTTCGGATCTAAACGCTAGGTCCACATAAAATTGCTCTTTTCTTTTAGCCATATTGCTTCTTTTGCAATTCAGCTAATTCTAACAATCTTTCAAATACTTGCCAGCCCCAGTCAAGTCTTTCCAGAGTAATATTATGTTCTTCAAATCCATTACCATTTTTATCGATTCTTAAAAGCTTGCCCCCCTGAAGTTTTTGTCCAGTCTGTTTTTCATACATATATCTGTATGCTGCTAGCTGCACAATGAACTCAGAATAAACCCCTTTTGAAGTCTTTAAATCACCAATATATAACTTATCATCAACTTTCAATATTAAGTCACAAGTCCCCCCAACGCATAAGTCATCATCAATCAGTTTAATCTCAGACTCTACATATTCAGGTTTGACTTGTTTATCCCAATCTTTAAAAGCAATAAAAGCTAACTCTGCTGCTTTAATCTGATTTTTAGAATAATCATCTAGTTCGGTATCAAGTCCTTTAATATAATTTTCACAAAGCAAGTGAGCTAATGTACCAATCTCGGCTGCTTCATTCATTACCTTAGTAGCATCCTCACCTTTCATTGCCTGGCTTTTTGCCCAATTTACTAGGACATTCTTATTCCATCCTAATTGATTACCAATAATGGTAGTAACACTTTTGACTCTCACTCCATCTGATGTTTTATATACTGTATGTGCTTTAGTTTTCATATAACTCCTCTATCATTAACTTTGAAATTTTCCTGGACTTAACAATCAATGGCTCTTGGCTTGAATTAACAAGAGCTTCAATTAGATCAGCTACTCTTACTTTGCTGTATTGACTTGCACATGTTAATGTGTGATAAGTTTCAGGTCTTAATCTAATTCTGTGTTTTGCTGATAGTGCTTTTGATTTATGCCTAACATTTGCATCAGGTTTTAATTTCTTTATCAGCTTATATTCTAAATCTTTTGCTTTGCCTACAGGTAAATATTTTACTTTGACATATCTCCAGGACTGTTCATGCTTTAATAATCTATCAAATATATCTTTAGAATATCCAATATATTTTAAATCTTTTTTACCTGTGTACATTACATAAACGCCAGATGCTCTTTTGACTCTATCTATCTCGCGTTCAGTAGTCCAGCTCATTTACCCCATACTTCCTTTTTTACTAATAGAGATATAATAGCATAATTTGCTAGATCCATATATGTATCTTCCAATGATTCAAATTTTATATCATCATCTTTAAAATCTTTTTTTAATATATTTTGAATGCGTTGTATTTTATCATTCATTCTAAACCATAAGCCAAGTAAAGCCATCTTTCTATCTTCGTACTTTTCCATGTCCCCACTTAAAGAAACATTAGTCAGTCCATACATAGATTGCTTTTTAATAAAAATAGTGTACATCTCATCTGTAATAGTTTTAAATGTATCACATGTTTTTTGTATTTCTAATTGTAATTGTTCTAAGTCGTTTGCCATTAGTCTAAGCTTATGTGGTTATTTTGTATGAAGTTAATTAATTTTTTAAGGCCTTTTTCAGTAAAACAATAATATCTTTGCCCTCTATCACGCCTAGTCATTAGTATGTCAGAATTTGTTTGTCGAAACCATTTAGGCAAATCTCTGCGTCTTTTACATTGTACAATAAATTTCTCATTTCTAAAAGACATGCGTAAGTCGCAATCTGCTGCTTCGCCAATAGAGCGCCCATCTGACATGAACGCTCTTTCAGCATTAGGGTTGAAGTCTGAAAAGACATCTTCCAATGCCCTGACAGATTCATACTCGAATTGATTTCCTTTGCGTTTAGACTTACTCGTCATTATCCGCACCGAATATCTCATCGATTTCTTGGTTTAATAGGTCTGTTTCCAGCTTACCTAAAACATTTAATACAGCTTTGGATCTGCTTAAAAGTTCTTCTTCAGAAAAAGTAGATGGACTAATAGACCAACCAGCAACTTTAACAGCTACCCCCGCAACGATAGATGCTTCTCTTTGAGAGAATGTTCTACCTGCTGAAGTAGTAGTTGTAGCAGTTGAGGTTGTAGGTTGAGTAGCTTGAGAAGAGGTAGATGTTCCATTAGACTCTACTCTTTCTACTTTATGGTAAGTTCCCATTTTACCAGATTTTTGAATTTTACCAAATGAAAATGATTGTCCACTTTCAAGGCCAGCAAAGACTGATTGTTGCTTTTCGTTAGCAAAAAAAATCATGTCTTGCCCATTAACATTTAACGCATATTTAAACCATGGGCCATAATTACCAACACCCTCGGACTCTAATCCTTGGAATGTAGCTGTAACTACTTGGCCATTGTTTAACTTTAATTGATCGGTATTCATATTTAACTCCTAATCACATTTGCCTGTCATACATGAGTCATTGCCCCTTAGACTCTCATCAGGCATTTTGTTTTCTTTGGGCGTATAATTACCTGTCAGTATATCATGTAATTGTACTAACAAGATAAATTTTTTAGGTTGGGCTAATTGTTCTTCATACTGAAAATTATCTATTGATTCTTTAATGAAGTCAATTAAAAATGTTGATTGTTCTTCTTTTAATACTACTTTTCTCATAATTCTAAAATTTGGCAGGGGAAAAACAACAATGGAAAGGACTCGTAAAAACCCCCCGCCTTAATTAAATAATTCGTTGTACTCTTTGTTTAATACTTGGCACACTCTATTTTTATATGTTTCTTGAAATGTTCTTTTTCCATCGATCATCAATGACATAAGAGATGGACTAACTTTGATTTTTCTTGCTAGCCACGCTTTACTTCTTTCTTCTTGCTCAAGTATGTTAATAATTTTGTTGAATTTCATGTAAGTAGTTTAATTACATTTAATTGGAAGTCAAAGGTTTTTTTCAAAAGGCAGATAAGTGATGCTAGTTTTGGTAGTGCTATTCTCTAAGAACTAAATGCAATCCTCATATATTTGACTGGCTTATCGTGAATATTACCTGCCTTGTCCTCGATATTTTTTCTTGTAGTATTTTTTTGAAGCTTTATTTCCAAACTTAGTATTTACACTCATGCCTTGTCTTGTTTTTTTCTTGCCATTTGTTTTTCTACTTCTGTCTTGAAATAAAGTCTTTCTCATTTTTTATATACTTTCTCTGCCCCTGCTATACCAAATGATCCTAATGTTACCCAAACAAAAGAATTATAAATATAGTCATTGACTAATAGTTCTATTCCTATGATACCCATTATTAAATCAACTATTCCAAAAACACACATTAGTGCAAATGAAATAAATCCAATAATAGATTTCTCATTGTACTCGTTTTTATCTTTAAAGATACTCCACATATTAACACCCCCTTATAATTCTTCTTCTATGGTAAAAGACACAGAATATGCACCTGATGCAATTTGCTGAAATTTTAAATCATCTTTAGTAAATCTTACTGTAAAATGATCTGTACCTAAAGTTCCAGAAAAGTCATTGTCTTCACTAAATAAAAAAGTATCAAATGTGCCATCAACTGCATCATGTAAATTTTGTAGTTTTGTTCTGTCAGCTTCTGATAGATAGCTATATTTTAAGTCCCATGACTTTCTTAAATCGTGTTTCTTTACTGCGTATTTTTTACCGCTATAAGATTTATTTACTACTATGTCATAATTTCTACCATATCCAATGTTAATATCAACATTGGTAGATGGCGTATAAGTTGTAGATGATTTTTTAAATCCTGCTGCTGTAACTGCCATTATATTTCCCTCATTTTAATTTTCATATTACCAATACTTCTTGTGACTGATGTAACAAAAAATTGTTTACCATTAAATGACTCACCAAAAGGCGCTGCTATTTGATTGCTGTGATTCATTGCAACAACATCACCCACCTCTATTATATAGAAAGATGGATTGACAATATCTGTTTCAATTAAAATTTTTGGTACACCTTGTATTGCATTATAATAATTTGCATAACCATCGTTTTTATTACCCCCACCCATATTACCATTAGCAGATCCTATTCCACCTACTAACATTTCTAATTCTTCGGTAATGACATTTTCATCGCTTTGCACATTATATTTTGTTCTAGGATTATTAGTTGTATCAGTAAAAGTGTCTTCGAACAACAACTCATCATTTATTGGATTTCTATCATATTTTATAATTCTTTTTGTTGTAAGACCATCAAACTCTGTAATAGAAACTTTTGTACCTTTTATATCATCTTTTGTAAGCGTATGATCTGTTGATTCTGTATCTTTTATATAAATATATTGAGGACTTCCATCACTCGCTTTGAATCTAAAAATAAATCCCCCCTCTTTTTGACATTGGTCTAAAACACTTAAAAGATTTTCAGATTCACTTAAATAATAGAAAACATCCCAGCTGTTTCTGGCGCTATTTAAAGTAGAATAGTTTTCTGGCTCAGCTGTAATACCAGCAAATCTATAAATTAAATCTCTGTGCATTTGTGCTATATTGCTTACAATACTACTAGAATCCCAGGATTGGTCAAACCCATCAGTACCTGTATAAAGTTGTTTTATATTTCTTACTGCATTAGAGTTAGCTAAATTATCATCGTCGGTAATTTTAGTTTTGATGTCTAAATAAAAATCAAACAAATTCATAGTCAAGCTGCCTGGACTTTCACTTTCACCACTTGGAACAGCTCCCTGAACTTCAAATTTAATTTCTATTTTATCTGGAATTTGTCCATTGGCATTAGAAAAGTCTGATGTGCTTAGTAGGTTGATTGGTGATTCATAAGCAGCAGTTCTATTATTACTAACTGTATTAATAATTTTTGTACTTCCAACTCCACCATAAGTTGCAGTTACTTTTAGTCTGCCTAATAGAGTTAATCCTGGTGTTTCGTTATAATTAGTAATGCCCCACTTGATATACAAATTACACTCTTGAATTGTATGTTCTTCTTTTACTATATCTTCTATGTCATATTCAAATGTGGTAGTGGTATTTCCTTGTGGCAATGTTACTGCCCAAGTAGAAGAAGTCCCATCATCATTGTCATAAAAATTTGCAGTATTTGTCGGTAATCCAACTGATGGTAATACAGGCGTAATTTTTTGCACAGGTCTATACTTATAACTTCTTTCTAAATCTAAACTAGTTTGTAAAACATTTTTATTTGTATCTGTAGCACCCTCATAGACATTAGTAGAACTATTGTTTTGTGTATCTTCTAATTGCGTAAATATTGGCCTATTAGTCGTTGCATTAAATAAGTCTTTTACAGGATAATGCAATCTACCATCCCCAGTAATTGCTTGATGTGCTAAACAATTATACTTTTCATTATTTAGAGTATCTACAAGCACAGGAAATAGTCTATTAGAATTGTATTGTACAAAAGTTGGATTTGCATCAGTAGATGATACAGCTGTACCATTACCATAAAGTATTGGAAAAAAGTTCCCAGACTTGCTTGTAAATTTAGGTATTTTTAAAAAGTCTATAGGTGTTTTAGCAGTAATAGTTAAAGTAACTGTTTCATCATTATTCATTGTGGCTGATTTTAATCTGCCTGTGTAAATAAGTAGATCATTTGTTGAATCTAACCTTGATTTAATAGTCACATCTCTGTTTATGTAGTTAGCACTTCCCTCATAGATTTCTTCTGAAAGTTTAGGATCTCCAGAAATGTTATTAATTGTGTTGTTTTGACAAGTAAGAGTAACATTGCTTATAGAAGATTTAGATTCAGATAAATCTATGCTTTCTCTAATTGATGGTCTATTTATAATGTATCCATGATACCCTGTGCTTGATGTGTCGCCAAACTCTTTTGTAGCAAGTCTTATATATCCAGAAGCACTATTAGATATTTCTACTATATAGTGTTCATCGATGGTGCTGTCATAGCTAAATCCAGGTGAAAGAGCCATTACGCAAGATTTCTCCTAATGGATCTATCTATTTCTGGTATTAAGTTATCTCTAACAAATTCTTCAGTACCAATAACATTACCCATTATATTAACTGTAACTTCACTACCTTGAGGACCATCAAAATTAGGACTGCTCAAAGGTGTAACATCTACTCGCTCTCTACCCCCAGGGTTATCCCCTACCATAATACTTTGTGGACCAGAAGTAATAAAAGAGCCACCTCTTGCAAATGCTGGTTGTTTTTGAGCTGCTATCAACCCTGCTTGAATACCAGAGCTAATCTTTAATCCTGTTATTAAGGCCGCTGCTCTACCAGCTGCTGATAAATCTCCAGCTGCTGTGGCTGCCGCTGCTGCTGCTTTTATTTCAAAAATAGCTCTTTGTAATGTCATAAAGACAGATGCTATTTGAGAAAGCTGTTGCATTCTAAAAGCAATTCTTTGTTGTGCAGCAAATTTTTCTCTAATATCATTCTCCATGTCCTCTCTTTGCTCAGTAGATGCATTTCTAAACTTATCTGTTTTCTTTAATGCCCTAAGCTCTTCATCCATGTTATTTTTTACCATACCTGAAAATGCTGACTGTATGCCATTAAACATATCAAGCATTGATTGCAATCTTAATTCATTAAAATGTCTTATTGCTTCATCGTCAGAAGCTAGTTTTTCTTTTAGGTTTTCAGAGTCTTCTGATCTCAATTCTGCCATTGTTTCATTAAATTCTTGTTCGTTTCTTTTTCTTAAATCTTTAAATATTTTTTCTATGTCTGCAAGCTTTCGATCTCTTTCCTCAGCATTTTTTATTAGATTTACACCACCCTCTAAGGCAGATTGCTGTTCATCTAACATTAAGTCATTACGATGTTTTTCTCTTAATGCTGCTATTGTTTCGTTTTTTAGCGCTTCATTTTTTAATTCATCTTCACTTAAAGTTTTCTTTAAATCTCTTTCAGCAAATAAGTCTGCTAATGACCTAATCCTAAATTCGCTTTGAGCTTTTTCAAAATCTCTAGAAAACTTATCTAATTCTTTTTGAAGCTCTAATTGCTCTTCCAATTCTTTGTTATGTTTTTCTATTTGTGTTATTAATTCTACTTCTCTAGCTGTAAGTGTTCTTGTTAATACAGCTTGCGCTCTTTCTACATCATTACTTGCTTTTAACACAGCAAGTCTTTGCTCTAATTTTATAATATTTTCAGCAGCAGCTTTATTTTGGTCTTCTAAAGCTTGAGCATCTTTAACTTTTCTTAGCTCATCTAAATATTCTTCAAATGTTAATGTACCATCTTTGACTTTTTCATTTAGATCATCTTGTGCAGCTGCCTGATTTCTTAAAAATTCAAAAAAAGCAGAAGCTGCAATAGCTGTAATTAATATTGCATTACGAGCTAATTGTGCATTAATTCCTGCAAGAGCTACTCTAAATGTTGTTGCTGCCCCAGCGGTAGTTGTATATGAAAGAGCTAATGCTGTTAATGCTCCTAATTGATTAAATATTGCTTGTGCTAATGCTGCAAATCCAGCTACTATTAAGACTCTTATTGTGCTAATAAGTCTTCTTATAGCACCACTATTCTCTGAAATATCATTAAAGAATACTGTTATTGTATTTGCTAACTTTTTAAATGTAGGTGCAAGCTCTGCTCCAACTGTTGCTTGGAATACAAATATAGAGTCTTGCATGTTAGATATAGACTGGAATAAAGTACCCTCAAGTTCTTTAATACCATTAGCAACTTTACCATCAGGATCTGCTAATGCTTCAAGCATTTTAATTCTAAATTCTTCTAGATTTAATTTTGA
>Ga0160423_10003178_pt1 | contig 13690 bp, 11 predicted proteins | sample CRUFie14St8metaG_FD_108191 | JGI IMG/M metagenome (GOLD analysis project Ga0160423, IMG submission 108191) | Marine microbial communities from the Costa Rica Dome - CRUD Field 142mm St8 metaG | ecosystem: Environmental > Aquatic > Marine > Oceanic > Photic zone | place: Costa Rica: the Eastern...
ATTCTTAGCATAGCTCATTTAACATTGGAGCTAATTTATTGGCAATTTCAAGTTTAGGTTGTAAAAAAATAAACTTACCTTAACAAAATGGACGCCAAATGTTTTTTAGGGTTATAAATTAATTAAACGATTAAAAAAAATGAAAGCAGTTGTAGTTGATGATATTAAAAAGTTTCGAGATAATCTAATTCAAGATTTAAATGAATTTTGCCCTGATGTTGAAGTTGTTGGAACAGCAGACGGTGTTGTTTCAGCGGCAAAAACAATTAAATCAGAAACACCTGATGTTGTGTTTTTGGATATTCAAATTAATCAAGGAACTGCCTTTGATTTGTTAGAGTTGTTAGGCGATATAGATTTTAAAATAATATTTACCACGGCTTCAGATGAGTATGCAATAAAAGCATTTAAGCTTTCTGCAATCGATTATTTGTTGAAGCCAATTGATATTGATGAACTTAAGTCTGCGGTAGATAAAGTTAAATCTATAAATAATGATGATTATACATTGTTGACATCAAACATTAAGGAAGAAGAAAAATCAAATAAAAGGTTAGCACTTCATTCTCAAGATAAAATTGAAATTGTTGAAATCGGTAATATCATTAGATGCGAATCTAATGTCAATTATACTCAATTTTATTTTGCTGACGGAAGTAAAATGCTGGTCACAAAAACATTAAAAGAATACGATAGAATGTTATCCGATTTTGGGTTTTATCGTGTTCATCAAAGTCACTTGATAAATATCGACCATTTAAAAGAGTACATTAAGATTGATGGAGGGTATTTGAAAATGTTTGATGGATCATCGGTCCCAATATCAACACGAAAAAAATCTTCTGTACTAAAATTGCTTCAAGGAGTAGTTTAAAGCAACTATAAACACTAAAAATAGTCTTACGTTAAATTATAACTATGAGAATCTTAATTTTTTCCTTCCTGTTATTAAGTTTTGCCACCCAAGCACAAGTTGAAATAAAAAAAAGCAAACCGCTGTATCCAGAGAAATCGGTTAAAACACCGTGTGATTTTGGCTCGGTAGAATCTCTAAGAGATATAAAAGAAAACGTTCGTCCAATCTTTAGAAGACATAAAATAGTTCCAAACAAATTACGTAGATATAAATACGTGAATGCAAACCCAAAGCCGTTAAAGAAAGATCCTGTGTTGCAATATGGACAAAAAAAGTCTTTATCGTTAACACCTATAAAATCCTGGACTGGAATTGACGAATCTTCTCAAGGTGCAACTCCTCCTGATCCAAGTGGGGCTGTGGGTTTAAACCATTATGTTCAAATGGTGAATACTGCTATGCAGGTGTTTGATAAAAATGGAAACAGCTTATGGGGACCAACCTCATTATCTTCTGTTTTTCCGGGAAGCGATAATGAAGGTGATCCAATCGTTTTGTATGATCAATTTGCTAAACGATGGTTCATAAGTCAGTTTCAGGAGTCTGGAAATAAAATTTTAATAGCGATATCTAAAACCAATGATCCTCTAGGAGCATGGTATTATTATGATTATGCATTTGATGAATTCCCTGATTATCCCAAGTTTTCAATATGGGGAGATGGTTATTATATGACGTCAAATATGGAGGTTCAAAATGCTGTGTGTTTTGAAAGAGATAAAATGTTACAAGGAGATGCTTCTGCAAGAATGGTTGCTTTAACGTTTCCTAATTTAGAAACGAATGGGTTTTTTAGTGCTTTGCCCGCGCATGCAAGTGGTGATCTATTGCCAGAAGACCCCATTAACTTTTTTTATTTTCAAGATGATGGCTGGGCTGAAGGAAATGATCGTATTAAAATTTGGGAGATGTCGGTGGATTGGAACAATACATCAAACTCTTCAATTGAGTTGAAACAAGAATTGGAGGTAGCTGCTTTCAACAGTGAATTTGATGAAAATTGGAATGATATAACACAACCTGGTACTTCAAAAAAGTTAGATGGAGTTCCTGGAGCTTTTATGTATATGGCGCATTATCGTTCTTTTGGGTCTTATAATTCGGTAGCTCTATGTCACTCAGTTGATGTTGATTTATCCTCTTCAATTCAGTCTGAGATTAGGTGGTATGAACTGCATCAAGAAGGTGGTTTGTGGAAAATTCACCAGCAAAGTACATACGGACCCGATAACGAAAGTAGATGGATGGGTAGTATTGCAATGGATCGTCAAGGAAATATTGGTTTAGGGTATTCAATATCAAGTGCTTCAACTTATCCAAGTATTCGATTTACAGGTAGAAAAAAAGATGATGATTTGTCTCAAATGACAATATCAGAATCACACGCTTTTAATGGATCAGGTGTTCAGACTAATACGAATCGTTATGGTGATTACTCTCAAATGACTTTGGACCCTTCAGATGGATTAACTTTTTGGTATACTGGAGAATTCATAAGTCAATCAGGTTGGGAAACTGGTATTTTTAGTTTTAAAATTGGAGATGAAAATGATCATGATGTTTCCTTAATTGAACTTGTTTCGCCTAAAAGTGGTGTTTTATCTGAAACAGAAAAAGTCAAGATTTTAATAAAAAACATAGGTAAAAATGCTTTGAGTAATTTTAATTTGGGGTATGATTTTAAAGGAAATCAAACCCTTGAGCTTTTTACAAAAACCATACAGCCAGGAGATACGGCTTATTTTACTTTCAGTTCAACAATAGATTTGAGTTCATCAGGTGAACACAGTCTTGCCGTTTTTGCTGGCCATGTAGATGATGGAGATAGAATGAATGATACTTTGAAAAGTATTCTTGAGTCACCCTATGAAAAGGATGCTGGAATAACGCAAGTTGTCAACCCTACTTCAAGAGTTGGTTTAGAAAACGAAATTGTTTCGGTTTCGGTTAAAAACTATGGAAGACAAATAGTACAAGAAATACCTCTTGTTTTGATTGTTAATGGAGTAACCTATCTAGATACGCTAAAAGAGGATTTGGAATATGGAGAAATTAAGGAGTTCAATTTCACAAGTAAAGTTGATTTTTCAGCCATTAAAACTCATGAAATTATAGCGTATACTAATTTAAGTAACGATCAAAAAAATCAAAACGATACAGCAAAAAAGAGCGTTGAGACATTTAATTGCAACCCTACAGCTAACTGTGAATTCGATAAAATTATGTTAGTAAAGTTTGGTAGCATTAATAATGTATCCGATTGTTCATCAAATGGTTATGGGGATTATACTAGTCAATCTACTGATTTAGCAAGAGGTCAATCGCACGAGCTTATTGTGAATAATTCAGAAAATAACCATCAACTGTCCGTTTGGATAGATTACAATGATGACAAGGTTTTTGAGCCAAATGAATTAATTATTGAGGATCAAGAATATAGCCAAAATGGTACATTCAATCTTGTCATACCGAACGATGCTCAACTTGGTGAGCATTTAATGAGGCTAAGAACGAATTGGTATGAATCATCTGCAGATCCATGTACTGCATATGAGTATGGAGAAACGGAAGATTATACGGTTCTTATAATTACTCCATTTTCAGTTGATGAACTTCACACGTTTGAATTTGAAATTTTTAATGAGTCTAATTTTATCCGTGTTGTTTCTTCAATGAATTTAGTAAATAATGCAAGTTTAGAGATATTCAACGGAAACGGACAAGTTTTATACACGGATCAATTTGCTGAAGGAAATCAATTGAACAACTTAATTTCAGTTAGTAATTTTGCTCATGGGATTTATTATATAAAAATAAGCGATGAAGAAAAAAGTTCCGTTAGGCAGTTTGTGGTTAGGTAAATTATTACTTCTTCTACTATTTTCCAATTGTTCGATAGCTGCTGTTTGCGATGATTTACCCAAGCTTAGCTTAGAGCAATGTGGTCACTATGATTTCATTGCCTATGGTAGAATTGAAAGCAATGTGAATTGTGATGATAAAAAAGTTTCATTCTACCCTATTTATGTTTTTAAGGGATATGCTGAAGATAAAACAATTGATTTATATACTTCTTGCTCTGATAACGGCTTGCTTTTAGCTGAGGGAGAGTATTGGATATTGTATGGGTTTTATAATAATGCTCAACAAATAAAGCTAAGTATCTGTGGGCATAGTAGAAAACAAACCTCTGAAGAAGAATTTGATTACCAACAAGACTTAAGAGGAACAAGTTTTCAAGAAGATTTAAACTTCATAAAAGAGAATTTTTCGTTAAAGGTGTTTGGAAAAAAGGAGTTGTTGCCCAAAAAATACGAGAAAGTTAATCCGAAGCTTGTTCCTGTTCTTCTTGGGGTTGGACTACTGTTTATGGTAATTGGATATTTAGTTATAAAAAAGCTCAAGTAATTATAATCAATAAAGAAAATATAACGGCATTTTAAAATTTATACCTGCTGTCCAGTAATTGGATTCACCAGTGGTATTGAATTGGTATCCTCCTTTAAATTGAAAGGAATTGATATACTTAAAAGGAATTGCAAAGCCAATGGTTGGATGAAACTGGTTGTAATTTTTGGTTTGAAAAAAGTGGTTGTACTCAAGTCCTATGAATGATGTATAGTACTCATTTAATTTTAGAGTGCCCAGCTGAGTTTCTAATCCAAATCCATTTATTTTGTCGTTTTTTGAGTTGTCGTGTGTTCTTCTAATAAAGTTTCCTGTTAAATTTATAAGGCCCATATTACTGTAGCCAATAAAAGTAGCTCCGTATTTTGAAAAATGTTGGTTAGCGATTTCATATTCCAAGTTCAACCAAGGAATATAGGGCTTACAATTATCATTGAGGTCACAAGGTCTTAGAATACAAGATTTTTCGTACCCATCTTCTTCTAAGAAAAGGGGATTAATGTAACTGGCATAATAAGGTGAGCAACATGAGTTTAAGATGATGACTCCCAAGAAAAGTAAAAGTGCTTTCATAAAACTATAATGGATAAAATTAAAAAAGTAACACTCAATAAAAAAGGCAACCTTTATTGGGCTGCCTTTAAAAAAATTCAAACACTAAATTTAGATTTAGCTTAAGTTGATTTTCTTCTCGATATCGCTAATGTATACTCTAAAGCGTTTATCTGTATCGATGAGGTTGTTAACCGTTCTGCAGGCGTGAAGAACTGTTGCATGATCTTTACCTCCACAATGTGCACCAATCGTTGCGAGTGATGATTTTGTTAACTGTTTAGAGAAATACATGGCTATTTGACGAGCTTGTACAACTTCTCTTTTTCGTGTTTTACTTTTCATTAATTCTAATGGTAAGTTAAAATAATCACAAACTACTTTTTGAATGTAATCAATTGAAACTTCTCGAGCAGTATTTTTAACAAATTTGTCAATCATCTGCTTTGCAAGATCCAAAGTAATTGCTTTCTTGTTTAAGCTTGATTGAGCAATTAAAGAGATTAAAGCTCCTTCTAGCTCTCTGATGTTGGTTGTAATAGAGTAGGCTAGGTATTCAACAACGTCTTTTGGTAAATCAATACCGTCTTGGTACATTTTTTTATTTAGCACAGCAATTCTTGTTTCTAAATCTGGAGCTTGTAAATCTGCTGATAACCCCCATTTAAATCTAGATAGTAAACGCTGCTCCATTCCTTGCAACTCAACAGGCGGTTTGTCTGAAGTTAAAACAAGCTGAGAGCCATTTTGATGTAAGTGGTTAAAAATATGGAAAAATACATCCTGGGTTTTTTCTTTACCTGCAAAAAATTGAACATCATCTATTATCAAAACATCAATCATCTGATAAAAGTGAATGAAGTCATTTTGCGTATTGTTTTTTACAGAATCTATGAACTGATGTGTAAATTTCTCTGATGAAACATAAAGAACTGTTTTGTTAGGGTGGTTCTTTTTTATTTCAATGCCAATTGCATTGGCAAGGTGCGTTTTTCCTAAACCAACACCTCCATAAATTAATAAAGGATTGAAGGCTGTGCCTCCAGGTTTATTGGCAACCGCGTATCCTGCCGATCTGGCTAAACGGTTACAATCTCCCTCAACAAAATTTTCAATTGCGTAGTTCGGGTTAAGCTGTGAATCTACATTTACCTTTTTCAAGCCCGGTATAATGAATGGGTTTCGAATAGGGGTCTGCTGATTTAAATCGATAGGCATCGTGACAGCAGCGTTCTTGACAGATTGTTTATCAGTGGTTGGAAGTTTAACAGTAAAAGGTTTCTGGTTACTGTGGTGGTTGTCAACCACAACACTGTACTCCAATTTCCCTTGCTGTCCAAGCTCTTTTTGAATTGTTTTTTTCAACAGTTCAACATAGTGCTCTTCAACCCACTCATAAAAAAACTGACTAGGAACCTGTAGTGTAAGGATTTTGTTTTTGAGCTTAACCGATTTAATAGGTTCAAACCACGTTTGAAAACTTCTAGGGCTAACATTGTCTTTAATTACAGACAAGCAATCATTCCAAACTTTTTGTGCTTTCTCCATTGAATAAATAGGTTATTAAATTAGTTTAAATAATATCAATAAATAACTAGGCTTAGTCACTAAGCCGATCGTTAACTTCAAAATAATTGTTTCAAAAAAATGATGGGAATTACTAAATTTCCTCCCCTGATTTTGCTTGGACAAATATTGGGCTAAAAAAGTGAATAAAAAAATGTTTTTGGTATTGTATTTTAATTTTTTTTGATTTAGTTTAAAGTGATTTATTTCGGTTTTTTGGAATTTATTTCTGGCTAGGTTTTTAGTGTCCATTTCCCAAACTTATAGTTTATGTAATTGTTTATTAAAACTTGATAAACAGAGTTTTATTGTTCAGTTAAAACGATTGTTGCCTTACTTGTTTTTTTATGCCATAAAATAATATGACAGTTGAGCACTAAAATTATTTTCTACTAATTGACTTAAATATTTTCTCTGAAAGATTTTGACTTTGAATATATTATTTTAGCATTAAAATTAACTTAATGCATATACATAAAACTAAACTCAGAGTTCGATACTCTGAAACAGATAAAATGGGGGTGGTGTATCATGGTAATTACATCCAGTATTTTGAGGTTGGAAGAGTGGAGTATATGAGGAATATTGGTGTGATATATGCTGAATTGGAAAAGCAAGGAATAGGTATGCCCGTGGTCAATATTAACATTGATTACCTACTTCCTGCTCCATATGATGAAGAGTTAACTATCGAAACTTGGATTGAGTCATTGCCAACTTCTAAAATAGTATTTCACAATAAAGCCGTTAATTCGACGGGAAAAGTGGTTTGTAAGGCTCGTGTTACACTCGTGTTTATAAATAGCCGATTTCGCCCTGTTAAGGCTCCTAAAGGAGTTATTGATGCGTTATTGGCAATAGGTATAAAATAACTCATAAAGTGTCTTAAATTTATTAAAAAAGGGACGATGTTTATAGTCCCTTTTAAATCCTCCAAAACTAGTGCTCTTAAATTTTATCTGTTCGCTTCGTAGGCCTCAATTTTGTCCTTTTGCGCGAGCAAGTAATCAATATTGTCATAACCGTTTAGCAAACATTCCTTTCTGTATCCATTTATTTGGAATGAAATCTTTTCTCCAGTGGCCATTAACTCAACAAATTGATTTTCTAAATCAACTTTGATAGGTGTATTATTGTCATCCTCAATTGCAGCAAAAGCACTGGCTAAAAATTCTGGGGTAACGGTTACAGTCAATACTCCATTATTTAAAGCGTTATTATTGAATATATCTGCAAATTCAGAGGAAATAACCACTTTAAATCCATAGTCAGCAATTGCCCATGCTGCATGTTCTCTGGATGAACCACATCCAAAGTTTTTTCCTGCAATCAGGACATTTCCAGAATATTTTGGGTCTTCCAGAGGAAAAGTTGTTATTGGATTGTTGTTTTTATCAAAACGCCAATCTCGAAATAGGTTATCACCAAAACCATCTCTGGTTGTTGCTTTTAGAAAACGAGCGGGAATAATCTGATCAGTATCAATATTTTCAGTGGTTACTGGAACAGCTGGTGATATAATAGTGTTAAATTTTTCCATTTTCAAAAAAGTATTTATTTAATCAATAAAATCAGATGGATTAGCAATTTTTCCGGCAATTGCTGTTGCTGCAGCTGTTGAAGGAGATGCTAGCATGGTTCTGGCACCTGGTCCTTGACGTCCTTCAAAATTTCTATTTGAAGTACTTACACAATAGGCACCCGCAGGAACTTTATCATCATTCATTGCCAAACAAGCAGAACACCCTGGTTGCCTAATTTTAAATCCTGCTGCTTCAATAATATCGGCAATACCTTCTTCGTAAATTTGTTTTTCAACCTGCTTTGATCCCGGGACAAGCCAAGCAGTAACATTTTCGGCTTTTTGCCTTCCTTTGACAATTTCAGCAACCTCTCGAAAATCTTCAATTCTTGCGTTGGTACATGAACCTACAAAAACATAATCAATTGTTTTTCCCAGCATCTGTTCTCCGGGTTTAAAATCCATGTATTCCATTGCCTTGTCAAAAGATTCAATTTCTTTAACTGTTGTAGAACCTATTTCTGCAGCTGTAGGTATTTTTTGAGTTATTCCAATTCCCATCCCCGGATTAGTACCGTAGGTAATCATTGGTTCAATATCCGCTGCATCAAAAGTATATTCTCTGTCAAACACTGCATCTTCATCCGAATAAAGCTCTTTCCATTCAGCAATTGCTTTATCCCAATCTGCTCCTTTGGGAGCAAATTCTCTCCCTTTTACATAATTAAAGGTCGTCTGGTCAGGGGCAATTAAACCTCCACGTGCGCCCATTTCTATAGACATGTTACAAACAGTCATTCTACCCTCCATTGTTAAATCGCGGAATGCTGAACCAGCGAATTCAACAAAGTAACCGGTTCCACCGGCAGCTGTGGTTTTGGAGATTACATATAAAACAATATCTTTAGCAGTAACTCCTTTTTGAATAATGCCATCAACCGTTATTCTCATTTTTTTTGGTTTCTGCTGCATTAAACACTGAGTGGCCAATACCATTTCAACCTCCGAAGTTCCAACACCAAAAGCTATGGCTCCAAAAGCACCATGAGTTGAGGTGTGCGAGTCTCCGCAGACCATAGTCATTCCTGGCTTTGAAACACCCAATTCTGGCCCAACTACATGAACAATTCCTTGAAAAGGATGTTGTAGCCCATACAAATCAATGCCAAAATCCTTACAATTTTTTACCAATGTTGCTACTTGATGTCGCGACAGCTCGTTTTCTATTGGTAAGTGCTGATTTTCTGTAGGTACATTATGATCTGGAGTTGCGCAAACTTGTTTTGGACGGGCAACCGGTATACCTCTTTTTCTTAACCCATCAAAGGCCTGAGGAGAGGTGACCTCATGAATATATTGAACATCAATGTAAAATACGTCAGGACCATCTGGTATTGAGGAAACAACATGGTTGTCGTAAATTTTGTCAAATAATGTTTTTCCCATAATAAAAGTTTGTTTGTGTGTTTTAAGCATTCTCTAAAGGAAGAGAATGGTGATTAAGCTTTTAGTAATTTCAAAAGCTCTTGATCATTTACTTCCTTTCTAGTGTCGGCAATTTTCAGGAATTCTTGATAAATTAAATTCAATTCATCTTTTGTTGGTTCAAATCCAAGAAGCTTCGCTCTATAGGCAACAGCGGCTCTCCCTGAACGAGCAGTTAAAACTATTGCTGAGTGGTCGACACCTACATCCTTTGGATCTATAATTTCATAGTTTTCGCGATGTTTAATAACTCCATCTTGATGAATACCCGAAGAGTGAGCAAATGCATTATCCCCAACAATTGCCTTGTTCGGCTGAACAGGCATTTGCATCATTTGAGAAACTAGTTTAGAAATGGAGTTTAATTGCGGTGTTTTAATATCTGTATGTAAATTTAAGTTGGGTTGCTGACGCATAATCATCACCACTTCTTCCAAGGCTGTGTTTCCAGCTCTTTCGCCAATTCCGTTAATCGTGCATTCAATTTGGCGTGCTCCATTTATGGCTCCGTAAATAGAATTGGCTGTTGCAAGTCCTAAATCATTATGGCAATGAGTTGAAAGGGTTGCCTTGTGTATTCCAGTTACATTTTCTACTAAATATTTAATTTTAGCGCCGTATTGATCAGGTAGGCAGTAACCTGTGGTATCTGGGATATTCAAAACAGTTGCTCCAGACTTTATTGCTGCCTCACAAACTCTAGCAAGGTATTCATTATCTGTCCTTCCTGCATCTTCAGCATAGAACTCCACATCTTCAACGTATTTTTTAGCATGTGCAACAGCAAAAGACGCTCTTTCAATAACCTTTTCTGCAGACATTCTTAATTTGTGTTCACGATGCATTTCTGATGTAGCTAATCCGGTATGAATTCTTCCTTTTTTAGCAAATTTCAATGCTTCACCTGCAACATCAATATCTTTTTCAACAGCTCGTGTTAACGCGCAAATTGTTGGGTTTTTAACAGCTTTAGAAATTTCAACAACCGAGTTGAAATCTCCCGGTGAAGAAATTGGAAATCCAGCTTCAATGATGTCAACGCCCAGCTCTTCTAATTTTTTTGCAATGATTACTTTCTCTTCGGTCACTAGTTTACATCCAGGTACTTGTTCTCCGTCTCTTAGCGTTGTGTCAAAAATGTCAACTTTATCTCTCATAAAATACGTTTTCTAATGTTCTTAATTTTTAAGCCAACCTCTAATATAGACGCGAAGCCCGCTTATAAAAAATCAACCTTGAGAATCCGATACAATGTATAAAAGGTAGTTTTTTAGTTCTTTAATTTAGTTTGTGTTCATTAATTAGTTGTTGTTTAGATTGTTGTGTTTTTTATTTTCATCTTGTTAATGTCATCTTCAAAAGTGTTATCAACATCTTGAATTTCGAATTAAAATCAAATAATTCCAGTGAAAATTGATTTTTCGAACAGAATTTTAACAAGAACAGGTAAAATAACGATAAAAAATATTTGAAATCATTCGTTGGACAATTTTATTAATGAATGAAGTTACATACATTGTACAAGCACTTAAAAAAGATGAATTTAAAACTTTAATGCTAAAAAACTATTGTATATATTGCATCTAAAAATTCGGTTGTTAAAATACAGTTATTATGTCTAACAAGAATTCGGACCAACTTTTTCAATTAATTCAGAGTTTAAATAAAGGAGAGAAGCGGCATTTTAAATTATACGCTTCTAGGCACAAGGGAGGAGAAAACGCGAAGTTTTTAAAATTGTTCGACTTAATCAATAACCAAACCAATTATAATGAGCAGAAAATATTAAGTAAAGATAAGACCCTTAAGCCTTCTCAATTGCCCAATTTAAAACAAAACTTGTACAAACAAATCATGGCAAGTTTAAGAATGCTACACTCAAGTAGTGATATCAACTTAAGTATTCGGGAAATTATTGACAATGCAACAATTTTATACAATAGATGTTTGTACCAACAATCCTATAAAACGTTAGAAAAAGGTAAGGAACTGGCAAAAAAGTATGAAAAAAATGTGCTTTTGCTGGATATTCATAGCTTGGAAAAGAAGTTAATTTCAAAAATTGTTAAAAAAGACATCCAAAATAGAATAGATGGTTTAGTTCCTGAGGGTGAAGAGCTGGTTAAAAAATTAACCAACATTAATACATTTAGTAACTTAAGTTCTAAATTATACGGTCTTTACATTAAATTGGGGTTTACTCGGAATTCTGCAGATTTTGAGATTGTAAATTCTTTCCTTTATTCCTCTTTGCCTGCTTTTAAGGAGGAAAATCTGAGTCTTGAGGAGAAAATGTATTTATACAATGCTTTTGTAGCTTATTACTTCTTTATCCAGGATTACAGAAGAGCGTATGATTATGCTAAAAAATTAGTAGCACTCTTTGAAGGAAACGACAACGTCATACAAAGTAAACTTGAAATGTATGTCAAAGCAATTAACTCATTACTCGATAGCCAAAGCAAACTTTCTCAATATGAAGAGTTCATCCAAACGAGTCTAAAGTTTGAAGCGATAATTAGTAGAGAGTCTCTAAAGGTTTCTGATAATGTTGCTTATTTGATGTTTAAATACTCGTCAAAGCATAAATTAGATAAGCATTTTATGCTTGGAGAATTCAATAAAGGAGTGATTGAGGTTGAGGATGTTGCAAAAAAACTTGAAATTTACAGTGAAAAATTAAACAACCATTCCAAACAAATATTCTATTACAAATTTGCTTGTATGTACTTTGGTAATGACCAATACAAAGAGGCCGTGACATGGTTGAATAAAATAATCAATGCTAAAGATGAGGATATTAGAAGTGATATTTCTGGTTTTGCAAGAATTCTAATTTTAATTTCTCATTACGAGTTAAACAACGATGATCTTGTTGAGTACTATGCAAGATCTACCTACAGATTTTTAGCGAAAAAAGAGGATTTACATTTCTACCAAAAGCGTATTGTCCGCTTTTTAAGGCGTTTAAATACATTAACAAGAGACAATTTAAAAGAAGCCTTTTCGGAACTACATGATCAATTAGTTCCACTTACTGTAAATCCTTATGAGAAAAGGGCGTTTGTTTATTTTGATATAATTTCTTGGCTGGAAAGTAAAATTAATGATCGTCCTGTTAAAGAAGTTATTCGTGAAAAAGCACTGAAGAGAATTGCTTCCGCAAATCAGAAATGAAAATTAGAACTTACCTGTAATTCTGAAATTTACTAACCTTGGAGTTAAGAAGTTAGGCACTGCATATTCCTGATTGTTAATGTCAGAAACCCAAAGGTGATTTATTGTATTTGAGATATCAAGTAAATTAAAGACTTCTACTCGAATTCCAAAGTCTTTAAAGTTGCTCAAGTAGTGGTTGCTTGGCATTGTGACTTTACCTGTTCTTTTGTATAGTTTACCACCTTCAACCACCTTATAGGTAAACCCTATGTCTGCCCTCCGGTAATCTGGCATTCGTTCCGTATTTCTACCCTCAACTGAGCCAGGTGTCCCAAAAGGTTGTCCTGAAGCATAAATAAGGTTTATGTGAACTTTAAATTGTTTGAATTTAGGCATTTCGTCTTGAAAGAATATTTTAACAGATATTCTTTGGTCGGTTACTCTCGGCATATATCCTCGTGTGAAAAGAATTGAATCTTGAACCGATTGATTTAGTGTAAATCCCTGAATGATTTGCTCTGAATTTGAATTGTAATATCGGTAAAAAACATCATCCATTAAATCTTCTTCTGTTTTCATATAGCTAGCGCTCATCCATGACTCTAGACCTTTGACAAACTCACCGTTTATTCTTGCTTCAAGCCCATATGCATAGGCTTTTGCTGAATTGGAGCCGTAGTACCGTATTCTGACATTATCAATATCAAAAGGAATAATGTCATCCATATCTTTATAGTAAGCTTCTGTTCGTACGGTAAACGGTCTACCCCATTTGTAAAAATCATAATCTACTCCTGCCACATAGTGAATGGATTTTTGCGCTTTAATGGAGGTGGCAATTTCACCACTAAAATTTCTTAATTCTCTATAAAATGGAGGTTGATAGTAGTATCCCCAAGCTAGACGATAAGAGAAATTAGTAGAGTCTTTTCTTGTATTTCCAAGAGTGTCTTTTTTTAATTCAGAAGGGGTGTAGGTTAGCGATGCTCTTGGAGAGATTACAACTTCATCACTGTAATCCCAATAGTTGGCTCGAATTCCTGTTTTGATATACAATTGATTTTTTCCGTTTTTTTCTAGGA
>Ga0160423_10003183_pt1 | contig 13680 bp, 12 predicted proteins | sample CRUFie14St8metaG_FD_108191 | JGI IMG/M metagenome (GOLD analysis project Ga0160423, IMG submission 108191) | Marine microbial communities from the Costa Rica Dome - CRUD Field 142mm St8 metaG | ecosystem: Environmental > Aquatic > Marine > Oceanic > Photic zone | place: Costa Rica: the Eastern...
CCTCATTTCAATTTTTCGGATGGCGATCACTTCAACCTCATGTCACCAAAAGTAATTTTCAGGAGCGGAGCTGGGAGATCTCGATACCGGGTGATTGGCAGGAAGGGACTCAGTGGATCCCGTCTTGGAATATGAAGGGAATCGGAGAGCATGATTTGAGCATTGAGGTAGATTTGATTTTCGAAGATGGGCACCAAAGCAGCTACTCCTTTGGTCTTTGGAATCGTCAGGCTCAAAAACGAGGAGAACAAGGATCCAGAACCAGTGTGAATGGGCAGGATGATGCTTACGGAGCGGTACAAACGGACACGCTGATCCTCAAAAAAACGGCCCATGTGGCCCGTTGGACGCTTCGATCAGCTATTCAGTCTTCATCGGAACCTCAATTAAAACTGTTTGGAGTCTGTGTTGGACGATCTTGGTCAGAACCGTCACCTAATCCATTGTTGCCAAGTGACGACGGATGGTCTGTTGAGGTTCCACCCCTCTGTCAGTTTGATTATATGGATGGCAAGGTTTGGTGTAGTCCAACTTCAGTAACGATGATCATGCAGTATTGGTCGAAAACGAAGGGAATTGATTCCTGGCACTACGAAGTTCCTGAAACATCTGCCAAAGTTTTTGATCCTGGCTGGCCTGGAACTGGTAACTGGTCGTTTAACGTAGCTCACGCAGGAGGGCATGATGGTTTGCGTTCATGGGTGTGTCGCCTGGAATCATTGGACTCACTGATTCATCTCCTCCGACTTGGGGTTCCAGTGGCTGCATCGGTTTCGTACGACTTGCTCAAGGGGAAGGCTTCCAAGGGAGACAATGATGGACATTTGGTTGTCGTGGCAGGCTGGGACCAGTCACAGCATGTCATCGTGAATGATCCTGCCAAGTGTCCCATGGTCCGTACGAAGTACCCTGTAGATGCCTTCATGAGAGGTTGGAACGCATCCCATCGGACTGTTTACGTTATCCTGCCCAATGAACTGAACATGCCCGAGGAGTTAACAGAAATCCAGTGGATGGATTCTGCTTTCTAACTTTTTCACCTTGTTTGTTTTTTCCGGGTAGTGCGTGTTTTCAATAAACTCGATGACGCGTCCTGCGACATCCTTTTGAGTGTATTCTTCGACACCTCGAAGGCCAGGGGAAGATTTTAACTCAATGAGGACCGAGCCATGATTCGACCGGAGAATGTCGTCACCCGCACAATTTAACCCGAGGATTCGGGTTGATCGGATTGTTGATGAACGCTCCTCCGGAGTTAGATTGATCGCTGGGGGAGTACTGCCACGGTGAAGTTTGGACCTGAACTCGCTTCCCTTATTTGATCATAAAAGGGTGGAGGTCAAAATCGATTCAGGTGCCAGGACTTCGACGCTACTGGTCAGTGATATTGAGGCAAGCTATTCTCATGGCATAGAAGTCGTTACCCTCTATCTCAAGAGTCCGAGAGAAACCACTATCGTAGAAATATATACTCATGTGATCCATGCTCAACGCAAGATTCGGAGTTCCAATGGACATTCTAAATTACGCTATTTTATCAGAGTGCCTGTGCTTTTGTGGAAACGACAGGGGTTGATCGATCTGAGCCTCGCGACAGTTTGCAGAGGGATGAGGTATGCCATGTTGCTGGGTCGACAAGCCATGGCCAATCGCCTCATCGTAAACCTCGGGAAAAGTCACCTCTTGCTTGACTCCAATTTTCTGGCTTAACCATAGGACTGACTTCGAAGGCTCCAACGGTGAAAGATAACAGACTGCATGATGACCGAAATTTTGGTGGTCTTGCTGAGTCTGATCTTTTCTGGTTGCAATAAATCCTGTGGGCGGGATTTGATTTTTTTCAGTAATCGCCAATAAAGGTTGGCCATCATTTCGGAGGCAATCATGTTGGGGCGATCTAATGGTGAGAGGGCCTCTCGGGCCATTTGGTAGTGTTTAGATGCCACAGCAGACATTCTCTCTACGAGGGTGGCAAGCTTGGCTTTGGGGATGCGACATTCAATGACTTCTATTTCACTGATGTCCAGTTGGCTTAGTAGTTCCAAGGGCAAGTAGATGCGCTGAAGCATGGCATCATCTCGGATGTCACGGAGAATGTTGGTCAACTGAAGAGCCTGCCCCAAGTGGAAGGCGTATCGTCGAGACGAAGGGGCTTGATAACCAAATATCCGAATGCTGAGCAGTCCGACAGTGGATGCTACACGGTAACAATAGGCCTCAAGATCTTTCCAGGTTGAGTAGCGGTTCAGGTGCAAATCCATCTCCATGCCTTCAATTAAATTATTGAAGTCCTCAAACGAGAGTTGATAGCGATGGATCCATGGAGTGAGTTCGGCTATGACCGGAAGGTGGGAGCTAAAAGAGGCATCGGCGCATGCATTGCGAATGTTCTGCTGCCATTCCTTCAGTAAGTTTTTACGTTCTTCGATAGCTACATCGACGTTGTCTGCGATATCGTCCACACAGCGGCAAAATGCATAAAGAGCCGTCATGGCACTTCGTTTTTCTCGAGAGAGTGGAAAAAAAGCTATGGCAAGGTTTGATGAGCTACCTTTGGTGACATGCTGACTGATCGAATGACCGGAAGGACTAGCCATAGAATTTATTCATTCTTATTTGAATTGGGGTAGCCACCCGTTTCCGATAGTGAAGGATTACTTGGGCGATGATCTCGTTTTCTTCGACGCCGTTTTTTTCTGTGAGATGAGGCGCCATCCGGGCTATTTTTGGCTGTTTTTCGGGCATCGGGTATGTGTCTAAAAGTCCTGTTTCCGGTAGTGGATGCTCCTTTTTTCTTGATGAAAGCTGCAATGACTGCAAGGACGACCATGATTGCCAGGGCTATACCAGCCACAAGCCCCATATCATCGAAATACCACACCGGCTTGTTGGCATCATTGTTTATTGGTATTCCAGAACCGGTCGTTCGTTGCGGGTTCGATTGTGCGAGTATGGGGATAAAAAGGTTGTGCGGTGACATGTGGCTTGAATCAAACTTCAAACGTTTTGCGAGATTTTTTCAATGATCCAATGAGTTTCCGGAAAGATGAATCTGGCATTGATACATGCGAAATTTTAGTTCGTGCTCAGGCATTTGTAAGGCCAAAGCTGTCGGTTCCATCTGGAAATCATTATCGGCTAACTTTTTTAAGAGGATTTGTCGCTCAAACCGTGCCATTTGCTCCTCGTAAGACTCGTTCGAAAGCTGCGCGGATGTATCAGTGCTTCCTAGTTGGGATTCTACCTTAAAATTTGGCAGACTGCTTGACTGTATGTGTGAACTTTGTTCTAGGATGATGGACCTCTCAACCGCATTGCGCAATTCGCGCACGTTGCCTGGCCAGTGGTGGTTTCGTATGATTTCAACTGCCTCAGGGCTGAATTCTCGAACCTGCTTACCCATTGTTGTAGCGAATTGTGAAAGGAAATGGTTGGCCAATAGGATGATGTCATCACCGCGCTCCCTCAAGGCAGGTGGGGTAAATTGAACCACATTCAGTCGGTGGAAAAGGTCCTCACGAAATTGGTGGTTTCTGATGGCGCTGACAATGTCGCGATTGGTCGCAGCAATCAACCGAACGTCGACCTTGAGCTCGACATTACCGCCTACGCGAGTGAAAGTGCCATCTTCCAGAAAACGCAATAATTTTGCCTGAAGAGGTCGGCTCATATCGCCAATTTCATCCAGAAAGACCGTTCCGCCGTCAGCTTCCTGCATGCGACCGGTCTTACTGCGGATGGCTCCGGTGAAAGATCCTTTTTCATGGCCGAATAGTTCGCTTTCCAGCAATTGATCGGGAATGGCGGCACAATTGATGCGAGTGTAACTTTCCCCTCGTCGTTCACTGAGAGTGTGGATGGCCCCTGCAATGAGTTCTTTCCCTGTTCCGCTTTCGCCCAAAATCAGAACGGTGGCATTTGTTTTAGCTACCGTAGCGACCAAGTCTTTGATTTTTTCGATGCCATCTGATCGACCAATGATACTTTCCAGCCTGAAGGACGGTACTTGTGCGTTTCTCAGGGCCAGATTCTCCTGGATTAGTTGGTGTCTTTCGGCGCACCGGGCCACAGCATGCAGGAGTTCTTCGGGAGCAAAAGGTTTGGCTAGGTAATCAATGGCGCCTGACTTGATGGCTTCAACAGCTAATTTTGGCGTGGCATATGCGGTGATCATGAGGACTGGGAGTTCCGGACTCCGTTTGGTCATTTCCTTTAAAAAGTCGTATCCGCTCATTCCGCCAAGGCGGGCGTCGGTAATGACCATGAAGAAGGGTTGTTCGCCTACTAGCTCCAAAGCCATTTCGGCTGATTCAGCGGCCACCACATCATACCCCTCATCATGCATCACTGTTTCAAGTGAAGACCGCATGTTTTTCTCATCATCAACGATGAGCATAGGAGGTAAAGGATCCTTCATGACTGGTGTTTTCGGAGCTTGATAAGTGCCCGAGCAGGTAATTGTATGATGAATTTGGTGCCGGCGCCAAGTTGTGATTCCACCATCAACTTACCGCCGTATATCTCGACGTTATGCTTTACAATGGCAAGCCCAAGGCCAGTCCCTTTTTCTTTAGTCGTGAAATAGGGCTCGAAGACCTGATCCAGCAGTTCTTGGGACATCCCTGGGCCATCATCTTCGATCATAATATCAATTGAGAGACCTTCCCCCAGCTTGGCCCCCACCTGAATGTTACCCCTTCCGCTCATAGCATCCCTGGCATTGTGCAAAATATTGACGATGGTTTCACTGAAATGACCTTTCTGCATGGTGACCTTGGGCAAAGCACTTCCATAATTGCGGTTTATGGTCATACCCTTACTCAGTGCGTTTGGGAAAACCTGCTCAATAGCTGAATCGAGTTCGGAAGTAATATCCAGAGGCTGAACCGTTCCTTCGGCAAGCTGCGCAAATCCCATCAAATCCGTGATGATCCGATCACTCCGGTGAACCTCTTCGCGGATGAGATCGATCTGCTGGGTAATGGTTTTACCGTCCTTGACTGTGCGCTGCAATGTGAACGCAGCATTGTTGATAATTCCTAGGGGGTTTTTCAACTGGTGGGCAATTTCTGCAGCAAGCCGACCGGTGGCTTGGAGTTGTTCCTGTCGTATTTGGAATTCCTTTGCCTCATCTTCGGCTTCGCGCAATTTGTCAAACATGGTTTGGAAAGCATACGAAAACAGGGTCATTGCCCCCAAGATGAGCAGACGCAGGGTAAAGGAGTCCGCGTTGGTCTCGATGGGTTCACCAGCAATTTGAGCGATGCGGATGTCGGTCAGGCCCGCAAGAAGATATGCAAGAATCGTAAGTGCATTGACGGTGATTTGTGTGGTGGGTGAGTAGATGCTCAGGGAATTACGAAAACTCAATAGGAGATAAAACCAGAACAAGGGGCTTTCCAAGCCTCCTGTAATCAATGTGAGAGCAGAAAGCAGTATGATGTCCAAAATGGCCACGGTTAGAACCACCAGTTCGATGTACCACAGTGGTAAGGATCGGATGCCTGAAATCATGATTGAGCATCCGATGGTGAGTGGAAGATAGAGCAGAAAAAAAACCTTTACCGATGACAATGCGACAACCCGAGCACTTTCCGGATCGAGTTCAAGATCCATGAAAAAGAGGTGGCGACAAACGAAAAAAAGACACACCACTTTCCAAGGTAGCATGATATTTCTTTCAACCAGACACAACCGATTCTCGACCTTGCTCTGGAATGTGCGATGAGCATTCAGGTGAGGCCATCGCTTGTTGAAAAAGTCAGCGATGGCATTGAGAGGTAGGTGCATGACGCTTTTAGATGGAAGCTAGCAGCCCCACCGTTTCTTTCACAATAGTGCTGAAATCACAAAGTCTTCCGATTCCTTGGTAACCACACGAAAGCATGCCTTCGCCGGGACCGATGACATACCATTGATTGTCCTTCAGAATCTGTATGTTGGATTGAGTGATCGGGTTGAGCCACATGTGACCGTTCATTGCGGGTGCTACGATGCGTAACGTATTGGGGCGCAGTGCAAGGGCAATGGCGCTTAGGGCGTCGTCTGCAAGGCCGTGAGCGATGCGCGCAATGGTGGTCGCTGAGCATGGAGCGATGAGGATGGCGTCTGCCTCATCCGCCAATTGAATATGCGAGGGCTTCCAATTGTCTTCTTCATCGTAAAGGTCTGTAATAACGGGCCCACGAGAGAGTGTCTTGAAGGGCAGTTGGGTGACAAAGCGCATGGCGTCTTTTGTCATGACTACTCTCACGCGGTGACCTTTTTGTGTCAGATTACTGGCAATATCAATGGCCTTGTGGGCTGCAATGGAACCCGTCACACCTAAAGCGATGGTTTTGGATGGTGGATTCTGTGACATAAGACACTTAGGTCAAGGCGTTGGGGGAGCTCAAACGGTGGCATCGCAAACTCTCGGCACTTACAATTTGCTCGAGGCGTTCAAGGTCATGCGAGCGAGTGGAAGATTCAATAAAATAATCAAAAGCTTTCCATTGGAGGATTTCATCTCTGGCTGATTTGAGTCGCCTCGCAATGACCTCCGCCTGATCTGATTGTCTTCCCCTGAGGCGCCTCTCGAGTTCTTCAAGCGATGGAGGGCATAGAAAAACGGTGATCAGGTCGACACCCAATTGATCTGGAAGGTTCTGCTCTCTTATCCTGGCAGCACCCTGAACATCAATGTTGAGGAGTGGGTGATACCCTTGATGGATAAGGCTCATGACATCCTTCTTTCGGCTGCCATATACGTGGTCATAGACGACGGCATGTTCCAGGAACTCGCCTTGAGCAACTTGTTGTTCGAAAGCCTTTCGGTTCAGAAAATGGTAATCATCCCCATCACGTTCACCTGTACGAGGTGGTCGTGTGGTGCAGGTGATTAACCTTCGAAATCGGTTATCGGATTGAAGGAGCGATTGGCACAGTGTCGTTTTCCCAGCACCGGAAGGGGCTGAAATTAACAAAATCCATTGTTTTTGTCCCGTTCTGGCAAGATCTTTAGCCATTATTCAAGATTCTGTACTTGTTCCCGAAACTTTTCCAATTCGGTTTTCATGCTCACAACCAAGTGGGCAATCTCGTGATTGTTAGCTTTGCTACCAATGGTGTTGATTTCACGGAACATTTCCTGACATAGGAAATCCAGACTTCTGCCAACAGGATCCCCCTTGTGGATGAGTTTCTCAAAGTGCTCAAAATGGCTCTTCAAGCGGGTGATTTCTTCGGAAATGTCACATCGATCGGCGAAAAGCGCTATTTCCTTAAGTAATCGATCATCTTCGAGGTCGATCGTCTCCAGACCAGCCTCCTGCAATCGTTTCAGGAGATTCTGACGATGGCGTTGGGTGAGTTCGGAGGTTAGCGGAATGATCTGAGAAACAAATTCCTCAAGGTTTAGAATGCGCGATCTCAAATCCTTTAATAGAAAAGAGCCTTCCTGCCTTCGCATATCCAGTAAGTCTGTGATGGCTTTGTCTGCGGCCTGCTCGAGCAAATCCCACGCTACTTCCGCATTGGGTAGATTGGATTCCATGGTAAGAACGCCCGGAAGTCTCGCGAGCCATTCCAAAGAGGAACCTTGGGATAGATTGAGCTCTTTGGCCAGCTGGCCGAAGGCCTTATGGCAAGCCGTAGCCAGCGATGGATTGATTTTGGGGCGGACACTTTCGTGACCTTCGAGATCAGTCACTCGAATGCGGCACTGGATGCGACCTCTGGAAAAGGCCTGAGTGCATTTGCTCTTCAATGCTCCCTCGAGGGATTCAAATTCTCTTGGAAGGGATATGGAGAATTCCAGCTGCTTGCGGTTGATGGACTGCATCTCCATGGTCACCCGAAGGCCATTGCCTTGTGCTTCTCCCAGACCATATCCTGTCATTGACATTAACATCACTCTATTGAACCGGAAAATTGCTTGAGTCGTCAACTACTCGGGTAGATGCCTTCTCTTGGATGACAAAGTAAGTTTAGGGTTATCCATTGAAAGACAACCGTCTCTGGTGGATCAGCTCTTTCATGACCTCACCCATGCCGATTGAAGAAGCGTTCACGCCTCCAAAAGAATCGTGTAGCTGTCGATAAAGAAAGAAGAGTGGATCGTAGGCTTTGGTAGCTTCTGGATTGGGGGTATAGCATTTTTCATGAGCTGACATCATGCTCCTTTGAGCTGTCTGGATGTCAGGGTGAAAGCCGGCAGCCACGCTGCCTGCCATGGCTGAGCCTAAAGCACAGGTTTGCTCGGAGGCAGAACAGCATAGGCGAAGCCCAAGAATATCAGCATAAATTTGCATGATCATGGGATTCTTGTCGGCGAGGCCCCCGCAGGCAACAACTGTGTCGATAAGGATTCCGGAAGATTTCATTTGATCGATAATCATGCGTGCTCCAAATGCCGTTGCTTCGATGAGTGCTCGATAGACTTCATGGGCCTTAGTGTGGAGTGTTTGCCCTAGCAGTAATCCACTTAGTTGTGGGTCACATAGCAAACTTCGGTTGCCGTTGTTCCAGTCAAGGGCCAAAAGGCCTGATTGTCCGGGGCGTAACGTGGACGCCTGTTGGCTGAGTGAATCATGCGTGTGCGCGCTCCCTTCGAGAAGACAATCTGTCCACCAATGAAAGAGATCTCCTACGGCAGATTGCCCTGCCTCAATGCCATGGCAATTGGGTAGTACCGTTTCCGGAGCCATACCACAGAGACCTGTAATATAGGGTAGGGGATCATGCAATGGAGCCACCACAATGTCGCATGTTGAAGTTCCCATGATTTTGACCATGGTTCCTGGCTGAATGCCACTTCCAACCGCTCCCATATGGGCATCCAGAGCGCCGGTTGATACGGGGATGCCAGATGCAAGTCCACATTCCAGCGCCCATGATGGACTTAGTCGCCCTGCCACCTGACCCACGACTTGGACCTGACACCCTTTCAGGGTATCCCAGATTCTGGCGCATTCAGGATGTAGCCCTTCCCAGAAGGGCCTCTCAGGATATCCTCCCCACCGGGCATGATAAAGTCCCTTGTGGCCGGCGGCGCATATGCCTCTTATCGGGCGATTCGTGTTTCCGGTCAAAACGGCAGGAATCCAATCACAAATTTCGATCCAGCCATGGGTTTGCTCCACCACTTCGGGATGTTCCCTTGCCATTTTGAGTAACTTGGCCCAAAACCACTCGGAGGAATAGGAACCACCACAACTTTCAAGGTATTCAGGATGTCGGTTTCGGGCGTGCTCGGAAATCTCTTGAGCTTCCTCTGCCGCAGTATGATCCTTCCATAGCCAGGCTTGGGCGCCGATGTGCTCCGCAAAGGCAGGAGTCAAGGCCAGTGCTTGGCCCTTGCGATTCACGGGGATGGGAGTGCTGCCCGTGGTATCCACTCCTAATCCCACGATCTGAGATACATCAAAGGACGGATCCTTTGCTTTTGCTTGGGCGATAGATTCTCGAATGGCTTTTTTGGCACATGTTAAATAATCTAAGGGTGCTTGTCTGGCCAAGTCAGGATCGTTCGAGTCCAACAAGATGCCGTCTTCGCCGTGAGCGTAACCGCAGACCGCACTGCTTAGGGCGTTTGCCGAACGGGTGCTGGTAATGAGGGCGCGGACTGAGGAAGTTCCATAGTCCAGGCCAAGGCTGTAGGTCGGGGAATTTGCGCTGGGTTTTTCCATCACATGAGTATGTAAGGAGGGTTTACCAGTAGCCTATGATACTGGCAAACAGGATCGTCGTATTGCGGGGGCGCATTTGAGTTTGTTTCCTGAAATGGACGGACCCATCGACCAGGCCCAAATGACTTCCTTGTAAGCGCAAATTCGCCAGGTTCAGGAAAAATGCGCTCGGCGCTTTTTACGGGCCCGGTTGACCCATGTGGAACTGAGGTGATGGGTGGATTGACCGTGCCTTTTTCAATGACATCGCCAATCATGGGCCAAGACGGATCGTCAGTGGCCTTTTGGGGAGAATCCCATGGCCAGGGTTCATTCCCATAATCGGCGTCGCGGCGACGCTTGACCTGATGGGTTCGGTGCCCCCAGTGAAAATAATAGCCAAGCCGATAGCCGACCCCGGTTTGGACCCGAAACCAATCCTTCTTGTTGGGGAAGTTAAAGGAGTTGGTTTCCATCCCACCCTGGGTTTGTATGTAGTTAAAAACCCTGGAGTGGATGAAGGAGAAATGCTCAATACCATTGTCTCGGAGACCTTCAGGAAATCGTTTATTGTTGTCATTGGCATACATGAGCATCGTCAGCACGATCTGGTGTTGTTTGGATTTGCATGCGGCACGCTTGCTTTGTTCCTTCGCCTTGCTCAATGATGGCAGTTTTGCTACGTAGGTTAATGAATGGTAGACTAGAAAACATGGTATCAATTGCAACCTTTGATCCGATGCCCTGGCGCATGATTCCCTGCGGTTTATACTTAGTGTTTCTTCTGTTCTGTGAAGTCCTTTTGGCCGAAGATAAAGCACTGGATGTATCCGCAGAAAGTAACATGGAAATCTTATGGCGTAGATGCCAGCTATGCCACTCGACGACTGAAATGCAACGAGGGCCCATGATTGAGGGTCTTCCTCAGTGGTATTTGCAACAACAGCTCGAAAAGTTCAGTAAAGGTATTCGAGGGAAGCTTTCGGAAAATAAAAGTGAATGGCTGATGGGCTCGGTCATCAAGCAATTCGGTGACTCCGAGGATTGGCCTCGACTAGCTGCTTACATTGCCAAGCTACCCGCTCTTGAACCTCTTAGGACCGTGCGAGGCAATCATGAAAAAGGCAAGGCCCTCTATGCGATGTGTGCCTCTTGTCATGGGCCGACGGCCGAAGGTAACCAGGTTTTGGGTGCGCCTCCACTCAACGTTCAAGAAGATTGGTATCTCAGAGAGCAGCTCATAAAATATCGATCCTCCATGCGAGGGTATCACCCTCAAGACCTGGGGGGAGCCACCATGCGTGCAATAGCCTCCTCCCTGACCAATGAGCAAATTAAGGATGTTGTCTTCTACCTGTCTTCATTCCAAAAACCCGTCCAAGGTAGGGTTCCTTCAGAGGGGCAGTCCCCCAAAACGGATTAAAGCAAAGAGTCTTGGATGTCCCCAGCGACGCCTTGCATTTTAGCGCCGTAGGAGGAAGCTTCAGTGCATGCTTTCCGAAGTGCCCTCACGGCAAATTTCATGTTTCTTTGGCGAAAAAGGTGTGAACCGCTCACAAATGTGTCCGCACCCTCTTGAGCGCAAAGGCCTCCGGTTCTTTGGTTGATGCCGCCATCAACTTGAATCCGAAAAGACAGACCCTGTTGTTGTTTCCATCTGTAGGCCTGCTGGATTTTGGGCAATGTTTCCTCGATGAAAGACTGCCCCCCAAATCCTGGGTTGACTGTCATGATGAGGAGCAAGTCAATCTTGTCGAGATAAGGTTGTACATCGTCGATGGATGTAGGTGGGTTCACCGCCAGTCCAACGTTTTTTTTCAAGGATCGGATTTGCCAAATGAGGTCGTCCACTCGTTTTCCCAGCTCCACATGAATCGTGATCGCATCGGCTCCAGCAATCGCAAAAGGTTGGAGCAGGATGTCTGGCTTGGAGCACATTAGATGGACATCAAAGAAGAGACTGCTCCTTGGGCGCAGGGCCTCGACCACATCAGGTCCAAAACTCAAGTTGGGAACAAAATGACCGTCCATGATATCGAGATGCAGCCATTCCGCATCGGACCTCGCTACCCGTTCAGTCTCTCTTTTAAAGAAACCAAAATCAGCAGCCAGAAGGGATGGAGCGATAATGACCTGGGTTTCCGATGTCGACGGACGCCTCATGGTGGGGGGTGGGATTTAAGCGGTGGCGGGCGAAGCCCCTCCAAAACCGGGGTCCAATTCTGGTCCATCCTTTTTGGTGTCACTTTGAGGCAACGCTTGACTTACATCGGAAGCATCTGCTGTAGAGGATTGTTGAGGTGGCTGAGGCGGATCCCAGCGACCGGTTTTGACGATTTTCTCTACCTGGCCTCCATCCAGCGTTTCAACCTCCAGCAGGCTCGTGGCGATGAGGTCAAGTTTCTCCCGGTTTTCCCTGATGAGCGTCTCAGCGGTCTGGTAACCTTCATCTATCAAGCGCTTGACCTCTGCATCAATCTCCTGAGATGTATGCTCACTGTAGGCTTTGCTTCGAGCCATGTCCTTACCCAGAAAAACGTAATCGTTGTCATCCCCATACTGCACCATGCCTAAGCGATCGCTCATGCCATACTGGCATACCATGGCCTTAGCGAGCTGCGTTGCCTGTTGAATGTCCCCTGCAGCCCCGGTTGAAATATCCTCGGTGACAATTTGCTCAGCGATCCTTCCAGCCATCATGACCGAAATCATGTCTTCCATCTCCCGTTTCTGTCGGTTGAGAATGTCCTGTTTGGGTAAAGACATGGTGGAGCCCAAAGATTGTCCTCGCGGAATGATGGTTACTTTGTGGAGCGGGTGGGTGTGATCCAACATGACATTGACTAATGCGTGACCCGCTTCATGCCAGGCAGTGATTTTCTTATCTTCATCCGTCATGGCCATACTGCGACGCTCTCGACCCCACCTCACCTTGTCACGCGCTTCCTCCAATTCAAGCATTTCGATGGATTTCTTGTTGGCTCTGGCTGCAATAAGAGCGGCTTCGTTGAGCAGATTGGCGAGCTCAGCCCCAGAGTATCCTGGGGTTCCTCGCGCAATCACGCTCAAATCCACTTCGTGCCCGAGTTTCACGTTTTTAGCGTGCACTTTGAGAATTTGCTCTCTGCCATTGATGTCGGGTAGATTGACAGTAATCTGCCGGTCAAAGCGACCTGGTCGGAGAAGGGCTGGATCCAGCACATCCGGCCGATTGGTTGCGGCTATGATGATGATCCCTTCCTGGGTGTCAAAGCCGTCCATTTCAACCAGTAGGGCATTGAGTGTCTGTTCACGCTCGTCATTTCCTCCGCCCAACCCATGACCTCGGCTTCGTCCTACAGCATCAATTTCATCGATGAAGATGAGACATGGAGTGCTTTTTCGTGCTTGATCAAACATATCCCTCACGCGACTTGCGCCCACACCCACAAACATTTCGACAAAATCTGATCCGCTTATGCTAAAGAATGAAGCGTCAGCTTCTCCGGCGATGGCCTTGGCCAGTAGAGTTTTCCCGGTTCCGGGAGATCCGATCATGAGGATGCCTTTAGGAATTCGGCCACCTAGTTTCTGAAATTTCTTTGGATCTTTTAGGAACTCAACCAATTCGGAGACTTCTTCCTTGGCCTCGTCTACCCCGGCAACATCCTTGAAGGTGTTACGATTTTTCTCTTTGCTAAGCATGCGAGCCTTACTTTTGCCAAAACTTAACGCTCCCTTTCCAGCCATCCGAATCTGTCGGATGAGGAAAAAATAAATCAATGCGGCGATGATCAGGAAAGGAAGGATGGAGAACAGAAAGCTTGTCAGCATGGTGTTAGGCTGTGTGGTCTTAAACTTGCCACTTTCCAGCATTTGGACCTGCAATCCCTCCATGATCACTGTTTTGATGGTAAAGGGTTGTGAGATGGGCTCGTTGGATTCGTCGACTTTGATACTGATCTCACCATTGCTGGCAATGTCATAGCCTTGGTAGATTCCATTGACCTCCTGCAGGTGGCTCTGAGGATCATAATTGATGACACCTTTTTCA
>Ga0160423_10003184_pt1 | contig 13673 bp, 12 predicted proteins | sample CRUFie14St8metaG_FD_108191 | JGI IMG/M metagenome (GOLD analysis project Ga0160423, IMG submission 108191) | Marine microbial communities from the Costa Rica Dome - CRUD Field 142mm St8 metaG | ecosystem: Environmental > Aquatic > Marine > Oceanic > Photic zone | place: Costa Rica: the Eastern...
TACAACTCAACAGTTACGTTGAGTTTCTTAGCGAGTCGATCTGCGAGAAGTTGTGGGTTTGCATCGATGTTTTCGTAGGTGTCTCGGACTTCGTATGCGATGACAATCGGATTCTTTGTTGGTGTGACAGCAGTGTTGACACCATATTTCCCACCGTAGTAGGCTTGTATGCCGGGGATGTTTCGGATGGCGGCGGAGTAGGTCCCAAGGTGGTCTTCAGTAGTTCCTACATCAACGATGCCTTGTGGTGAGTTGATGATGTCTTCAAGAATATCTTGCCCTACCTCATCGTCTTCCATCTCAATAAGTACTTTCTTGACGATGCTTGCTTTTTCATCGCTCATTGTTGCTGGATTGTACATAACAGGGTGACCAGGAGCACGTCCGAAAAGCGGTAATTCGACGTACTCGGATTCATCCAAACACCATGAATTGCTCTCAACTCGATCAACGCAGTAGTAATCAAGCGTGGTGTCAGCGACGAATGCTATGTCTCCTCGTTCCTCTGACAGACAACGTAGAGCGCCTTTGTAACTGTAGTATGTGTCTCCTACTTCTGGAATCGATGCGTCTTCGTTGAAGAATGCATAAATCGTATTGCGCATTGATTCTACAGTGTTGGGGTCGCCAATGACATTGGCATACCCGTTACCGATAAGATAGCCCATAGGCAACAACATTCCTGCAGATTTCAACCATCCTGTATGACAAGGGGTCTTGCCTTGGAAAGTTGCGAATGGGTCGGTGTAAACATCGTCGTCAAGGTGAGCTTCTGCAATATCGCTTCCTGCTCGAACGACGGCACGAGCGCCGTACCAATGACGTCCGTCTGGTTTGGTTTCTGAGGCAAGTACTGCAAGATCATATTGTTGCCAGCCAATCCATGCCGAGCCACCATCCATGAATGCTAGGTCAGCATGTCCGAAGCGCAATGCTTCAATGGCTGCCCCTTCGCCGTCGACTGGATAAAGAGTTACAGGAGCATCTAATTTCTCCTCAAGATAATCTGCAAATTTCTGCGGGTTATCATCGATGTTGGTGTAAGTATCCTTTACTTCGAATGCAACAACTAATGAATCAATTTGTCCTTGGTCATTTATGTCAGTTGCGCCACTGGTTTTGTCGGAATCTTCTCCGATACAACCGGAGAATGAAAACATCAACATGAACGTCACCATAGCGATTGCCTTGTATGCATTTCCAACGTTTCTACTCTTCTTCATGCATTGGGCCAAACAGAGCATGGTTATGAATGTTAGGGCACCCTAAAAAAACAAATATAGTCAATGCCCGTCGCTGTAAATGAGAACTATGTTTAGTGCACAGAGAGCGAGAACCAGGACCGCGATTGTCCTGGTACTTCCACTCCTTTCGTTCGCCGCATTATTCTACTTCCTTAACATATCTGATTTGACATATCTAGCATCATCTCTAAGTTTAGGGACGTTTATTGCAATAGGAGTGGTTTCAGTTCTACGGCCAGTATTTGGAGGCCTGAGATCAAGTCTTGCTTTCAGGCCTATTGCAAGTCTATCTCTCGTTGATGCTACCAAAGGATACGTCTTGTCTGCATATGGCTCAATTTTTCTGCCCTCTGCTATAGGAGGGGATTTACTCAGAATTGAACATATGAAAATTGTAACAAGAACAAGTCGAGCAGAATCATTTCTTGTTGCTGCAACCGAGAGGGTTTTAGGACTCTTTAGCCTTCTTTTCTTGACCTTGTGTGTCTTCATTTCCGACGTACCTTTTTCCTTACCTTGGCATTGGTTAACTGCTGCCTTCGGTAGTGGCTGTATTCTCTTCTTGTTTTCGAAATTCGTTCTTGATTCAACGGATGAAAACGCATTATTCAATAGAACGCTTACATACATTCGCATGTATGCGAACTCTAGGATGCTCATGGGAGCGTTTGGATTATCTGTTTTGTTTCAAATCGTATCCCTGTCCGTCCCTGTAATGGTGGCTTACGATCTTGCTGGGTTCGATGCCGCTTTTATGATCGCTTTGGTCACGCCTGCGATTGCTTTGTTCTCTACTTTGCCTATTTCAGTAGGAGGAATCGGGTTGCGTGAAGCCAGTTATGTCGGCACCGGAGCGCTCCTTAACGTTGATGAGAGCGTCTGCTTAATATCTGGGTTAGCCCTTTCTATGTCAGTTATTCTCTCTGGCGTCCCCGGCGTATTTATCCAGTCGGACTTACTTACAGCGAAAAGATATGAAAATGAGTGAATTAAAAATACAATTTGGTAATGTGGAGTGATATAAATGACGAAGAAGAGTATCTTAAAACTGGATGTCGTAGTTCCACTTTACAACGATGAAGAGGTTGTAGAAACACTATGTGAAAGGGTTTTCAGCACGTTAGAAAATAGGTTTAGCGCCGTTCGATTAATTTTGATTGATGATGGTTCGGTGGACGAATCCTACAACCTTGCATTGCGTATGAGAGAAGCGTATGATGGAATAGAAGTAATCAAACTCGCAGGTAATTTTGGCCAGCATCGGGCAATTCTGGCTGGATTGCGCTCAACGAGCGCAGATCTTGTCGCCGTGATGGATTCCGATCTTCAGGATCGACCAGAGCACATCCCCCTTCTCGTAGAGCGAATGCTAGAGGATGGAACATCATTGGCAATCGCTCGACGAACCCGACGTGCTGATAAGTTGAGGAAACGACTGTTTAGTCGGATGTTTGCTGCTACGTCCAATCTCCTCGTCCCATTCAAAGTCGATCCTCATCTCGGAGCATTCAGGGTAATGAGGCAGGGTGTCGTCAAACAAATTTGTGATGTCAAGGAACATACTGGGACTCCATTTTCAATGCTATATTCTCTACGAGTACCATACAGTGCTGTTGATCTCGAACGTGAGGCAAGAACGGCTGGTACTACTGGATACACATTCAAAAAGTCCCTCAAACTTGCCAGCGATCGAATAATGACATATTCCATCAAACCGATTCGTCTAGCCATCATTCTCGGCATTATGTTTGGACTTTTTTCAATTGCCATTGCTGGATATTCTATCGTGAATTACATACTTGAGGATCGAGTTGCCCCTGGATGGACGTCAATTGTGTTTGTAACCTCTTTCTTTGGAGGATTGAACCTGCTTTTCCTTGGAATTCTTGGGGAATATATCGGTCGAATCTATATTGAATCACGTGGAGTACCTAACTATATTATTCAGGATTCAACCTTCGAAAGCACGGATTCAGAGTAGAATATTTTTGCGGGTTTCCGGCCCTAAGGCTGCAATCGTGTCAATGATTGATACATAATCTGAGAAAGAGTCTACGTTTTGTTCATATGGTTCGTATGGGCCATATTCCATCCATTGAAGTACAATATCGGTATGTTCAAATTCATTTGCAATGTAGTTTTTTGCTGCTGGCGCACTCAAGTAGATAGTTGCATCGAGTTGTTCACAAATCGAAATTAATCTATCCACTCTGTCGTCCTTCAGATGAAATTCAGAAGAATTTCGGAATATTGTCTCAATACCTAGGTATTCACATATCCGTTGAATGAGTGATTGGTTGAAAGCCGAGAGTGTTTTGATGGAACAATCCTCATAAGCAGGGGCGATTATGTGCAATACATCGTTTATGAATGGAGCCTTTGCGTAATTCCTCCTTATTGTTTCTAAATGATTGTTACGCCATTCCCCTTCAGGTAGCTGAACCTCATCAATGGATTTTCCACGGTTTGATCCAACGGGAATCGTCATCCATTGGAATCCTTTTGGACCAATGATTTTGTTCCTACTACGCCAATCTCGCTTCGTGAAATCAACTGTGTCATAGAACACGAAGATGTCCGCACTTGAAATGAGTTGGAAATATCCTTTCCAAGGAAGGTAATTCGATTGAGAGATAGCCACAATGGTCATACTAATCCTCCACGAGTTGAACGCTGTCTGTAAATCGATTTACTTCGTTAACCAGTTCTTCAGTAACCGGTAATGAACCTTCTTTGATTTGTTGAATATATCCTAACTCAGCTTGTTGTGCAGAATTTAAACGTATGCAGTCGCCTTCACAGAAGTAAATTTCATGGTTGTATTCATCGCTTATTTGACCCATACTCATCACTGTTCCTTCTCGATCTAAAATCAAATTATGCACTGCATTTGGTTTACCGAGCGGGATTGGCGATAGTTGTGTTTTCTTACCGAGTGCCAATTGAATCGCTAACGCGTAAAAGTCGACCCCCCAATATGTGCCACAGACCTCTGGCAACCTTGTACCGCCCATTCTACATGTCAATTCTATAATTTTTGGACCGTTTTCTGTTTGTATAAAATCAATATTTGAGATGGTGTTTTTGATGTCGAGAGATGCGATCGCATCGACGACTATGTTGCGAACAACTTCGATCAATTCTGCTTCCTTTGGATGTGGGCACCCATGTCCAACAGGAATACGACGAGGAGGTGCAGTGGTAACGTCGCTATGGAGTATGAGAAGCTTGCATTGATCGCCCTCAACAACTGCTTGAGCACCAAATTCTTCACCCTCAAGCCACTCTTCAATCAACACAGTGCCGCTTTTGCTGAAATTTAGCGCAGATTGAAATGCTTCCCGAACATCTTCTTCGTCTACGATTTTATTAACACCACGAGAGCCTGAAGAGTCAGCTGGTTTGATTACGCATGGTCCATTTTGGTTGTTGAAAAAATCAATTGCACTCTTCACATCGTTAACAACCCGATATTGGGCAGTAGGCACACCTGATTGCAATAATTTTCGCTTCATGAGGGCTTTACTCAAGCATGAAGAACTTGTTTGATAGCCAGATCCTGGAACATTCAGTTCATCGACAACCAGTCCGATACTTTCCAAACATACATCGGTCGCTGTTGTTAGAATTCCGTCAGGACTTATCTCTCGTGCAATTTGAAGCACTGCTTGAGGCTTTGAGATGTCTACCTCATGAAAATTAGGTGCTATTGCAATTCCAGGATAATCTCCTGCAATAGAGCACACGTGTGTTTCAAGACCAAGATTGATTGCTGTTCGTATGAGTGGAACTTGCTGGTACCCCGCTCCTAATATCATCAACTTCTTCCCTAAAATATCCATCTTTTTGCCCTCAAAACAATCAATAATTGTGCATCATACGTCATTATGTGCGCAGTGTCAAATTTAACATCCCATTCCTTACTGGTAACGAAAAGGACTACGTCAATGAAGTATTCGCTTCACAAGAGTTCTCGGGTAACGGTGCATTCACAAAACGTGTTCAAGGGATGTTAGAAGAAATCCTCGGGGCTGAGAGAGTTCTTCTCACGCATAGCTGTACAGGCGCGTTGGAAATGGCGGCTATATTAGCAGGATTTGGCCCCGGTGACGAGGTTCTTGTACCATCTTACACCTTTGTGACCAGTGCCTCGTCAATTATGCGAACTGGCGCTACACCAGTATTTTGTGAGGTTGATGAAAACACCATGTTGTTGGATTTAAACGATCTTGAAAGTAAAATTAACGCGAATACAAAGGGAATTGTAGCTGTGGACTACGCAGGATTTGGGAATGACTACGCTCGAATCAATAAAATCTGCGAAATGCACAATCTCGTCTGCATTGAGGATGCTGCACAGGGATTGGGTGCGAAGTGGAACGGCAAGGCCCTTGGTACGCACACTCGGTTTGGAGCAATTTCCTTCCACCAAACAAAAAACATACATTCTGGCCTTGGAGGCTGTCTTGTGATCAACAATCGGGATGATGTTGGGAAGGCAGAGATGGTTTGGGAACGGGGAACAAATCGCAGTGCATTTTTCAAAGGCCTTGTCGATAAGTACAACTGGCAGGTAGTAGGGTCATCCTTCTATCCGAGTGAACTGCAAGCAGCTTTTCTTTGCGCTCAACTTGAACAATTGAATGACAATTTATCTCGTAGGTTAGAACTCTGGAATTACTATGAGCGTTTACTCCAACCAATGGAGGATGAGGGGATTTTACGCATCCTACGGGAGCCTGCTGGTTGTGAGCATAATGCTCACATGTTTGCAATAATGCTAACTGATTCTCAGGAAGCTGACCGATTACGCCTTCACCTGAATGACAACCAAATCCAAGCAGTGATTCATTACGTGCCTCTTCATGAATCGCCTGTTGGGAAAGAACTGGGGTATGCTCCAGAGAGTCTACCAATAACATCCAAAACGGCTTCAGCGCTCATCCGATTACCTTTACACCTTTCAATGAATGAAGACGACATTGAGTACATTGTTAAGATTCTTCAAGCACTTTATCTTCCGCTTGATTAAGTAACTCGAGCGTGAATTTGGTTCCATAAAACACCAATACACCCAATATAGGTGCGCTGATGAATTTAATCCAATTTCGAACTATTTCATCCATTCCAAATGCCGTGTTAACAAATGGATCTCCTGAAAGTGTCCAACCCACAGCATGAACGCCAACGAAACAACCGAACAGAACCCCCATCGTTTGCGAGTCAGTTTCCAACTTAACATAATTTGACAAAATACCAATGACGAGGAGAATCAGAAGACTCCCTATGCTAAACTCCGTAAACAAACAAAGCAGTATTTCATGTGTTATTACCACACTTATCATAGTATTCGAATAAAGTGTTATTGCTGGTAGCTGATTTGATTCTGAGAGTAGGACCACCATGAAACATATTGTCAACATAATCAGTCCATTGCTCACACTTTCGTTGACATTGATCACAATCGCAAGACAGTACAGCACGAACCCAAGGAACCAAAAACGGCTGTTGTGTAAAATCCTACTTTCTCTCAAAATATTACGGTAGGAGAGTATCATCACCATTGCAATTGGTGCGACATAGGATACATTTGGAGCGAATAATAGAATGAACATCATGAAAGGAGAGATGTGCTCAACCAAATCGATGACAAAATTTTTGTTAAGCACCGAGGAAAGTTGGAATCTATTCTTTGTTCCCACATCACCTCCACCATGCGTTTCTACTTAAATTTAGGTAAACCTAAAAATGTGAGACTATTGGAACTACCATGCCAAAGTCGAGAGACATTTGTGGCGTCGTTCTAGCAGGGGGTTGGGGCACACGCTTAATGCCGCTTACAACCTCAACGAACAAACATCTTCTGCCAGTGTACGACGAGCCAATGATTTTCAAATCAGTGGCAACTCTGGCCCGGATGGGTATCAAAGAAATTATGATTGTACTCGGAGGCTACTCTGGCAATTCATTTTTTGCTCTGCTAGGTGATGGGCACCGGTTTGGCTTAGACATCCGTTACGCCTACCAAGAACAAGCCGGAGGGATTGCGGAAGCCTTACGGTTAACAAAAGGATTCGTAGGATTACGAAATGTTGCAGTGATACTTGGCGATAATGTATTCGAACAATCGATGAGATCGCATGCAAATGAATTCCTCAAAGATGATTCTCATGATTGTTACTTATTCCTCAAACCAGTAAATGATCCAGGTTCCTTCGGAATAGCATGGATTGATGGAGACGGCAGAATCGTCAATATGGAAGAAAAACCCGAGGCATCGGATTCAAATCTTGCCATAACTGGCCTGTATATGTATACTCCAAGAGTCTACGATATGATTGATGAAATCCTTGAAACTACGGGATATTCCAATCGCGGAGAATTGGAAATTACGGATATTAACAGATTATTCATGCAAAAGAATCTAGCAAAAGGATGTCATTTTGAGTCTCATTGGGCCGATTGCGGAACGCTTGATGCGTTACTCGAAACATCCGTCCTCATGCGAAAGTGGAATTTAGGCCCATGGCTTCCTGCGGTGAGTGAATAGAATGCGAATCCTTGTTACAGGAGGTTGTGGTTTCATTGGGAATCATGTCGTACGCAACGCGTTGTCAATCCCTGGCGTCGAAATAGTTGTCAACATTGATGCTTTGAGATACTCAGGGCATCCAGAAAATCTCAAGGATGTTGAAGACGATCGCTACACATTTGTTCATGGTTCAATCAACGATCATGAACTCATCCACAACATACTCAACGACAAACAGATCGATGTCATCCTCCACCTTGCAGCAGAAAGTCATGTTGATCGCTCAATCAACTCTGTGCAACCGTTCATAGAAACCAACATCGATGGGACACGTGTACTTCTTGAAAGCGTTCTTGCATGCAACCAGCAAGGACAAAATATACACTTTGTTCACGTTTCAACCGACGAAGTATACGGTTCCTTAGGACCGAATGACGACCCTTTCACTGAAAATACACCCCTTAACCCACAGAATCCATATGCAGCATCCAAAGCTGGCTCTGATATGCTCGTTCAGTCATTTGTTAACACACACGAAGTGTCTGCAGTAATAACGAGATGCTCCAACAACTACGGGCCACGTCAGTTCCCAGAGAAGCTCATTCCCTTGATGACGCTTAATGCGCTTAACAACAAAATGCTACCAATCTACGGAGACGGAAAACAAGTTCGTGATTGGATTCATGTCGAAGACCACGCAAATGGAATTCTATGCACTATGCTCGCATTATTTGTTGGAAGGATTGAGAGTGGAGAGGTCTTTAATTTTGGAGCAAACAACGAACAAGAGAACATTACCATCGTTCGAAACATTCTTTCCCACATAAATGCAGATGAGTCATTGATTAAGCATGTCAACGATCGACCTGGTCATGATCGAAGATATGCGATGGGATATGAGAAGGCGTACAGCGTACTCGGATGGAAGCCGGAAATCGATTGGGTTTCAGGCTTATCGGAAACCATAGAATGGTATCGCCTAAACACAGCGTGGACTGATTCGATTACATCTGGCCAATACAAAGAGTACATTCGCACTCAATACGGCAATCTAGCTAAATGACTCAGTTGCTCAACATTTTTCGAGCCTTTTTGACCATACGAACCAACTCTATTCTTGCTTCATCGGAGTCCGTTACATCCGATTCAAACGCTAGACGAATTGGTCTTTTTTCTGAATCGACCGTTGCCATCATTTCAAATCCGTAGCGGTCGATGTGCGTCATGACTGCATCAGAAGCATCTGTGGCTTTGCTCATTGCTTTGCAGTACAACAGAAGGGCGTCGGCATGATCTTCATTCATGTGTGTTACGATATCATCAGAGTTGTCAAACAGCGGATCTGGCTCTGCACTACTCCACTTTGATTGATTCACCCAAGACATCCTTCCAAACCCTCCTATGTAGCGAACCGATTGGACATCCAGTTTGAAGAACGCAAAGTCTTCCCAATCAGCGTAAACACTGGCGCTTTCATGGGCTTCTAGAAACGAATTTTTGACCGAATCTCGCTCTTCCTTTGAGACCTCAAGGCATTCACCTACCAACGTGACTCTGCTCAATGCAAGTGGGTTACCTGAACCTGTTTCTGCAATCAATAAAGACGCCTTGGAATTCGAGTTGAGATTTTTTGTATGTTCTGCTAATTGACTTAAGAGAAATATTGGGCTACCTTCATGCATCGCATAGGTTACAAAGGAGCCGTAGGGATGACCGTCTGATTTTTCAGAGATTGTACACAATGTCGCTACGTCCATTTTCTCGGTCAGGGTTCTTGCATCTTCAGCGTGGGATGGCCTAGCCACGTTACGATCATACAACAATTCTGGTCTTGTTGAACCGTCTGCTGTAGGGGATGCATGCTTTGTAAATTTCTTTTTCTCTTGGTGTTCCGTCATTCTTCTCACGCTCTTATTCTTGTGGTATCTCATCTTTAATGATAATTTGAATTGGCCCCCACGGAGGGACGTAAACCTCTGATGATACCCTGAATACCTCTGCGATATTTTCTGGAGTTAAAACTTCCATGGGCGATCCACTGGTCACAATTTCACCGTTGGATAACAGAACGATACGGTCTGCAAATCGCGCTGCAATGTTGATGTCATGAATTGCTAAAAGTGCAGACCGTGGGTTCTCCTTATCTGAAACGAGCGCCTTTATTTTCTTCATTACTTGAATTTGATTGTTGAGATCCAAATCACTGGTTGGTTCATCGAGTAAGAACAGACGGGGTTGTTGCGCAATGGCTTTTGCGATGATTACACGTTGACGTTCTCCCCCTGAAAGCATGTTGAATTTACGGAATGCAAATTCTTCTAAACCAAAGTATCGAAGCGTATTGCTTACAATATTGCGGTCGTTTTCGCTGATCATCCAATTGATGAAAGGTCTTCGACCCAACATAACGACATCAAAAACGTCAATGGAGAAACCTGATTTAACAGACTGCGGGACGTAAGAGACGAGTTTTGATAACTCAACTTGATCTAATTCACTCAAACTCATTGAATCAAGTTCAAATTTAATTGATGTTGATGGTAAAATCTTGTTAATGCATTTTAGCAGCGTGGATTTACCAGCTCCATTTACACCTAAAACACATACGAGTTCATTTTCAAGGACCTCAAGTTCCAAATTTTTCAGAACTTCATGCGCTCCATATTGAAACGAAAGTCCTTTGATTTCGAGAAGATTTGTCATTCCATCAACTCCTCTTCCTTAGCAATAGATACATGAAAAATGGACCTCCTATAACCGACAACATGACGCCGACTGGTATCACAATTGGCGCAAACAATGTTCGGCCGAGAGTATCTGCCAAGATCATCAGAAATGACCCAAATACTGCCGAGCAAGGGATTAGTTTCCTGAAGTCATTACCTACAACGAGACGAGCCATGTGCGGAGCCGCCAAGCCTACAAAGCCAATCAAGCCTGTAAAAGCGATCACGATCGACGTCATTAATGCCGTTAGAATCAAAATATCTCTTCGGATTTTTCGAGGATTCACTCCCGTACTAATTGCAAACTCATCGCCACCTAAGGCGAGAGTATTGAGATCCCATGACCATTTCAGCGCAGTTGGAAGTAATCCCAATACGGCCACACTGATATACATGACATTAACCAAATCCGGCCTTGAAAGACTTCCAAATGACCAGTGAGCAAGTTGGGAGAGTTGTTCATCACTGGCAAAGTATTGAAGGGTTGAAACAATCGCTCCAGAAATAAATGTAATGGCAATACCCACCAAGATGTAGGTCTCCGCAGATATCGAATTCATATCGCCTAATTTGATAATGATTCCAACAACGATCAAAGAGAAAAAGAAGGCATTTCCCACAACCATCAACTCAGGGATATTGACAACAGAATAACCAACGATGATTGCTGTTGCAGCTCCTAAAGCGGCGCCTGATGATACACCCAATGTTAATGGGGATACCAATGGATTGCCCAAGCATCCTTGCATGAGTGCCCCAGCAGTCGCAAGAGCAACACCTGCAATAATTGCCATCAATACTCTTGGAAATCGAAGTTCCCATATGATGTTGGATTGAAGAGTCGTGCCTTCATCAATTCCTAGAATGATTCGCGCTGTAAGCCACATGTCAAGGCTCGAAGAAGACCCTTGGCCGAGAGCGACTATGGAAAGAAAAAGAGTTGATGCGCACAAAAGGATAATCCAAAAAATCTGTTTCTTAGAATTTTGAATATGTTTCACAGATAGTGGGTCCATACTCTAATCACCACTTGACAGGCAAACAAATTTCCCAACTCGTTCGGCATTGTGGTAATTCATAAAATAATCGTCAAGGTATTTCTCTGTATCAACATCCTCGAAAAGTGATGGATGGAAATATTTAGCCAGATATGGAAGGCCATGAATCATCATCGGTCCAGCAAATTCCCCTGCCATAATCAGCATTCGATCATCCACTACAGCGTTGATGTCATCAAAACCAGGTCTTGATGAAATGAAATCCATGTGTGTGCCGCATTTATCATCGACGTCAAAATCATTGTAACCGATTTCGAAGGTAATTCCATCGAACATCAAAATGTCTGGATTTGCGTCTATGATCGCCTCCATGTCGACGTGAGTCGTGTGCCCAGGCTCATCGGCAAAGACGTTTATTCCTCCTGCTCTTTCAATGATATCTGTCCATTGGGATGTACCCGTTAGAACAACAGGGTCCCTCGTCAATGATGCATGGTGTTCCATAACAACATTTGGCTTAAGCGATTCATCAATTCCAGAAATTCGCTCTTCGACCATACTCTCAATTTCTTCGAACTCATCGAAGATTTCCTTTGCCTTTTCTTCCTTACCAAACAATTGTGCTAATACTGAAATCTCCTCTTTTAGCGTGTCGTACTTGTAAAAATCCAATGCGAGAACCTTGATACCAACTGGTTCGAGTTTATCGCGAATAGCTCCGGTGTCAACCATGCCATTGCTTGCGAAGACAATGTAAACATCTGGATAGCAATCGAGGAGCGCCTCAAAGTCAATTTCTGAATGCGCAGATAACTGAACGAGAGGAATCTCAGCAAACTCGGGCCAGATTGTTTCATCTTGGAAATCTCCAGATGCGCCAACAATTACATCAAGGTCAATATCAAGCATTCGCATTACTGTACCCGCATATGTATTGGTAATAACAACACGACTTGGGGGTTCCTCAAAACGATGTTCAATATCATTTGAATCAAGGACCACAAGATCGCCACTTTGATGAGATCCATCGTTCGATGTGGAATAATGCCAAACTCCAATTGTGCACAGGACGATTAGGGCGGCTTGCACAATTGCGATAACACGCCCGTTAGACATCATCATCCCTCCAGAATGGAATGAGAACGGATACCACCAAAAATGAAACTAATGTTACTGCAAAGGAGATTGATGTCAGGCTTTGTTCTTCGGCATCCTTTTGGTCTTCAATTGTTACAAATTCGGAGGGAGAGTATTCTGATACTTTGTCATTCACCATAACGTTGACTCGCATTCTGTTTTGTCCGTTAGACAAATCGGATAAAATTACGAAGGTATCTGTACCATTGTACATCTCCGCAACGTTACCATCTGAGTCTTGAACCATCAATGAGTACCAGACCGCATCAGGTGTTGAAGACCACGAAACATTGATTGATTCAGCAGAGGAGAAAACCCGCTCGCCAATTGGGTTGATGACAGGACTTTCGGGGATAAAATCCACGATGACCTCGATTTCATCCCCTTCAATCAGGTAGCCAATATCAGTAAAAGCGTTAATCGAATAGATGTGTGAGCCATCTGCGGCATTCGTGATATTGAAATGCAGATTGTTGCCTTCGTAAATGATTTGATCGTTTTCTAGAACTTGGTATAGAGTAGCGGACGGAAACTCAGCCCACTCAATTGGATAATCCATTTCGTTTGTCGTTGATGATTCAGTGATGAATTTTGGTTTGGTGGGAATCTCATAACCTGTCAACTCATACACAACAGTGTCTGAGTGAGAACCCGGCAAACGGTCGATGATTTTGACATAATTCCTCACTGAAGAGTTGTACCACAATTCCCACGAGAGGACACCATCCTCGTCGTCAGAGATTGCAATGTATGTCGTAAGGTAGGACTGGCCAAACACAGTAATTTCAACATTCTCTTCGATGAAAACCGTGTTTTCGGTATCATCGTATCCGTTAGGGTGACCAGGCACTCCGATGATGTTGGTGCGATTGAAATGAAGAGAATCTGGTGCATCACCTGAAAACAATTCTGCATCTTCGCCTTGTGTTGTGAATTGCCAACCCATTGTTCCTTCTTGGAAATAAGAAGAACTTGATGGATCATCGACCCAATAGGATTTCACAGTCAAGAGGTTGGAGACATCAAACCATCTGAA
>Ga0160423_10003185_pt1 | contig 13671 bp, 22 predicted proteins | sample CRUFie14St8metaG_FD_108191 | JGI IMG/M metagenome (GOLD analysis project Ga0160423, IMG submission 108191) | Marine microbial communities from the Costa Rica Dome - CRUD Field 142mm St8 metaG | ecosystem: Environmental > Aquatic > Marine > Oceanic > Photic zone | place: Costa Rica: the Eastern...
ATTAGGGAAAGCAATCTTGAAATAAAATACTTTTGCTAAAGATCTATTCTTTGAAATCTTTTGTTCAACATCAGCATATATTTGCCAATACAAATCTTCATTGAATTGTCTATTGTAGCCACCTGTTTCACTTAATGATTTATATATTAATTGTTCAACATCTGACTTAGAATCATCTTCTAAAAATATTGAACTGTCCATACTAATCTTGTGACCCAACCTGCCTTCTCTTGTTATCTTTCTTAATTCTTTAATAAGTGCTTGATGCATTCTCATTCTAATCCATGTAAGTACTGAAGAACCTTTTCCATCTTCCCAAGTATTAATAGCTTGATATAATCCAATACGTGTAATCTGTTCAAAATCTTCTTCATCTCTTGCCCCGCTTGGGTCAAAATATTTGTACGGATTTACCATCATTACTGTTGAAGACCAAAGTTCATCAAATACTGAACAAGAACCAGTTTCTTGAAATGTTTTAACAAGTGTTACTGCCTCTTTATTAGTCATTTGACCTCCCATTTAAATATTTGTGTATAATTGATTAATCAAATATAATAATAAAAATTACAGATAGTCAAGAACTATTTAGAAAAAACTTATTTTAAACAGCTAAACTCTTTATTTTCAGTTGGTATATTCAAGATCAACTTAATCATTTCCTGTATAAAAGGGGATTCAATATGGCTCAATGTTGATATATCTTTACCATACATATCATAATTTTCTTGCATTGCTTTATGTATATCATTGCCGAAAGGTGTTGATGCAATTTCATATTGCATTTCATTAACATTTTCCAGCTTGTTTATAAATTTTTCCAAGAAATTTCTTTCTGGTAATTCTCTACGTTTTGGGTAATACATGTGTGAAGCAAAGTGGTGGTATTCCCCAACTTCAAGTCCTAAGCGTTGAGCAATATAAATCTGTAAAAATGTATGATGAAAGATATCATAAGGCAATAGATTGATTATATCGTTAGTCCTCATGTTAGTAAATAAATGTAACTTGTCATCTCTTCTTAAGAAATGGTGTGTAAGTGTACAAGGTCTTCTATTATAATCTGGAACATTTAAAAGATATTCATCATTCCACATATTAATTATAGCTTCCCGCGTTGTTTTTTCTTTCTTCAATAGTTTTATTGTTGCTGGCACTTGTAGTTTATAACATTCACCATAAGCATAATGAAACTTGCCTTCTTCTTTAGCAAGCTTTCTTTTCCAAGCTGGTCTGTATTCATAAGCAAGTCCAGGGTTTTGATAATATTCATCAACACCAAATACTCCAGACATTCTATCAAATAATTCTTGAAAGCACCATTTCCAATTTTTAGGGTAGTATAACAGATTCTTAGTAGGGTCAGTCAATATTAGTTGAACACCCATAAGGTCTCGTGTCTTTGCAAGTAATTCGCCTTTATCTCTTACGGCTTTTACAGTCTTTAAATAAAGTTCATTTGTGTTATTTGATTTAATAGTTGTAATCATTAAAAATCCTCCAGATTATAATTTCAATAAATACGATTATACTGATTGCTATAATAATATCTTGTATCATTAAAAATTCTCTAGCCCACCGTCACTTGGTGTAATCTCTAAGGTACTTTCATCAAATACCATTGTTGCCGTCCCAGTCGGTCCGTTTGATTGCTTAGCAACGATGATTTCCATCTCATCATTCATTGAATCTTGAAAATAATATTTTTCCCTATAAAGAAGCATTACTAATCGGGCTGCTTCCTCATAATTACCAGAATCTTTTAAATCACTAATCTTTGGTCGTTTATCTGAACGGCCTTCAACGCCTCTGTTAATTTGAACAAGACAACAGATATGACAATCAAACTCTTCTGCCATTCTTGATATTTCCCCCAGCTTTACCCCAACTGTTTGAGCTTTATTATTTGCAACATTAACATCCATAAGTTTATCAAACAAGTCAAAGAAGACAACATCAACTTTTCTTTGTTGAGTAATTTGATATAGTACACTTCTTACATCTGCAACGGATACTGAACGACTTGGGATAACATGATAGTTATATTCTTCATCAATCTTCTTATTAGCTTCTTGAATTAGTTTTAATCTGTAATCATTGTTATCCCAAGACCATGAGCGTAGTATCTCTGATAAGGGTATCTTGGTCATGATAGATTCTAGTCTATCTTGTTCTGTTGAAAAGCCTTGTTCAATACCAAAGTTTACAACCCCTAAACCATTTTCAAGTAAGTTATACATCATATTTGTTTTTACAGATGATTTACCCAATCCCGGTCTTGCAGCCATAATACTAATATCTCCTGGACTTAATCCATTTACTATTAGTTCATCAAGGTTTTCCCAACCAAAGTTTATAATTCTTCTATTCTTCCTTGTAATAAAATCTTCTCTTCTTACTTTAGACATATCACCAGAACTAACAACTCTAATAGAACTGGAATAGTAAGGTGTAGCTTTCCATAAAGCATCCATTGAATACTTAAGAAAAGCATCTTGGTCCATTACATCATCGTAGCCTTTTGTTTGTATTTCATTTGCTACAATAATTAAATTTCTTTTTACTTTCTTGTCTTCAAGTATAGCAGTATAAGTTTCAAATTCAGTATCTGAAATTGAGCTTTCAGCCAATTCAGCTAATCTTAATCCACCCCCAACTGCTGATAAAGTATTGGTACTTTTTAATTGTTCAGTTAAAGATACAATACTTACATCTTTACCTTTTTCAAATAAAGCATGCATACCATTAAAGATTAATCCATTATCTTTTCGATGAAAATGCTCGTTAGTCAAGTCAGCCATTCCTTTGGCTAAACAAGTTCTACTCAAGATCATCAATCCTAAGACAACGTTTTCAGCTTCAATGTTTTGAGGTAATCGATCTGCCATAATAACTGTTTAAGTATTTATCCTTTAATCTTTGTTTCAATTCAAGTAATCTTTTATGTCCGGGTCCGTTTGGTTTTATTTTACCTTCGTCAAGCAAATCTTGATAGTTTGCAATAATAGCTTTCAAACCCATTTTATCTGCCATAATAACCCCTTTTATAATTGTATAAATTTACATGCATCAGCAACTCTAAAAAAGTTTGAGCTTCCAATGTTTTGTTCCAAACTCTCAGGTGTACCATTTACCGTAATAAACATTGGTAAATTATTTGAGTACCTTTTATATATAAGAGAATATAATCTTGTTCTTTGAGCTTCGTTCCATTTTGTAAAACCTAACTCTTGTAAAATAAATAAATCTGAGTTTATCAAGTTCTCATTTATTTTTGCTTCTTCTCTTGAGCGATCTCCAAAATCAAGTGAATTAATTCCGATAAGATGACTAGGAACATCGAGCAAACTAACTCTATTCTTGAATAAGCCTCTGTCATAAATTTCTTTACATGTTCTTGCCATTGTTCGGGTAATAATCTTTGGATTCCCCATAAAACATAAACCACCACCATTAGGAAAATTGTCAATATATTCATTAAGATATTTTTCAACGCCTTTGCTAAGTTGTAAATCACTGAATGTTTTTTCATAATCTTTCTCCTTAAAGCCCCAAAGCTTTAAATAATTTTTATTTATAATGGTTGCCTCCAATCCATAATACAAGAGATTTACGTTCCCCTTGAGTTACTGGTGTAACTCGATGTAACATAAAAGAAGGAAAGAAAACAACTGTTCCAGCACCTTGTGGCATTTCAATAATTCCATTACCAACATTAGCTTGAAGTTTACCTCCTTCATAATCTTGACCATGTTCACTTAATTCAATAGTACAGCTTAACTTACGTTGTGTCATAATCCCGCCGCCTGCATTATCCATGTGCCAATCATAATGACCAGCATCGGCCGGATAAACTGTATATTGTAATTTTTCTCTCATAGTTGTTAAATCAAATTTGTAGATAGCTTCATTAGCTTCTATAGCCATTTGCCCTATCTTTTCATATAGCCACTGACTTGATTCATTTTTCGGGAGCCACTTAACTTTACTCTTTCTTACACTATTAAGTGATTCATCATCAATGCTATTACTAGCTGTTGTTGCAATATCAAAATCAATAGTATCAGCCAGTGCATGTACTCTGGTAATATCTTCAGCTGTTAAACCTTTTTGAAAATAATAATAAGTGCTATGGTTTACGTTATCATCATACGGAAATTCAAAATCAAAATTCATATATATCCTCTACTTTATAATATCAACCTGTTTGGTAACGGTTGTGGTTTTCTTACGTTTCATTACATACTGATGTAGGTTAGCTTCAATCTGTTTTAAAGAATTGAGTTTATCATCCCAGAATTCCTGTGCTAGAAAATAATCTATAGCACCTTTCCATTCTTCTAAAGATAGCTTACCTTCTTTTAATACCCGGCCTGCAATAGCCCATTGTTGTCTACGCCAATCGGGAGTCTTACCTACTCCTTGTTTTGCAACAAGCTTATCGGCAAAATAATTTACTAAATCTAATTGAGCTTTCTTAATATGAATTGCTGTCAGACTCTGCAGTGCCCGTTTATACTTTACTGTTACTTTAGTTTTCGCTAGACTTATAGAAGTATTATCTTTATTACCTTTATTATAAGTATTTACTAAATAGTATATATAATGTTCGTCGCCCCCACTCTCTGATTGCTTCATTAATGGTAATAACTTACATTTTTCATTACTAAAAGCGTCAGTTATTGAGCTAGAATCATATTTTATAACACCTTTTTCAGTTAGATTGACTATTTGTCTGCCCATCTCGAGATCAGAGAGTTTCAACATCAATCTTTGAACACGTTCTAAACTTAACGGTGTACCTGCATCAATGTATCTTCGTAGTATTAAATAGAATACGAGCTCAGACTTGTTCAAGTCCTTGTGTAGTTTAATTATTTGTTCATCGAATTTTGGCATTGGGTCTATCTAATTTACCGCTTTTTAATAATTTCTTTGCGGATTCTATATCCATTCCTTTTACAGTTCTTCTTGTACATCTTTTTTCATCCATTGCTGATTGTATAGCAAATCTAAGTCTTACTCGTTCATCAATTCTAAATGCTTCTTTCCTTTGTCTTGTGTCACGTTCAATCGCTATTTCTAATTCTTTACCCGTTCTTCTTCGTTTTGCATTCTTGGCTCTTGCTTTATCTCGTAGTTCCTTATTTGTCCAATATTGTGCCGTGAAACAAGAGACATCAAACTTATCAGCTATTGCTTGATAGGTCCAGCCTTCAGCTCTAAGTTCCCTCATTTTATCCACAATCTTTTGAGTAACCTTGTATCTTTTGTCAATGATCTTCAAACTATTTTAACTCCTCTATTATATTATTAATATGAAATTATATAATACAATATTACTTATAAGGTTAAATTCTTTTAGGCGCCTTATACAGTTAATGCAAACGGTTACAAATAGTTTATTGGTTTGTAAATTGTTTTATCAATAATAATAATACTAAAACTAAATGGAGATAATATGATTAATGCTCAAGAAATACAATACCCAGACGGTTCAAAGGTTAAAAAACTAAATCTGATTAGCAACGACATAACATTATCAAAAATGGATAAGGTTGATTGGTCAAGCCTTTTTGATGGTGATAATATTTTAACACCCCAATTTGCAATGCACTGTATGGATTGTTTCTTTACTTTAACTAAAAAGTTGACCTTGGTTGATACCTCAGGCAACAAACACGATATGTCTAGTCTTAAAATCGGGGAAATAATAAAATATAATGGTGAGGAATTTGAAGTATATGATGCAGATGAGATTGCTGGATTGTTTGAATATATTTTAACTGAAACCGCTAAGATAAGAAAAGAAATGGAAAACACCGGAGTTAATTAATGATTGACGATTTAATAAACCAGATTGAAGAGTTAGTAGCAAAGTCTACTGATAAAGATCCTCTACTAAAACTTAGAATTAGAGTATTAGCGGCGGGAATAAAAGCCGCTAATGGGATGATGAAGCATCCCGAAATTGTAGATGATTGTATCGATATATTAACAACTACTATGGAATTATATGGTGAGTTAGTTATCTTTGCACAAACAGGATCTAAAGGTATTTCGGATGATGAACAGTTAATTGCTAATGCTTTAAGAAATTTTCAACAAACGGCAAAAGCATGACAGAATTTAGTCAAAAATACCTAGAAAAAGTTAAAGAAGTTGGCAGTAAAATGACTGCAAAATGGAGGAGGGAGACTGCAATAGAGTTTTATGAACTTTATGGTCATTGGCAATATTTTACTGGGGTTCCCTCAAGAGAAAAAAAGAATTGGATTGAAAAATACAGAAAAGAAGGAGTATAGCAATGGCTAAAGAAACCAATAAACAAAAGCCTGATGAACAAGTTGTAAATCAGATGGAGCAATTTAATAGTAACCCAGCAATGAGAGTTACTGAAACTATAAATGAAAAAGGGGAACTTCTACAAAAAGAAGTTGAGATCTATCCCCGAGCTTCATCTAATGTTGAATATGCAGTGGATTCAAAAGGTAATGTTAAACCAAAAGTAAAGGTTTATCATGAAAATGCAAACGAAGCTTTTTTACTTGCAACTGAATTAATGGAAAAAGCTATGGATGCAGCTAAGAAACTTAGCAAGACTGAAGGATAATATCTTTTAAATTATAGATAAGCCTAACAATAGATTTGTTAAAATAAAAAATTAACGTGGCTGGGGAACACATAAACTGGTCACATACCAATATGTTAATATTTTAGTTTGTTAGCAAATACGTTGAAAAGTAATTGGTTGGCGCTAGGAACTTTATATTGTTGGGCTTAAAAATTTATAAGGAGAAATATTATGGCAGTAAATAAAGATTCAGGCGACACTAGAACTTATACAGCAAACCAATTAACTAGTTTTGATTGGCGCTTACCACAACAGAGTACACCTAGTCAAAGTCACCTTTCTACTACTAAAATAAATTGGCCGGGTAAATTGGCTAGAACAACAGGTGGTGGGGGCAGTGATACTACTAAACTTCATGTAAACCTACTATGTTATGCTAGTACAATTACAAGTGATGATGCTGCTGTAATTCAAGTAAGCGAGGCATCAGATCTTTCTAGTGGGGTTGTTTCTTCTAATGGACATGCTAGAGGAACATCATTTGACCATGCTCAAATACCCGGTTTTCATTTTGCAGCAATAAGTGCTAGTACACTTGGGACTAATAGACTTATCTATTTAAGAGCCACACACGCTACACATACTTCAGGAATCCAACAAAAATATAAATTTGATTCATGATATATGGAATAGACCCAGGTACTGAAAAATCAGCTTTAGTAGGTATTGATGAAGACTACAAAGTCCAATTTATAAAATACGATACAAATCTTGAAATCGAAAATACATTAGAAACTTTTAATCCAGACCAGGATTCATTAGCCATTGAATTTGTACAGTCTTATGGTATGGCAGTGGGACAAACTACCTTTTTAACTGTAAGGGCAATAGGCAGGTTCGAGAAAGCTTTTGGAAAAGACACTAATATTTATTTATATACTCGCCCAACCATACTTACACATATAACAGGTGGGGTAAGAGGTAAAAAGAAAACTCAAGTTATCCAATCATTAAAATTGAGATTTGGTGAATCTAAGAAAGGCCACCCATTAGAAGGTATTAGTAATCACCTTTGGGATGCTTTGGCGGTAGCAGTCTACCACCATGATGGCGCTAAACTTGGTCATGTTGATTGGGCAGCAATAAACCGTTAGGAATAAAATGAAAAAACTTTGGATTGACCTTGAAACCACAGGTCTTAATCCCTCTAAACATTCTGTTGTTCAAATAGCTGGAATTGTTGAGATTGACGGTGTTCATAAAGAATCCTTTTGTTTTAGAACAAGACCTTTAAAAGGTAGTGCGGTATCCCACAGGGCTTTAGAAGTTATTGGTGCAACGGTTGAAGACTTAAAAAAATATCCAAAGCCTGCTTTAATAAAACAAGAACTACTGGATATTTTTAATAAATATATAGACCCTTATGACAAGAATGATAAGTTTTATTTCCTTGGATACAATGCTAGATTTGATTACGATTTCTTAAGAGCTTGGTTTGAAAAACAGCTATTTAGCTATTTTGGGAGCTTTTTCTGGTTTCCGCCCATTGATATTATGAACATGGTAGCACATAATCTTATGGGAGAAAGGGAAAAGTTGATTAATTTTAAATTGTTCCAGGTTTGTAAATACCTGGGTATCGAAGTAAAAGAAGCAGAATTACATGATGCTTTATACGATATTGAATTAACCAAACAATTATATGAACGAATTACAGAAAAACATAATCGATTGCTTTCTATTCAATGATGAATTGGATGTTCTAGAAATTCGCCTATCTCTACTCTCACCTCATGTAAGTCTTTTTGTTTTAATTGAGTCTGCTAAAACTTTTGACGGGCAGGATAAACCTTTTTATTATGAGGAAAATCGTGCAAGATTTAAGGACTATTCGGATAAGATATTGTATATCAAGGTTGAAGACATGCCCGAAGAAAAAGGAAAAGACTATCAATTTAATGCTATTTCGGATACCATTCATTATCTACACAAGCAGAAAAACCTAGACATTGATGATTTAGTTTTTATATCGGATATATCTGAAATTCCTGAAATGGTAAAACTTGCTATACACTTACAAGGCACGACTTTTAATCCACCTCTTGTCTTAGATATGAAAATGAATAATGTTAATAATTACAAGAAAGGAACCATTATTACAACTGCCAAGGAAGTATTGAGTTTAGGTGTTTCATACTTACTCAATAATAAATCTGACTATAAGTCTCTTCCTAATGGTAGACTATTCAATGGGTAATAGTAATAAACAAAAAGGGCATACTGCTGAATTCTTTGCCTGTTATCATATATCTCAAGAAGGCTATAAACCTTTCCTTATACCACATGGTCAAGCTTTTGATGTTTTTGCTACTAATGAAAAAACAGGTGACCTAATTAGGGTACAAGTTAAATCCTCTAATCAATATTCTACAAGCCCTGATAGAGATGGAAATGGAAGACAGATAGTTATACCACGAGGGTTTGTTTGGAACTTGCAAATAGGTATATCAAAAAAAGAGCAATATGATTTTACAGCCTTAGAAATATTTGCATTAGTAAACCTGGAACAAGAGATGATAGCTTTTATACCCGCTAACGAATTAGCTAACCATCCTACTAAAGCAACTATCAAAGTTAGAGACATGGCTCAATATACTTTCAAAAGAGCAATGAATCTCTTGCATAGCATATAAGAGTATAGATATTTTAATATAGGGCAACAAGGTCTTTACTTTTCTTACCTCCAAACCTCAAGCTACCTCTCTTGTTGCCCTAACTTTTTATTGCCTATCAGTAAAGTTATTGATAATTTGCGTTATATTCTATTATTATTATTAATTTATTTGGAGACAATATGCAAAAAGACGGTTTAATACTTGAGGAACAAAAATCAATTCCTGATTGTTTGGTACCCGGTTGTAATAACGAAGCTAAAACACGTGGTCTTTGTAGCACACACTATATGTATGCTCATAGGTTGGTAACTAGAGGTAAGACTACATGGGCAGAATTGGAAGCGGCTGGTAAATGTTTAGGTTCTCATGCAACACCAAGCCCAACTAAAGACTGGTTTTTAAATGGTACAGGTGAAGAGAATATTCAAGAGATTGAAAATGAACCACTTGTAGTTGATGAAAAACAACAAGAGTTAGATTTAGTTGTAGAAGAATAAACAATAAGTGTTATAAGTTTGATGTATGATAAACTTAGAACATTTTATAATAGCAATGGCGTCATGGTGTATAGCATTGTATATATTAATTGATTTAAGCAAATGGGGTAAGTAATGAATTATAGTATTATAGAAAATGTATTAGATATTGAAGAGGCAGGTGCAATTCACTCTTTCCTATCTATTGAAAGTCCAAAAGATTGGTGGGCCTATGGAACAGGTTATACTGACGATAACGGCTTTTTAAAAACTCAAGAAGTACCTCAAATCTTTGCAAATAATAAAGGCGAAAGAGTTGCAATGCTTAATACGGCTTATGAATCATTTAAAAAAGGTCGAGCAAGCTATAGTTATTCAAAGCAAATGGGTAACTATCCAGGAAAGTTTAGTTATCACATTGAAGGTTGTGACTGCTTTATTTGTTATAGTCATGAAAGCGGTATATTTAAGCCAGGAGGAAAATTTGAAACTATTGCAAGTAATGAACTAGGTAAACAGGTCCAGATAGAAACTATTGAGTGGGCTCGTTATTCATCAAATGATTTTTATGCGGAAAGGCTACTCCATCCAAATCAATTTGGCTTTTCACTTTTCGTTACACCAAACTGGAATCCTTTATGGGGTGCAAATTTAGTAGGCTGGAAACAAGATCATACGCTTTTTAACTTTGACCAAAAATATAATTCACTTTGCTTATGGGATGGTATGACAGCTGTCACACCTGTAATCCCCGGACTATTAAATGATTGTTATATGATAACAGGTACGTTAGTAACTAAAGCGTAGGAATAATTTCCCAAACTAACGGTAAACGATTTCTTTGATACTGAACCATTGACCAAGCCAGGTCATCGGTTTTTAATTTGATTACTTCTTTCTTTCCTGATTCACAGTAGGTTATTTCAATTAAAAATTTTTCTTTCTTCATTTTAATCCATCTATTACGGTTTGAATATAATCTAGTAAATCCCATTTAGGTTCCCAGTCTAATCTTCTTCGGGCTTTGGTATCAGTACAAAGGGTTTCGGGGTACTGCCCTCTACGGTCTTCAACATATTTTTTTTCTGTCATAAAATAGTCGGCAATCTCATTGATAGAATAATTGGTTCCTGTACCTAATTCCCATTCTTCACCAAATAGGAAAGGCATCTCACCTATCAAGGTTATACCTTCTGCTACATCTTCCACATGTGTAAAGTCTCTTCGTTGCTCACCTGTACCTTCAATCGTTAACGGCTTACCTTCAGCAAACTGTTTCTCAAATATACCTAATACGGTTGCAAAAGCGCCCTCTTGTGGCTGTTTCGGGCCATACACGTTGTAAAACCTTGGCATAGCAACATCGACGTCATACGTTTGATTGTAGAGCTGACAAAGTTTTTCCCCTTGTAGCTTGCTCCAAGCGTAAGGTGATGCTAGCTCCCCGCCGTATTTTGAACTTGAAGCAGGATACACAACTTTACATTTGTGTCTTCTTGCATATTCTAATACTGCTTGAGTTCCCATAATATTAATTTTACTTGTTCGCCAAGGGTCTGTAAAGGAGGGCTGTATACGGGATACAGCAGCTAGGTGATAGATAAGGTCTATATCTTTATAATATTCACCCCACCATTTTTTATCTTCGTAAACACAATACTTTTGATATTCTTGGCCTTCAACAGTGTGATCCCCAGTACTAAAATCATCAAAAGCAAATACCGTATGACCACTTTGTTTTAATCTTTTAATTAAGTGATAACCAATAAACCCTGCTCCACCTGTAACTAATACATTCATTAGATAACCTCGTTCATATCTTTTAATTGACCTGGACTTAGTGCATTTTCCCAAACATTTATAGCGATAGCATAACGAACACCTGCTGTTACTTCTTGTACAGCATGATACTGCCCAGGGTTAAATACTACTAATCTATTATGTTTAGGTTCAATAGCGGTTGACGGGGCACCCAAGTCTGTTTGTTCTGTATCATAAATAATTAACTCACCGCCTTGACATTGTTCACCAACGGGTGGATAGTAAACACAACCTAAATTAGGTTTAGATAAAATCTTTTTATTCTTCCAAAGCCATTCATCTTTATCGAAATGGTGGTTTAAAGAATAAGTGTCTTCTCCTTGTTCTTTCTTTTCCATTGTGCTCAATTCATTATTAGAATCATAAATACCAACCCAATGCTCAAATCCTTTAAAATTATTTGGTACATCTTTAACTCTACCTTGAAGCCAAATATAATCAATTAGCTTATGACGTAAAGTTATTGTAGGCGAACCGTTTTGCCACCAGTACCAGCCTGGAGTCCAGAATGAGTCTTCAAGGTTAGTAACTGCTTTTAGTAAAGCAGGATCTTTAATGAAATTATCAATGACTTGCATATATTAATATAAGAATTATAGGAGAAAACTTAAAGCACACTGCTTTTGTTAGTAAACGGTTTCAATTAGTTAAATAGTTTGTAAATTAATTTGTAAACAAAAATAAGGAGGAACTAACCTATGACCAGTAAAATAAATACCGCATTAGCTTTCTTTATTAGCTCTTGTGGATATATCCTCATTGCTTATCAATCCACACAGTATTTTGCAGAATATCAATATCAAATAAATAGTATGTGGGCGGAACAAGCTGAATTAAGACAGGAAATAGTAAGATTACAAACCTTAAATGAAAGCTACAGGGTAACTGCTACAATGTATCAGCCTGTAACATGGCAAACAGATGACACGCCAAATGAATTAGCAGACGGTACTGTTATTGTTGATATATACAAAGCACATGAATATCGTTATGTTGCCTTGTCAAGAGACTTGCTCAAACGCTGGGGTGGACCCTTTGATTACGGAGATTATATAATTGTTGAAGGAGCAGGAGAACATTCAGGTATCTGGCAGGTAAGAGATACAATGAATAAGAAGTGGACAAACAGAATTGATTTCTTGATGTCACCAAACCATACACCGTTCAAGTATGAAGAAGTAGTTATACGGAGCCAAAAACATTAAAAACCTTTTGGCTATATTTATTTATATCAACTACAATTTAAACTTGAAAGGAATACCCGTTTATGGGCGAAACAATGTTATTGATTTTCATTTTGCTACTAATTATTGCATATTATGACGGATAAAAATAGATACGGTTATGCTTGTATTAATATGGAACTTGCATACCCTCAAGAACATGGAAACCAACCCAAAGGGGTTGAAAGAATTTATACTGGGCGTACAATGATTAAGCGTACATTTGAAGCTCAAGGCGTTGACAAAGCCAGTGATATCACACTGGCAAATGTAAAAGATTTAGATAAGATAATGGATTGGAACATACTCAACGATATTAATTTCTATCGCATGACAAGCGGTATTGCGCCTTGGAAATCTGAATATGATTGGACCGATCTCAAAGACCTCGATAACATCAAAGTATATTTGAGATCCGCTGGAGTTAAGGCTACGACTCATGGGGTGAGAGTCACTACTCACCCAGGTCCATTTAATGTTTTGACTTCAGTAAAAGAATCAGTTGTTGAGAATTGTATCAAAGATTTATCTGAACACGGGGATTTGTTTGATTTTATGGGTTTTGGGCAAACCCCCTACAATAAGATTAACATACACCTGGGCGGTGCCTATGGTGATAAAGAATCAGCTATGGATAGATTTTGTAAAAACTTTGAAAAGCTTCCTTCAAATGTCAAATCCCGATTGACAGTTGAAAATGATGATAAAGCCAGCATGTATTCTGTGCAAGATTTATATGATGGTATTTACAAAAGAATTGGAATCCCTATTGTGTTTGATTATCACCATCATAGATTTTGTGATGGTGGCTTGACTGAGAGGGAAGCTTTTGAATTGGCATACTCTACATGGCCCGAAGATATTATACCAGCTATGCATTATAGTGAAAGCATGGCTATTGA
>Ga0160423_10003187_pt1 | contig 13666 bp, 11 predicted proteins | sample CRUFie14St8metaG_FD_108191 | JGI IMG/M metagenome (GOLD analysis project Ga0160423, IMG submission 108191) | Marine microbial communities from the Costa Rica Dome - CRUD Field 142mm St8 metaG | ecosystem: Environmental > Aquatic > Marine > Oceanic > Photic zone | place: Costa Rica: the Eastern...
ACACGGTGGCATTGCGACAACCGATGAATATATTGTGGGACACTTTTTCAAACGCATCACCGCGCTGGAAAGCTGGGTATGCTCCAAGGGTGAAGCACTGAAAGAATTCATGGCGCTCTCACCACCCTAGCCCTCACTGGACGATAGCGAAACACCACGCATCAGCACCGAACCGAATAACGTAAAACCAAGGAGAAAAATAATGGACCTGCAACTGAAAGATAAAGTGGCCCTCATCACCGGCTCAACCAAAGGTATTGGCCGCGCCATCGCCGAGACGCTGGCAGATGAAGGCTGTCACGTTGGTATCTGCGCACGGAATGAGGCCGAGGTGGAAGAGACCGTCGCCGCACTCACCGCTAAAGGCGTGCAGGCCTGTGGCAGCGTGGTAGACGTTACGGACGCCGCATCGATGGAAGCCTGGGTTAACCAGTGTGCCGATACGCTAGGCGGCATTGATATTTTTGTACCCAATGTCTCTGCCGGCGGCGCGGACAGCTCTGAAGCCGGATGGCGTGCCAACTTTGAGGCCGACATGTTGGCAACCTGGCGTGGCGTTGAGCTGACCACACCGCATCTTTCCAAGTCGGAGTCGGGTGCTATTGTCATCATCTCTACCACAGCGGCGGTGGAGGCCTTTGCGGGACCTAGCCCCTACGGCGCGATTAAAGCGGGGCTGCTGAACTATTCCAGCAATCTATCGCAGGCGCTGGCAGCGTCGGGCGTGCGGGTCAACGCAGTGAGCCCCGGCCCAATCTTTTTTGAGGGTGGCGCCTGGGAGCAGATCAAAACCCACATGACCGATTTCTATGACGCGACGGTCGCCAGTATTCCGATGGGCAGAATGGGTACCAACTATGAAATCGCCGATACCGTGGCGTTTCTGGCCAGTCCCCGTTCGGCGTTTACGACGGGCGCTAACGTGGTGGTCGACGGGGGCTTTACCAAGCGGGTGCAGTTCTGAACCCTCAACCGGGATAAACACCGTAATGACCCCGGCTACGACCGGGGTTTTTTATGGCGGACTGCCGCTACTCCAGATTTGTGATCAATTGGTCGAGTTCGCGGAGAGTTGAGATCAAGGGCTCCGTCGGCAACGCTCTCTTGCCCACCGTCTCCTCAGCCATCGGAGCAATTGCGCAGCGCTCCGGCAATGCGCTGCCCGAGTCCAGCACATCATAAATAGTGGGTAGAAAGATAAACTGCAGCCACTCCTCAAACTCAAGTGAATCCATAGCAAACGGCTGCTCTGAACTCAGCGCTTCCTGTGATGGCGGCTCATCCGACCACAGATTGAGCTGACGCAGCGCCGCCTCCAGATCGATCAGTTGCGCCGCAATTGCGGTCCGGGGACCTTCCAGTTCCACGTTGTCATCCCCTTTTCCATCCGGCTACACACTTTATCGAGCAACTTTATATTTTCACACTACTCGGTCTCTTACGGCTCCGAGCTGCTACCGGAGTCGATAAGTGCTGTCTCACCTGCACGGCTCTTCGGGCCGCGCCTGCAAGTCAGCGCACGACGCATTTTAAAGACCATTCCTCCCGGTCAGCCAAGCTCCCTCTTATAGGCGGGCAAACTGTCAAGGATACTGCGACCGTAGCGTCGGCTGATTAATCGCGTGTCCATGAGGGTGACTCGACCTTCGTCTTCCTCGGTTCGCAGTAGCCGTCCACTGGCCTGCACCAACTTCTGCGCCGCATCAGGAACACTAATCTCCATAAAAGGGTCCCGTCCCTGCGCTTCCAAAAGTTCGGCGTGTGCTGCCGCAATCGGATCATCCGGCACCGCAAAAGGCAACTTGGCGATGATCACGTGCCGACAATACTCGCCCGGCAGATCGATACCCTCGAAGAAGCTTGCCAAACCAAAGATTGCGGAGGGCTCGCCCTTGTCGATATACGCCCTGTGCTCGTTGAGCAAGCGAGTCTTACTCATCCGGTCCTGAACCAACACATGATGAGGGAGTACCGGCTCGATCTGCTCAAGCACAGCCTCCATCTGACGCCGGGAGGTAAACAGCATTAACACGCCCTGATCATTTGCTATCAGGGCTGGAAGCGTCTCGATCAACTCAAGGGTATGCGCATCCTGACTGCCGGGCTCAGCGGTCATCGCCGGCACGCAGAATGTCGCCCTGCCCGGATCAAAGGGACTTGCCACCTGCTTCCATCGCGCGCTGGCCGGGACGCCTGAGCGCTCGCGAAATCGCTCAAAAGTGCCGAGCGCAGACAGGGTAGCTGAGGTAATCACCGCGCCCGCGGCGCGCTGCCAGAGTGCGTCATGCAATAGCTCACCAGGAAGTATCGGGCTCGCCTGACACTCGATGGTCTGCGGCGTGCCACGGTGATGACACCAACGCGCCCATCCGTCTCCGGGCAGCCCCTCCCCTGGCGCATCGGCAAAAGCGCGCCAGACCGCGAGTTGCTGTTCTGCTCTGGCAACCAAGCCCTGAGCATTGGCGAGATTCAGATCCGGGTCCATCGGGCTGCCCGAGGCGCCCTCGGCAGAGGAGGCACCCGAGCTCTGACTATTGTCCAGTGCCGCCTCCAGCCGGGTCGCTTCGCGATTCAGTTGGCCCCACTGTGCGACAAGCCCAGCGGCCTGCTCCGCTAGATCCGCTGGAATGCGGCCATGGGGAAACCGATACTCTGCTCGCTCGAATTCATCCGGTGGCAGTAAGTGCCAGAGCAATTCTGCTACGTCTTCGCTACGCTGTATGAGGTCAGCCAGCAGCGACATCATGCCGGGAATAAGGCGCTCGTCCAAGCCCTCCGCCACCCAGGCTGTAGCACTCGCCGCCAACCATCGCTCGCTGTCCCGAAGCCCCTGCAGGGTTCCGCCCGCATGAAACCGAAGAGCAAACTGATTTAGACACTTCGCGGGAAGCTGATGGCCCTCATCAAAGACATAGAGACTATCTTCGGGCGCGGGCAGGATGACGCCTCCACCCAGCCGCAAATCAGAAAGAACCAGATCGTGGTTAGTGACGATGACGTCAGCCTCCTCCAATCCTTCGCGTGCGCGAAAAAAACTGCATTGGGCAACATGGGGGCAGCGCCTGCCCGTACACTGGCTTTGCTCTGTGGTGATTAGCCTGCGAACGCTCGCTGACAGCTGCTCGGGCCAGGCGTCCAGATCTCCATCCCAGCTGCCGTCACCCAAGGCCTGAATCATTTCGTCGAGCATCGGTCCGGCCACCTCCTCCTCTGCACCCAGAAACTCATCAGGATAGAGCGGTATCAGCGGATCAGCGCCGCGGTCAGACAGCTGATGGTCAAGTTTCAGCAAACACACATAGCGGCCTCGGCCCTTTGCCAGCGCGGCATCAAAACTCAGGCCGCTGTGCTTCATGACATCCGGAAGATCACGAAACAATAGTTGTTCCTGCAGTGCCACGGTGGCTGACGCCACCACCAGTTTTTTCGCTCGGGCACGCGCGATTGGCAGTGCCGCCACAAGATAGGCAATCGTCTTGCCGGTGCCTGTTCCGGCCTCGACCACTGCGATGGGGGTCTCGGCGTCGGGGTCAGCCAAAGCGTTGGCCACCTCGGCAATCATCTGCCGCTGGCCCCAACGGGGCACCAGATCCAGAGACTCCGTCAACTTCTGATACGCAGCACGAATCTCGGCTTGCAGCCCTTCGTCAATCACATGATGAGTCCTGTGCATTGGCATCAAGCGCCAACCGGCGGCTCACCGGATTTGCGTACATCGTCAACAGCCACCGTCGATGCTCATCTGGCACGCTATCGAGGCGAGCCCGAAACGACTGCTCTGTCATCGACCCCTCGTGAAATACAATCGCATCCGGCACGCACTCACTATGTAACCACTCCCAGGCCCAGCGATTCGTCTGGTAAAGCCGGTAGTGCTCGGCCATTTGTTGGTCCACCGCCGCGACCACGCCCTCCACGGACAAGTTTGCGGGCAATGGTTCTCCAAAGTGGAGATGAACGCAGCCTTTTTCGCCCGTGATGCCGCGGGCAATAGAGGTCACATCTTCGAACTCTGCCTTGACATACTCCTCGCCAGCGGCGAGCTCGGCCGCCTTCAGCGCGTCGCAGGGATCGACCTCGTAGGAAATCACCAGCGGGACAATATTGAGCTCAGAGAGCACCCCCTCTGGCGCCTCACCCCGCGCTCTGGACAGGGCAAGCATTTTGATCACCGCGGGCTCGGTGAGGTCACGCCCGTCCTTGGCCCGGCCCTCGCGGTGCGCGATCCAGATTGGGTTTCGAGTGCTACCAACAGAGTCGCGGATATACTGGGATAAGAGCTTTGTCGCAGCCAACAGTGCACGGGGGCCACTGACATTGCGTTTCACGACGAAACTTTTATTCAGTCGCATCAGATCAGCAACCCAAGGCTTGGAGAGCAAATTGTCACCAATGGCAATCGCCAGAGTGGTAGCGCCCGCCCGATGGAGCGCGTAATTGGCGTAAGCGGGATCCATCACAATGTCGCGGTGGTTGCTGAGGTAGACGCGGGCAGGGCTCAGGTCCAACCTCTCGATGCCACTCACGGAGAAACGCGATGTTCGTTTGATCATCTTCGACAAATTGGGCGCGATCAAATTTTGCAGATCTTCCACCGTCGTCAACCGGTGTGCGGCCACTTTGAGCCAAATACTCCCGGCGAAGGTCGCAAGACCGGGAAAAGCGGCATGCAGCCTAGGGAATCGCCACAGCGCAACGGTTTCAGCGAGCTCGGCATCTCGCGTCAGGCGCTCCATCACCGCCGGCGCCTCAAGATTAGAGTAAGGTCTGATTTCTGCGAAGGGGTCTTCCGGGGACGTCGTCGAAGGTTCCATCATGCCGCTACCTTAATGAACGCTTGGTGTGCCGTTGCTAAGAGGTTTCTGATACCCTGCGCACCGCTCGGCAAACTACCTCTCAGAGGGCTCAAATGGAAGCATCAAGTTCATTTTTGATGACACTGGGCGCGGCGTCATTGCTCATCAGCTGGATATTGCTATTGATTACCTCATGGCAAGAGGAGTACGCCTGGGGGATGGTGTCCTTGTTGTTCCCTCCGCTCGGATACGGATATGCCCTTTTCAGGCTCGATAAGGCGGGCGCTTCTCTGGGCTGCGCGCTTCTGGGTTGGATACTGATCTGGTTGGGCTGGTAAAGCGGTAAAACGTCCTAGATCGGTTGACTCGGGCGGGTGCCACGGTTGACAACACAGAGCGTATCTCAGATGATTCGCGACCTTTTTTGACCCCAGTGGAGGCCCTGAGTGGCGAATTCACCCCAAGCACGAAAGCGCGCACGGCAGAACGACAAGCGCCGGGCACACAATGCAAGTCTTCGATCGTTGGTCCGCACGAAAATCAAGCAAGTGATTGCTGCGGTGGATACAGGCGACGCGGATAACGCTCGAGCAGCGCTCGACTCGGCTGTGCCGGTTATTGACCGAATGGCGAACCGCGGCATTATCAAAAAGAACAAAGCAGCGCGCCACAAAAGTCGCCTGAACGCTCGCGTCAAAGCGCTGGCTAGCTAGAGACTCAGATCAACAGGCGCTGAATCAGGCGGCGACCCAACCTCACGGATCCTCTAAGTATTTTCGGAGTCCCGCCTCGATTTCTCTCTCTATGACGCCCTTAAGGGGGCGCATCATCAGCCCCAGCGTTATCTCACCCTCAACGTGACGTGGCGCCATTGATACAGTCCCGGCAAAGCCCTTGCCTGAAAATTGCAGCGTCCACTCAGTGACCGATACGTCGGCGCCCAAGACTTCGGTCAGATGATCGGAGAGTTGCCCAAGTGCGCGCTGCCGGCTTGCAACATCCAGCTCATGTGGGTAGCTAAGGCGAATAGCAGACATTCAAGGATCCGATTGGGCTTGTCCGTTAATACCGCTATCCTACACCCCCGCTAACATCGGTATCACCACGCCATGAACGCATATGACGACAGCAGTCAGCGCTTCCTGTTTGACGAGGCGGGTGCGCGTGGCGAATGTGTGCGAATCAGGCGCTCGCTGAGCGACATGCTCGCCAATCAGGTCTACAGCCCTTCCCTGCGAAGCCTGCTCGGCGAGTTTGCCGCCGCCGCAGTGCTGATTAGCAACAACCTGAAGTATCAGGGACGCATCACACTGCAGGCGCGCAGCAATCAGGCGATTTCACTGGTAATGGTTGAGTGCTCCAGCGAGAGACATATACGGGGAATTGCTCAAGGCGATCTGGCCTCTGAGGCAGCGACCCCGCTGACACTGCTGGCCGGCGGCCAGCTTGTCCTGACCGTCGAACGGGACGCGGGCCAACGCTATCAGGGCATCATTGCTCTGGAACACGCGTCCCTCGCTGACGCCCTGGAGCAATACTTTTCTCAGAGCGAGCAACTAGGCACCCGCTTCTGGCTGGCCTCAGACGGCGATCAGGGGGCGGGGTTGATGCTGCAGCAACTCCCGGAGCAGATCTCGGAGGCAGACCTGCGTGCAGAACAATGGAACAGGCTTTGCATACTGACAGAGACGCTCAGGCCTCACGAGCTTTTAGGGCTACCCCCTGAGGAGTTGTTATTCAAGCTCTATCAGGAGGAAACCGTAACGGTATACCCACCCGCCCCCATTTTGTTTAAATGTCGATGCAGTCGTGAGCGAAGCGCCGATGCGATAGCGCTGCTACCGGAATCGGAGCGGGCAGAGATTATTGCCGAGCAAGGTGACATTACGATGACCTGTGAATTATGTGGCGAGGTCTATCGGTTCGGCCCGGAAGTGTTGGCGCCGCATAATCTCCGCAGTACCCTGCATTAAAAAATGCCGAAGACGCATTAAATAGAGAAAAGATGCTTAACAGCACATTACATAGTACTCAGCACGGAAACCAACATGAGCGAAGCTGCCCTTTCGACCCCGGAAATTCATACCGGCTTATCTTCACCTGACTTGATCGACATGGCATTGGCACGCGGAGAGGGCGTGCTATCTGACACCGGCGCGCTGCGCGTGGAAACCGGCGCGCGCACGGGACGATCCCCCGCGGACCGCTTTGTGGTGAGAGAACCATCGAGTGAAGAAGCCATTGACTGGGGCGGCGTTAATCGACCATTTGACGCAGACCGATTTGACGCATTGTGGGAGCGAGTGAAATCACATGCCAATCAGTCCGAGACTTGGGTTCAACACCTACACGTCGGAGAACACAACGACCATTATCTACCAGTCAAAGTCATCACCGCGACGGCATGGCAGTCGTTATTTGGGCGGAACATGTTCATTCGCCCACATACCTACAACCCGGCACACAAGCCGGAGTGGAAGATACTCAACGTGGCAGATTTCGTCTGCGACCCGGAACGTGATGGCACTCACTCTGAGGCAACCGTCATCATCAACTTTGGTCAACGCAAGGTGCTGATTGCCGGAATGCGTTACGCCGGAGAGATGAAAAAAGCGATGTTTTCCGTGCAGAACTTTCTGCTGCCAGAAAAAGATGTCATGCCCATGCACTGCTCCGCGAACATCGGCGAGGATGGGGATACAACACTGTTTTTTGGCTTATCCGGCACGGGCAAAACTACGCTCTCGGCGGACCCTGATCGCTACCTTATTGGCGATGACGAGCACGGCTGGTCGAAGGGGTCCGTTTTCAATATCGAAGGGGGCTGCTACGCCAAAACGATCGATCTCAGCCGCGAAAATGAACCTGTCATCTGGGATGCTATTCGCGGGGGAGCAATCATCGAGAACGTGGTGCTCGACGAGCAGGGTCACGCCGACTACAGCGATACGCGGCTGACGGAAAACGGTCGCTGCTGTTACCCGCTGGAGCACGTCGAGAAACGCTCCGACAACAATGCGGGTGGAGAGCCCAAATGCGTTATTTTCCTGACGTGTGACGTATTTGGTGTGCTGCCGCCTATTTCTATTTTGTCAAAGGAAGCGGCGGCGTTTCATTTTCTTTCGGGTTATACGGCTAGAGTAGGGTCTACAGAGGTGGGCGCGGCCGCCGGAATCAATCCAACCTTTTCAACATGCTTTGGCGCCCCCTTCATGCCCCGACCGGCGGGCGATTATGCCGAATTGTTGATTAAGCGCATCGAAGATTTTGACAGTCAGGTTTACCTCATCAACACCGGCTGGACGGGCGGCTCCGGCGCGCCCGGCGGCACTGGTTCGCGCTTCCCGATCCCGGTAACGCGCGCGGTAGTCAAAGCGGCGCAAGAGGGTATGTTGATTGGTGCAGAAACCCGCCACATTGCCAGCTTGAACCTAGATTTCCCGGTCAGCATTCCAGGCGTGGATCCACAATATGTTGACCCCAAGGCAGGTTGGGGTGACGACGACGCCTACGAAGCGCAAGCGGGGCAATTGGCGACTCTGTTTCTGGAAAACATTGCTCAGTTTGATGTGAGCGACGCCATTGTGGCCGCAGGCCCCAAGGCGCAGTAGGCGAACGGCTAAACCTCGCTAGCTGGCGGACCCGGGCAGTCTCGAGGTGACATCACTGCCACCCATCCATCGGACCCGCAGCGCGCGCAGATCCTCGGCGATCAGATAAAGCGCGGGCACCAGAATCAACGTCACGCCTGTGGCAAACAGCACGCCGAAGGACAGGGATGTCACCATCGGGATGAGGAATTGTGCCTGCACGCTGGTTTCCGACATGATGGGTAGCAAGCCAACGAATGTGGTTAAAGAAGTCAGTATGATCGGACGAAACCGATCCTCGCCCGCCTGCAGTAGCGCGCTCATGACATCTTGACCCTCCTCGCGTAGCCGATTGATTCGATCAATCAACACCAGATTGTCGTTGACCACGACGCCCGCGCACGCCGTCACACCCATGATGGAAAACATGCTGACCTGCCAGCCCAGAAGCATGTGACCAAAAATAGCGCCCATCAATCCAAAAGGCACCGCTGTCAGGATAAGCACCGGCTGCCAGTAGGAACGGAAAGCGACCGCCATCAGCGCATAAATTACCATCATGGCCAACGTCATCAGGCGCACAGTGGCCTCACGAAACTCGATTTCTTCCTGCAGCTCGCCGTCGAGGTTCACAAATAGATCGGGATATTGCTGCTGCCACTTTGGCAGATAGTCGCGAAATACCGATTGGACAATCGCTCGCGGTGGCGGCCCTTCCGCCTCTACATCGGCCTCTACCTCCAGTGTACGGAGCCTGTCCAACCGCTCGAGTTTCTGATAGCCCGCCTCAACGCGATAGGTAGCGACCGCTTCAAAGGGCACCTCTGCGCCGCTCGGCGTGCGAATATACATATCACTCAAATTGGCAATCGCCAGCCGATCTTCTACCGGATACCGGACCATCACCTTGACGTCTTCTCGCCCCCGCGGGATACGCTGCGCCTCCGCACCATAGAAGGCTTGCCTCACCTGTCTCGCGACGTCGGCGAGACCCACCCCCAAGGTTTCTGCTGCGGGCTTTAACTCCAGCACCAGTTCATCCCGTGGACTGTCAAAGCTGTCTGAAACGTCGAATACCCCCGGGTAAGATAGGAGTGCCTCACGCACATCCCCCGCCATCGCCTCCAGCTCTTCCACTTTCCGCGAGGCCAACACCAGGCGAATCGGCTTGCCGGGGTCTCGGATCGTATAGTCCATCCTGATCTCTTTGGCCTCACTCAATGCGCCCGAATCAGACCGTAGCGCTAGCGCAAACGCCTCGGTATCCACGCCCTCGGAGACGGTGGCAATCACCACTTCCACGTCATTACCGTTGGCGCGCCCGAGAATACTGCCAATGGCGGGCTTCTCCACATACTCGGGACGTTGGTTCCACTCGGCCTTCAACGACTCAGCGGCATCGACAACGCGCTGCATCACCTGCTCAGATTGAGCAAAAGAGCCGCCCTCCGGCATCGTAATATTGGCCTCAACGAAATCTGAGTTGATACGGGGGAAAAAAGCGGAACGCAGCCAACCGCCGCCATAAAGCGACAAACTGAGGCTCAACATCACTAAGAAGAACCCCGCTACGAGCAGGTGATGCTGCAAAGCCCACCTCAAGAACGGTCGATAACGATGACGCGCAAAGGAGATCAACCAATCCGCACACTGATGACGCCAGCTTTCCAGACGTTGCAATAGCGGTTCAGTCGCCGGTTTTTCGGGTCCCAGGCGTGACAAGTGCGCGGGCAAAATCCACAAACACTCAACGAGAGAAAACGTCAGCACCAGCAGCACAACGACCGGAATGCCCTTTGCGGCGTGAGCCCACTCGCCGGGCATGAACATCATTGGAGCAAAAAAGACCATGGTGCTGATCACCGCAAACAATACAGGCTTGAAGACCTCCCTGACGCCCCACAGCGCGGCCTCATTACCCTCCACTCCTGTCGTTTGCGCGGTATGAATCGACTCACCGACGATGATGGCATCGTCCACGACGATACCCAGCACGAGAAGAAAGGCGAATAAAGAGATCATATTGAGGCCGACGCCAGTGTAGGGAAGCAAGAAGAAGGCCCCCAGAAAGGCCACCGCAATACCGACTGAGACCCACACCGCCACCGCGGGTCTCAAAAAAAGGACCAACACCAAAAATACCAACAAGAGACCGCCAAAACCGTTTTTCAACAAAGTCTCAACGCGCCCTTTAAACGGCACTGCAGAGTCTCGCCAAAAAGAGAGCGTCGCACCCTCTGGCAGATTCCGGGTTTGTTCCGCGACCCATTCATTGATCACACGTGAAGACTGAAGTACGTCGGGATTCGTCGTCACGTAGGCATACAGCCCGTGCCCGGGCATTCCATCGAACCGGCTCAAGGTATCCACCTCCTCAAAGCCATCATCGATGCTGGCCACTTCGCCGAGGTAGACCTGTGTGCCATCCCGCGCAGTCAACAACACGATCTGCTCAAAATCCTCACGGTAGTAAGCCTGACCGCGGGTTTGTACGCGAATATCACCGTCGCTGCCCTTGATGGCACCAGCAGGTAGGTTCAATGACGCAGATTGAATCGCTCTGACAACGTCGTCGAAAGACAAGTTGTGTCGGCGTAAATCCAACTCGGAGACGTTGACCGAAACTTCGTACCGTCGTGGCGCGACTAAATCGACAACCGATATCCACGGTTGGCGGGCAAGATCATCTCTTAGGGTCTCACCCAGCTCTTTCAGTTCCCATTCGTCGAGCTGGCCCGCCAGTTGCACGATACCGAGTAGATGCCGGTAGATAAGTTCTGTGACAACCGGCCTCTCAGCGTCAGTAGGAAAGGTCGTGATCGCGTCGACTCGCGTTTTGATCTCATTGGTGAGCCGTTGGGTTGGGTAACCCGTCAGCGCCTCGACAATGACCTGACCCATTCCCTCTGAGGCTGTGGAGCGAATCTCTTTGATACCGTCGAGATCGTGAATCGCCTCCTCGATCCGAACACAGATTTGTTCTTCAACCTCCCGAGGGCTTGCCCCGGGAAAGGGCATGGAGATGCTGATGCGATCGATCACCGGCGTGGGAAAAAACTGCTTATCGAGACCGGGTATGTTGTATAAGCCACCGATGACCAACACGACCATCAACAGGTTGGCAGCAATGGGATTTGAAACAAACCAGCCCAACAGACCGGGTTTACTAGCCACTGCTGGCCCTCACGCTGGCCACTTCGATAGCGGCGCCTGCAGCGAGCAGGCTACTTTGCTCGGCAACCACGCCCCGGCCAGCCTCAATACCCCGTACCCAAACACGATCCCGCTCGCGTCTGAGTAGCTCTACGGGCAGGCGTTCGAGACGACTGTCATCATTGACCAGCAGCACGGTGTTATCGCCACGCAGAGCGGTAGCGGGCAATTCGACCGACTGCTGTATGGGCTTGCCAGCGATACTGGCCTCAACGAACAGTCCCGGGGTAAGCGGCGGCCGCTCGGAGCCGTCGCCACTGAAAGGATTGCTCACCTCTGCGATCGCAAAAGTCACGCGACTATCGCGATCGATACTCGCCTCAACTCTCGCAATCTTGCCCTGCCACTGCCAACGTTCACCGCCGAACCGGGTACTCAACACCACCTCGGGGTATGTCGCGACCGCTGTCTCAAACAGGGGCAACTCAAGCAGTGCCAGCTGCGAATCGCTGATCGGCAAATGCACCTCCACCCGATCCGTCGCGTAGATCTGCGCCAAAACGGTGCCGGGCGCAACAAATTGTCCCAGATCTACTGATTTTTGCTCCAGTCGACCATCGAAGGGGGCGCGCACAGTGGTGCGCTCCAGCGCCAGTTCCGCGGCGGCCACATCAGCCTGCGCTGCCGCCAAGGAAGCTTCCGCTGCGCGAAGTTGCGGCTTACGCAGGAACAGATCATTCGCCTCACTGGTACCAAGATCCCGCCACTCGCGCTGCGCCTGCAAGTTCCGACCTCGTTCCTCGGCGACGCGCTGAGCGGCGGCGGCCTCCTGCGCGCGCGCTCTGGCAATCGCGAATTCGTAATCCGCTTGCTCGAGCTGCAGCAGGATGTCACCGGCCTCAAAGAACCGCCCGTCTAGGAACAATTCACTCACGGACTCTACTTTTCCGCTCACCTGAGCCACGAGGCCGACACGCCTCACAGGCTCCACCGTGCCTTGCGTTCGCACCGTGATGCTGTGGCTTGAAGGTACGGCGGTGACGACGTCAACCAAAGGGCGCCGCGGCTCGGGGAACTGGGTAGGCTGGGTTTGTGGCTTGCCCACCAACACCAAGAAACAGACCGCCAGACCGGCAGCCGTCAACGCCGCCGAGCCGAACAATCGGCGGCGCGAAAAACGACTAGTTTTGACGCTGTTGTCAGTCATCGGTAAATCACTACTGTCTGTGTCAGCGAGTGTTGGGCGAGGGATTTTACCGCTTTACGCGGCGCAAAGATATTTGGCCCATTGTGCAAAGCTACCAAACGGTGTATGCACGGGCTTTGTTTAGTTTTTCTGCACCCTTTCAACAATACGTAGAACCGCTGCCGCAATGATCTCGGGCACCTCCTCCTGCAGAAAATGCCCCGCCTCTGTCTCTATAACAGGTGCAGTTGGCAATATTTTCTGCATAACGGGTAGGCCTCTGGCCAGAATGGGGTCGTTCATTCCCCAGACCAGCTCTGCGGGAATATCCAACCCCTCTACGTAGCGCTCAATGTCCCGTAGCGCAGGCGAACTGGCATGATCAGGTCCATCTGCCACCATTCGCATGAGCGCCAGTGTCGCCTTGGCATTGCCACTATCCTGCAAAGGGCGGCGATACAGATCCATCACCGGAGGGGGCATTGTAGCCGGGTCACCCTGCACCTCTGCCAGACGCGTGAAGAATAGAGGAGACATCGCCTCGACCAGCAGTTCTCCGACCAGCGGTGTTTTCACCAGCGCGTGGGCCCTGCTCAGATCCATGGGTACACGGGGGGCGCGAACGCCGGTATTCATGACCACAGCCCCCTTCAGCAAATCAGGTGACAGTGACAAAGCCCCCATTCCCACCGGCCCACCCCAGTCCTGACCTACGAAGACCACCTCTGTCAGGTTGAGAGTCTTCAACACGCTGTTCATCCAGCGCATATGGTTATCGAGGGTGTGTTCGCTTGCCGGGACCTTGGTGGAGAAACCAAGCCCCACCATGGTTGGCATAATGGCTCTCACACTATCCAGAGGTAGCGATTCGACGACCTTTCGATACAACAACCCCGAAGTCGGATTCCCGTGTTGTAGGTAAACCGGGTAACCCTGACCGA
>Ga0160423_10003188_pt1 | contig 13666 bp, 25 predicted proteins | sample CRUFie14St8metaG_FD_108191 | JGI IMG/M metagenome (GOLD analysis project Ga0160423, IMG submission 108191) | Marine microbial communities from the Costa Rica Dome - CRUD Field 142mm St8 metaG | ecosystem: Environmental > Aquatic > Marine > Oceanic > Photic zone | place: Costa Rica: the Eastern...
AGTAAATGAACAAGGAACGAGATGGCTCGGAAAGACGGAGAGGTTCCTAGAGGAACTTCCGAAGAAAATCGTCTTCCCACTTCGAGGTGGGACTATGACAGTCACACTGATTGACGACAACCCAGAGCAAACACTGTGGTACGTCAAGTGGATGAACGATGTGTATGCACACGGAGATGTGGTAATCAGAAGGAAGTCTTCCTTTGGAAACGATTGGATTAGAGCACTCGGCTATGAAAACCGAGTGTGGATAAGCCTCGATCCCAATGGGAGGAACTCTCCTTCCATTACTGGCCTAAGACCTTTTCAGAACATTGGGTTCGACGTCTATGAGACGTTCTGACCCTACTAGAGAAAGATGACTAATAAGAAATCTAAGACAAAAACGATTGCGGGGCTCTTCCACAGGAAGACGCCGACGATGGAATACATGAAGGGACAGATATACGTCGATAAGGACGTAGTTCTGAAGAAGGGCGACACAGTCCTTCTATTCGCTTCCAACTCCAAGTCGAAGAAAGAGAGCAACAAGTGGTACCTGAAGATCGAAGCAGATACCGAAGAAGCGGCAGATTCTTCCGAGTGAGGAAGACCGCCCTACTAGATGAATATAGAACGAATGACACGTTTGACCCAAGGAGACATTAGTGCTATACCGTTGATGGTAAGCGATAACATCTTGCGAGAGTTTGGACTCCGCGAGGACTCCGAGGGAAATCAAGAATGGGTAGCGGGTAGGAAGTCTTACGGTCCTCAGAGACTGGATGACACCCCCATCCCAAGAATTACGGAATTATTGCTTTTCAACAGCCACGACTTCGAAGGCGGAGAATGCCTAGCGAGGACGTATTACAATGGTAGGACCTACAATGGTCTAGACTACGGGTTACAACTCGAGCCTTGTGCCAGTGAGATGAGAGAAATCGGAGAAGACCACCTATTGATTAGTGGGTCGTTCGATATTTTCGCTATTACGGCTGAGACATCAGAGGAACTATTACGAGGGGAGACCATCCCTGACTTTAGGGAAATCGTTAATCTTCCCTATGTAGAATTCCATTTCATGGTGAGAGAAGCAGCCAATTTCACCGTCTTGTTACATAGGCGGTGGATTCCGAGTGAACCAGCCCAGCCTGGGCGAATTCGACGCTGGCCACATCGATTCGATGTCAGTGAACCTATCTTGATTAGAAGAAAATCTAGTTTATCAGCCGAGTTCTCTTCCTACTTCCACGACAAGGTCGTGGATCCGGAAGATGGCACCATTCTGTGTTCACAGATGGTTAGCGAGACTATGAGTCTTGACGAAATGGAGCATTGGCTCCTAGAGCAACTGAGACCAAGTGAGCCGCAGAGGTTCACTAGGAAGAGCCTGTGGAAACATGAATTGGTGACACAAGTGGATTTCCAAGACGAGATACGTCTGGACGACTTGAGTATGGACTCCGTCAAAGGAGTCGTCTTCGGTCGCCTAGGAGAGGTTCCGGGAGATGAGTGGGAGTCGAAGAAGCGTGAAACACTTTTCGACTACTGTCATTTCGAGGGAGGTCCACTAGAACCGTGGATAAGCCTCGTTGACGATGTGGTTTTGAACTACAGAGGTAAGATGCTCAACGTCAAATCAGGGAGGTACTGCCTCACACTAGAGGCACATACTGACTTGAACCCGTTGAACTACAGGCTCAGGATTTCGGACGCATTGAGACAAATCAAGGTCTCCTACGTCCGTAGTCGAATTTCGGCGTCTAATAAGATTAGGAGGACTGGACTGGAGGTCAAGTCAATCCAAAGTCGAAGACTAGACAAAAGCAGTGGTCAGAACTTCCAAATCGGTTTGAACAAATCGACGAGAAGAATCAGTTGACCCTACTAGATGAGTATAAAATGCAACGAGTGCGAAATGGTGTTCCACACGCAGCGTGCCTTAGAACTGCACGCAAGCATCTTCCACAAGAAGGAAGAGGAGAAAGCGAAGGAGGATAAACCGGAGAAGAAGCCGGTCAGGACCAAGCGCACCAAGAAGAATACTGGATTGAGTCCAGACGGAAAACCACGAAACTTCAAGAAGTGGATTGACCGTATGGAGAGAAACGCCCCTTTGGGTTACAAAGAGGGTGGCAAGGTTTCGATGAGTCAACTTAAGCGTGACTTAAAATCTTACAAACTCCACATGGAAGAGAGCCTCTCAGGAAGAGCGCCATTCACAGTGGATGTTTCCGAGGAAGGGGAGGAGGAACGCTCCTACGTCCTCGAGAGCAGTGCTTACCAAGTCCTATGGAGGGAGACAAAGCCGTTCAAGAAGAACAAGAGGCTCTCCAAGAAGGAGCAAGGACGATGGTATATTACCAAGCCTAGAGTAGTAAGCATGGACCTTGTTAAGAAGAGAAGGAAGAGGAAATAGTCCTCTACTAGATGTCAAGAATCGAAGATGAAGTTTGCAGGAAGATACAAGAGCGAGCAGAAGTGGGGCTAAACAAATACGGCACCACCATGGAGCGAGAGGATTTCACCTTCGCCACATGGCTCAAATACCTGCAAGAGGAACTGATGGACGCAGTGGTTTACTTACAGCGTATCATCGAAGATGAGACTAAAAGGGAGTAGTCTTCCCTACTAGGTAAAGGGTCTATGGCTTAGTCAGGTAGAGCGCCCGGCTCTTAACCGGGATGTCGCAGGTTCGAACCCTGCTAGACCCGCCAAATAGGTGAGTGAACGGAAAGGGGTAAGCGTTAAATGTAACGCATTTTCTGCCCTACTAGATGAGTATCAGGAAAGTAAAGAAACTCAGCCTCTGCAATCAGGATATCAGGGATATCCGAAATAGCAGGGATGATGTGTCAAGTATCGCCGAGAGATACAATATCGATGAGAGCATTGTGAGGGCAATCATAAGGAGAGAGAAGTGGGGGTATGTCCCCTGAGCGACCTCCATGATGAAATCATTTGCTGGCGAGAACACTTGAGAAACGAGAGGATGGAAGAAGCCTCGAGAGCCTCCGAATGAGGCAACTAGATGAGTAACGAAAGTGAAAATGAAGGATATGTAGTTGAAGGAAGATTGTCAGAGGCGACGAGGGGATACCTCGTCCTATGGAGCATAGGGTCGGCCCTATTGCCCTACAGCGAGTTTGCAGAAACCGCTCGGGCTAGAGGACTTGACCGAAGTATGCTACCGTCTCTGAGGAAACCGCGAGCAGCGTTTGCCTACTCCAAGGATGTAATCCAAGGAATAAGGCTAGACACCCTATCCGAGTTAGAAGGATGGGACGGATTGGTTTCGCAACAAATCAAAGTGAACGTATTGAGAAAGCGTGACGAGTATCAAATCAGCATCCTGAGGAAGGGCCGAATGCGAGGAAAGAAGCATTCCGAGTCCATCCCCGTGATGAGGATGACTTGGTCACCACCGGAAGGGTTCAATGCGCGACAGTGGGTTGTTGACTATGAAAACTCATTTTGGGACGATGATGCGATGAGACCTCGAATAGAGGAAATCAATCAATGTGTCAGCGTAGAACCATACTGGGACGAAACCGAAATCGACGCACAAACCTTGCTTAGTTTGAGAGCCAGAGTAGAATCTGCTTTCCGAACTTATGCAACAGGTGTCGATTCAGACATGCTGCGAAGGTCCACCGCTAAGGCGATGGAAGGCTTAGACGCCGTTGCTTTCCTCTCAGGAAGAGGGGTTAGTTACGTCGCAAAGGAGGTCAGAGGAGAGGAAACTCTACCGACCTTAGAGGCGTTTTCTGAAATAATCAACGTGTTCTCCCGAAGGGAGAACAGCCTTGATGGGGACTACTATGACGCGGATGGGAACGTTCGTGTCAGTTCGATAAGGAAATCTAATCTTAGAATCCTTGGTTACCTCGACGGTGAGAGGGAACTAGAGTACATCCGAAGTGATATCGGAGACGCTCTATCTATGGAATGTGGACAGTATTGGGCTCAAGTGGTGAAGACCGCTGAGGCATTCAACGAGGAAAACGTTGAGGCGTTCGAGAAGAAACTCTCGGAACTCCAAGTGAGGCGAGATGGTCTTAGGACTAGGATAGCCTCCATCACGAAATCCATAGGCGGCAACGTTGAAGTCAGGGGCGAACTGCCTCCTGACCTTGACCGCCGACTCAACCTAAGAGTCCAAGGGATAGCGACCAACAGGGTCGTCCAGAGGATTAGGGAATTAGCGGTTGTCTGAGAAGACGACCCTAAACTAGATGAGTAGCGAAAGTGAAAATGGAACGGTAAAGAGGCAGGTGTCCGACGCGGATTTCATTCGTGTCTGGAACAGGGCAACTTCCACAAGGGAAGCAGCCGATGCGCTGGGTTTGAAGCCAAACTCGGCCAGAAGCAGGGCGGCTAAACTTAGGAAGATACTTGGTCATTACGAGGATGGACCAAACGCAGGCAAGCCTGTGGTAAAGAAGCACCCAAGGCCTCCTCCACCGGGAAGAAAGGCGAGAACCCCCGAGTACATCGAGGAACTTCGCCGTATAGCCATGGAAAGTTATGGTGATGGGGAGTAATCCCCTACTAGATATGGAACGCCCAAATCTCTCATATTAAGGGTGCATTCCGTTTTCATGTTTCATATCTGACAGTCGGGAAAGACCGGCATTAGAGAGTATTAACGAAACTGATGCCCTTCGGGGCAAATGACGTAAGCCGAAAATTCCAGTAGAGCACGCTCTACTGGACCGGCTCATCCTACGGACAAGCACTTCAGAGTCTCGACTCTGAAGCATTACCCTAACTTCCCTACCACCTCGCTGCACCGCGACGGTGCTAACGGGAAGTAACGGGCACACAAAGAGTAGACAGCGTAGCACGCTTTCTACTATTTGCTAATCCTTCGGAATAACGATCAGGTAAACCTGACCGTATGAGCCTATTTACCGCATCCATTGCTCTGTTTGGACAAACTGCGTTTGCACGCTACGCTCCAAATCCCCAATGGATTGCTTCGGCTCCTCGGAACTCAGCGGCACGTCTTACCTAATCTAGGTTATACCTAATCTAGGAAGACGACCTTGAGCCACGGAATACAATTGGAACCTCTTCTACTTTTCAGACCTTGCGGTGACGCTGCGGTCAACTAAAAGTAGAACAATCGAAGTAAAGGACATACGTCCCGGAACCCCAATAGATTTCACAATCGATTGAGAACCCGCTTCGCTCCAATCATTCCTTGCGATTCGTAGAGGGACCTCTACAAATCGCGGCTGGCTCCAACCGGTTCAATCGCCAGTTCCTCGGAAATAGTTTTACTCTCACCAGATGAGTTGGAAAGACAACGAAACAAGATGCCTGTCCCGTAAACCGGGATTCAGGACAAGGTGCAAAATGCAAGCACCTGCGGGAGAGAGATTCTGTGAACACCACAGGCTCGACCTCGAATCTTTCGTCAAGGACCCAGCCTCTTGCGTGAGCGAGATGGCTAAGAGGTTCCCGAAGAACCATCATCCTGCATGTGACCGAAAGGGGGAGAATGACTGTGATTGTCGTGACTTCTCTAATGGGGCGCATACGATGATGGCTCTACGAATGGCGTTCAGGCAATCGAAACTCCACATGCCTCTATACAAGAAGCATGTCAGGGTTACTATGAAGGAGAAAGTCAGGAGAATCCGGAAGTATTACCGGAAACTACCGGAGGAAGAATTGTATCTACCTCCTTACTCGACTTTCAGGCAATTCAGATTCTTCTGCTGGGACCATCAAAACCAGCAGGTAGTCGCAAAGGTCCTCAAGGACCGAGTGCGAACGAAAAAAGGTCTGAAAGGTCACCTACAACGATTGGCCCCACTGCATGTCTACTATACGACAGCGCAGTGGCTGAACCCCGAGGGAATCGGTCCTGACCCGAAAGGGAAGATGGCGAAAAACAAGTTCAAGAAGAAGAAGTGGTGTAGTCCGAGCGGGAAGATAACCCTGCCTCGGTATCATAACACCCTTCTGAAAAGAGACCTCTACTTTGATGTCGACTATGACAACAAGGACTACAACGAGGGTATCAGAATGGTAAGGGAAGTGATTAACACCATGAAGGGTGTCACTTCCTACGGAGAGTTCGAATGGCCCGAACTGACTGACGACGATTTCGATATCGTGTTCAGTGGAGGTAAGGGCTTCCACGTAATCGTAGACGGGTTCTACGACCGCGTGATGGGAGATGGTATTCCGTTTACGGAGTATGTTAATCACCGAGAAAAGAACGAGTCTGTCGAAGACTTCTACAAGGGCCTCGTCCGAGAGGTCAGGAAGAACGACAAACTGCTTCTAGACTGGATGGTGACGTATGACAACAGGAGAATCATCAGACTACCCGGAACCGTTCATGGTAAGACACTACGGGTCTGTAACCGGCTCGAAGGGGTGAATGACGATAGGATAGGGAATAACTTCTCTACCTACAATGCAGATACACCTATACCTTGAACTACTACTACACAATAGTAGTTACTAGATATGATAGAAATATATGTGGATGGCTCAGCCATCAATAATGAGAACCCAAGCATACCGTCGCTCGGAGGAGTAGGAGTCTGTATTATCTACAATGGTAATAAAGAATCTTGGAGAGTAGAAGACTCCAAGGTTATTGGCTACTACTACACTGTTACTAACGATGTGTTAGAAGCACCGGGAAGTGGTTTGAACTTGGGTAAAACAACGAACAACACAACCGAACTAGCCGCAATATACATGGCTTTGAAACTTACAAAGGGTCGAGTGACCAACAGTAAGGGAGAAGGCGCGGTAATATACGGAGACTCGCAGTATGCGGGGAACCTAGTGTTCGGAAACTGGAAGCCGAAGGAGAACAAGGAACTGGTTGCCAAGTTAAAGCAACTGGCTAGTGAAGTGCCTAACGTCACATGGGAATATGTAAAGGCCCATGCTGACAATCAGTACAACAACTATGCCGATTACCTAGCGAGAAGCGGGGCTTACAAGACCCCGAAAGAACAAGTTCTATCGTTCAACGAATGGCTCTCAAGTGAGCAAATCTGAAAGTGAAAAAGAGGGCCTAGGCAATGGTTATAGGCTCTCGAATACCGCCTAAGACTACTAGAGGTTTAGAAATGTCAGATAAACAAACGACACTGAGCAACTTCTTAGATGAGGTTGCGAAAGAGAATGAGAAGAACGCCGTACCTGAGACGAACTTGGTCGAGAGGGAGAACCTTCGACCTGAGTTGGACGAAATCTACAATGACTACATTGTAGAGGGATACACAGCAGGTATAGAAGGAGAGTACGGGGAAAGTACCGCAGTGAGGATGACCTCACCCGACGGTAAGAAAGTGACCGTGTGGCTCAGTTCCTTCATGAGGGACCACTTTGCGAGCAAGGTAAAGGGCTGGGAGGATAATGGTATTTCCCTACCAGTCAAGATCTCATTCGTCAAGACCGAGGCAACAGCCGCAAAGAGCGGACGAACCTACAACAAGTTGAACATAAAGACCGTCGCTACTGGCGACGAGGTTCAGTTTGAGTTGGACGCACTTTGAGGCTACTGCCTCTACTAGATGGACTTTGACCAATTAATTGTAATGAGTGCCTTTGCCCTAGCAGCAGGGTGGGCGTTATACATTTTCGTTACCAGTAAACATTGGTAACTAACTAGATGAGCGGTAAAAAGAAATGCTTTGAATGCGGAGAAGAGACTGATAATGGCCACAAAGTGCCTACCAGCACGGCGATAGTTATGGATGACACCGAGGTGTTCGTCTGGAACGTGCTGTGCAAGGGGTGCTTCGTCGCATACTCGGGCTTCGACAACCAAGGGCGGCCAGCGGTCGTCCAGTTGTACGCAGGACAATGAGCCCACAACCGTGGGCTCATTTTTTTATGGGCTGACGCCCTACTAGATGAATAAGAAGATAGACATCAAGATTGAGAAATTGCCTGATGGGATTGAAATCCCTGAATTCGCCAGAGTAGTGGGACCGCCGATTGCTGGTGGACCACACCGCCGACCGGGGACCGTGCTATACCACATAGATGGGACCCTCGGATGGAACTCCATGGCTATGGGGTGGAAAGACAATAAAGTTGGAGGGGAACTAAAATGGGAGATAAACGATGACACAATCGTCTTCGGAATTCCTTTAGTCCCTTACATTATGTATCAGCCGAGCACCGAAGATGTGTTCTTGAAAGTGATAAACTTCCCAAACACCCGAACAACTGACCTCGGTGGTGAGTCGATGTGGGTCAAGGTAATAGAAGGCAACGAATATGCCGGGACTGGAATCCTAGAGAGCATACCCATGTTCTCGGACTTGCAATACGGAGATACCATTCTTTATGGGAATGGGAACGACGAACGCAAAGCCGAGTTCATATCCGTTGTCACGGAAGAAGAATAGTCAGGCAAGACAGATAAGGACCCGATTACAGGGCCTACTAGATGGAAAAGAACAATGTGTCTTTGACTGACTCCGAGATGGGTCAGTTGGACTGGTGGTGCAGGTATCATAAGGAGACTGCCGACTACCTAGCATACAGAATCATACAGTACCTAGAGGAGCCCACCGAGTCGATGGCGGGCATACTAAGAAGGGTCGCTGAGACTGTTCTCGAGCAGAACAAGAACTGATTCTACTAGAATGAGTCAAGAAATAGACAAGGAAAGGGTGGAAGAGGCAATTAGGGCCTTGGCCGAGGAAATAACCAAGGTATCTAAGAACAACTACTGGAAAGTAAGAAGGATAATCCACTGCCTACAAGTCTTGAACGACGATATTGGCGACTTGCTCGAACAGGAGTGACGCCCTACTAGATGATAATAAGTAAAGAGGAATGGGAAAAAAAGGTCTACGGATTCGTAGACGAGACAAAAAGAATTGTGTACAACATGAGTGATCCTGATAATTTCCTCCCAACTGCGCTGTTGATGAACAGACAAGGGGAGGGGATGATTATGATTCTCAAGTTAGACAAACACGATGTCTACACTGCAGTAACTAGACTTGCTTTCCAAGAACAATCTGAGTGCATAGCCGTATGCTCCAATACTTGGTATATTGAAAGAGAGGCCATGCGCAAATACATAGATGAAGACGGTGAATTGGATTACGATGGACCGCCTCCTAGTCAACACCCTGACAGAAAGGAGGCTTTCCACTTTTGGGCAGCCTATGGTGACAAGCAAATGGGAGTAATACTCCCCTACACTAGGCGAGCGGACGGGAGCGTGAAGAACTTCGAGAAGGAGAAGCGATTTGGCTTCGAAGATGATAATAATACCTTGAAGAACTACCTTTGGGACGCTGCCATAGAGCGAATGCGTAATGAAGACTTCAAACCGTGAAAGGGCTAATCGCCCTACTAGATGAGTAACTTATTGGAAACTATTACGAACGAAGAGAAAGGACTTGTATTGAGGATTTATTGTGATGAGAACAACAGCCTGCATAATTGGTTGGACGAAGAAGGTCCTCAGATTTACTACAAGCACAGAGGGTATAGGCTAGGTCAGCACGAGATTGACCCAATGGACTTCGGTAGTGATGAAGAATTGATACAGTGGCTAAAGGATGAAAAGGGAGCCAAGACAGTTAAGAAACTCTATGCTCATGAGCATGGAAGCATTACTGTCAAGGCTGGAGATGCAAACCCGTTCAGTTGTCCGTGGGATAGCGGGCGGGTTGGGTTTGTCACCTCTCACAAGGAAGATGATGACGAAAACATCCACGCTTTAATCAGAATACTAGACATGTGCCTGCAAGGTCAAGTCTACCACTTGACTGTATCAAAGATACAAGAAAACGGAGAGGAGGAGAAAATTGACTCGTGCGGTGGGGTGTTAGATGACACCTACTACCAAGGATGCGAGGATTTCGCTAAAGAGCAAATGGGATGGATTCCTCTACCGGAAAAGGGCTAACCGCCCTACTAGAATGGAAGTAAAGAGAATCAATATTGATGGCATGAATCTTAGAGCCCTTGTTGTGGACGAAAACACCTCCACTAGGACTTGCGAGAACTGCGGCAAGCAGTGCTATGACCACCCCCTCCTCGCTAAAGAGGACAAGGACTGGTGCATAAACTGCAACGACGAGATAAATCGCACTAAGATGACTGAGAGAGAATTGGCTTTATGGACCCTAATGATGGACTCGAAGGGGTACATTACAATTGTCGTGACCGAGGCAAAATAGTCATGACCTACTAGATGGAAGACGAACAAGTCGAATATTATGAACAACTGGTGAAAGAAAGAGAGGAAATCCTACCCAAGAGGAAGGATTACAACGCAAAGTACGAGAGAATCCGAGAGGAAATTCTCGTGTTAGATGTTGGGGAGCATTCTCTCAAAGACCACACTGTGAGCATCGCAGAGCACGGTGTCACCCGCTATCATGGCGGCGAGACCGCTGTGAAGATACTGCAAAACGATGACTTCCTGGACGAGGAGATGGCTAGAGAAGTGGTAAGGAGACTTCGCTACTACGGTGTTCAGAGAAGAATGAGTGTGTCTAAGATTCCAAAAGACAGTAAGAGGGCGTGAGCCCCACTAGATGACGGACCAAAGGTCTTTGAAAAGCCACATAACGAATGCAGAATGGAGCCTGAGCGAGCAGACTGAAAACAACTGCCTGCTCTTGTTCACTGATGAGAAAGTTAACTACGAGTGGTTCTACGACCTAGGGGAGCCTAACGAGGAAACAAGGCTGAACGGGCGCTTGATGGCAAAATCGCCACAGATGCTCAAACTGCTTTTCAAGGCGATGGCTCCTCTAAAGGGAGTGGATGAAGAACTGGTTGATGAGATTGCCGAGGTAATCGACTACATCGACCCAGAGGCGCTGCCGATAGTTCCATTGTGATAACTAGCCAGCGCCCTACTAGATGAGTTGGAAAAGAACTAATCGTAACGATTACAAGTGGTATGAAATAAGTTGCTATTGTAACGAAGAACTTCCTGATGCAGAAAGCATGGAAGAGGTTCGTGAAATATGCGAACAACACTACCAAGAATGTAAAGAGTGTCGTGAAAGTGAGCAGATGAACATATCGTTTACTCTGTTCAGATACGGTAAAAACAAGGCCTCCGAGTGAGGCGACTAGATGAAGAGACGTGAGACGTTGAAAGAGAAGGACCCCTTCACGACAAAGGTGAGGATAACCAACCCCGACAATGAGGGTTGGCCCATCGACTGTAGGGGCGTCATCGACACAGGAGCAACAAGGACCTCGATTGACAGTGGTCTTGCACAGGCTCTTGGCCTCGAACGCGCTGGGCGCGTGAGAGTTAGGAACGCAAATGGAGTTCAAAGAAGGAAGTTGGTATGGTTGGAGATAGAAGTCTTTGGAGAAGAAATAGTTCTGAAGGCGTCTATCACAGACCGCTCTAAACTATCCTGTCCTATACTAATAGGGAGAGATATACTACATAACGCGTATGAGGAGGAATAATAAACTCCTACTAGAATGGATTTTAGATTGGAAGACAATTACAGACAACTTGACGACATCGACTACCACAACAACGTACCTTGGGATGACGTGATAATACGATACATCACTAACCCGTCGGATATCAGAGGACGCGACCAAGGTATAGGGTTCGGCACATGGTGCATGGACCAATTGTTGGAGATTAAGGAGAAGAACGGTGGCGATTTCCGAAACCACCTGATTCTGATTGACGTGAAACCTTACCTAGATGCAGATGTCATCATGGAGCGTAAGGTCCTGTTAGTCGATGACAGGTTAATCGAGTTGATGTCTGGAATCGATGAGGAATCTGCGGATAAGATAAGGGACAAGTATGAGAACGGGACTGAGATTTCTGTCTTGGTGTTGACATGGTACTCGGCGATAAGAAGCCGGAACCCTGTCTTCACAAAGGAGAGTTTCAGTATGAACGAACATGCTTGGGACGAGATATCCGATATCCTTTGAACGGGCTAACGCCCTACTAGATGAAAATCAAAGAAGCAATAAGATACCTGAGCGAACTACCCGAAGACGAAGAAATAGTCATCGCGTGGTGGAGACAAGATTCGTTCGACCACTTTGAACCTCCTTTGTCGGAGGAAGAGTGGAACGAATATGTGTCTCACATCGAGAAGTGGATTGACTGGTCTAGAGACCACGAACAAATCGCTTGGATGCTTGAAGAAAAAAGAAAAGGGCATTAAGGCTCTGAATACACGCTAAGCGTGTACTAGAATGAAAGAAGAACTTGACTTAGATTACTATAAAGATGCTCTAATGAAGGCTTACGACGGACAAAAGGAACGCGAGAGACGCATTGAGGAATTATGGAGATACTGCCTCGACAATGGGGTTTGTCCACACTGTGGGCAAGCACAAGAGGACCCCGAATCAAGAAAATGGTTGGATTCCTTTAGGATGTGTGTCCTATGTGAGGACAGGATATACTTCGGTATCGAACCGGAGGATAACGCCTCCGAGTGAGCCTAAGGGCTAACGCCCTACTAGATGAAGAAGAAAATTGATTTATCAAAATATGAAGGACATACAGAAGGAGAATGGGATTGGCTCCTAAACGACGAGGTGCCTGTACAGTTACTTGTAGTACCGCAAGGTGTGATAGGTATAGGGGTTAATCCCGAAGACAATGTATGTGACGCAGACATGACACTCATAGCAGACGCACCACTTCTCTTAGAAGAAGTCAAGCGGTACTATGGCTTTGTAGATGAACTGCTAACCTACTTTCATCACACCGTTTTAGAAAACGAGTCCTTCATGGACCTCATGTATAGAATGGGTGTGTTTGAGTTTGAGCCGGAACCTTGGCAAAACGAAAAGGGCGAATGGATGATGTTCGTCGGTGACACCTATGAAACAGGTGAATGGGTAGTGGATAAAGACTTCAAGCCCAACCAAGGAGAATAAAGCCTGTCTCCGAGTGAGGCAACGGGCTAACCCCCTACTAGATGAGTGATGGAAGTGAAGAAATGCGATGGCATGATGTGACTGTTAAAGTGAGATTCCTTGCGAGGAAGTGGCCAAGAGGTCAAGACTATGACTTTAGCAAATTCACCTTACAAGATATCGCATGGCACATTCTTGACGGTAACGGGGAGTTCTTAGGGACTTGGGGTTACGATGAGATAAACGTAGTTGAGGTAAAGGAGGCTGAGGAAATCGCTGTTACTATGGGTAATGACGGTGGATGGGTCACTGATGACCTCGATGAGATTGGGGGTTAACGCCCTACTAGATGATATTGAGAAATATTGAAGGAATTAAGGTGAAAGCATGAGTGACGAAAGCGAAGAAACGGTTTTGCCGATAGATTACCAGAGGGTAATCGAAGACTATGTCAAAGGCATATCCCCAGAACAATGGGAGGATGTATTGGGTCAAATCAAGAGGAAAATAAATGAGGCTGCTGTGCAGAGTGAGGGAATGAACTCCCTGACTGATAAAGAAATAGCAGACCACCTCAGAGAGACTGCCCCCTATCTAATTGATAGGATATACAGGGACATCCAGAGAGGTTCTGGCAACCCTATCAGCACCTCCGACATCACGCCAAGTCCACTACCGATGAAGTTCATGACGAGAGCACTCTCTTTGGGTGTTTCCGAGATTGTCCTAAATTTTAGTGGTGGAAGTGATGAGGGGATGTTGAATATTGACTTCAGAGCCGATGATGGAAGTTACAAGTACAGTTACC
>Ga0160423_10003189_pt1 | contig 13665 bp, 12 predicted proteins | sample CRUFie14St8metaG_FD_108191 | JGI IMG/M metagenome (GOLD analysis project Ga0160423, IMG submission 108191) | Marine microbial communities from the Costa Rica Dome - CRUD Field 142mm St8 metaG | ecosystem: Environmental > Aquatic > Marine > Oceanic > Photic zone | place: Costa Rica: the Eastern...
CATTTCCTGATCTTCTGTCAAGGTCTTCACTGAACGATTTAATCGAATAGGCTTTCGACCTTCTTTGTAGTTTTTATTGACAGTTTTTCTTCTCGCAGAGCCTCCTGCGCCGTCCCAAGCAATCACTATCTCATCGGGCTTCATATCCTTACAAAGCTTCTGTAAGATACCAAGGAAGCCTTTGTAGCCCCCAATTGGCTCTCCGTTTAGCGACAAACTAGGGTTAACAATGTATGCCCTGAAGTATGCATTCAGTGCGTCTATCACAATCAATCTTTTAGTCATTCTTGCTCCTACAAGATATTATCTTATCTTATTCTGGGAGATTTGTCAAGACAAATTTTAAATATATTTTAGTAATTTCTTCTTTCTTTTCAGCAGTGTCTTGACTAATCCAGTTCCAAATAACACTTCTTTTGAGAGAGTCTATATTGCCTGATACTTGTTGTATTTTTTGCTCAAGACTTTCTAGATCGGACTCTTCTAGTTCGCCGGGATCTATACCTAAGTCTAAAGCAGCTGATCTTATTATGGAAGACAAGCCTTCGTCCATTGCGCTTGAAGCTTCAAGAAAGATTTTTTCTTTCTTTTTGCGCTCTTCGTCAGAAAGAGATAACAACTTGTCAGGATGTGATTCTTTTGCTATCTTTTTAAAGAGTTCTTTGTCTTTTTTCCGAACTCTTTTTTTCTTTTTCTGCTTTACAGGGGGTGGACCTTTTTTACTCTGCTTGGCTTTGCGGGATTGAACATCTTGCCATATACCTTGCTTTTTAGATACCACTTCACATTCTTGATCGAAAAGCTGTTTGTTTTCATTGACAACTTGTTTGGTATATTCTAAATCTGCTTCTAAAAATTTCAATTCTAGAAGCAGCTTGTCATATTTTATTTTGTTTAGTTTATTGCTCACGTAAACAAATAGTATTTAGAAAGGGAAAAGGCCCATAAAGGGCCTTATCGATGATGGTGGTGTCGTGGATGGTGATGATGCCTCGGTAATCGAATGGGAATTCGAATATTTATTTGAGGACGAGGGTAGTGATGAGGATGGTAGTGAGCATGAGGTCGAGTTTGTGCTGGGTATTGTGCAGTAATTTGGCCACGAGAATTCCAACATTGAGTTCCGTAGAATCTGCGTGTGGGAACCCAGTGGCCATATGAGTCATAGTGACCCGGAACAAAGATCCAGCGCTGATCACACTGTGGAGTGTCATGAGCAAAGCTGGAAGTTGAAATAAGTAAGCCAAAAAGTATTGCTAATGTTTTGAACATCTTTCCTCTCTATTTTGTTGTTCTCTTATTTAGACGAAGAACAAGGCACTTTATTCAACGTTTTCCTCTTCCGAGTCATAAAAATCTGCTGCATTTCCTTGTCGCTTGTCGAACTTCATGATGACTTCTTCGTCCATGATTTGATAGACACGCTGACGGAATTTATCGTTTTGCATCTTTTCAACCCATTTTGCCGCTTGAAACTTTTCTGTAGAACCATCTTCAAATACCATAGTGTACCAAGCACCTGATTGAATGATATTATCAGAACCCTTAACAGCATCGAACAAAGACTCATCATCTTGAATCGCTACTGTGTCTCCTCCCCAGAGGATCCTAAAGTTACAGTTTCTTCCAGCTGTTCCAAAACGAGACTTTTCAAGTTTTACCTTTACTTCAGAGCCGATTCGGAAACCATTGTTGTCCAAAACAAAACTGGCCTTTGCTTTTCGTCCAGTGAGCCAAACTCGAAGAGAATAGGCATATGCCATTGCTTTTCCGCCGGGAGTGACAAAAGGAGTCGTCATGGCCTCTGAAGGGCTGCGGGTAATGTTCGTCTTCAGCTGATTGAGGACAAGCAACGTCGCATTTGCGTTAGCGATAGGTAAAGCTAATTTGGACATGGCTCGTGCAAGAATCCTTGCCTTCATAGCCATCTGCGACATAGGGTCGAAGCTACCTTCAACTTCACTAATAGCAGGAGTCAAAGCCAACGAATCCCAGATAAACAGAAACTGATTACCTGATCCCAACAACTCTTCAATTGTCTCTAGGACAAACTCTACATTTTGGGCCTGAATATACAGCAAGTTATCTAGATCGCAACCAGCATTCTCTAAGAAAGACGGATCAATAGCTGACTCCGAATCGAAATAAACCACGTCAATGCCCATCTTTTGGGCGTTTGCGGCGATTTGTGCGGCCATATAAGATTTACCTGTGGCCTCCAGCCCTGCAATTTCAGAAACTTTACCTACTGGAATTCCCGCGTATCGTCCTCGACAGATAATAGAATCTAGCCATCGAGAACCGGTTGGAATCCATTGAGTTACTTCTGTAGGATTGGCTTCATTTAAGTCATGAGCGACATTCATTCCCGCTCTTTTATTAATATTTTTTCTAAGATCGGCCATTGAGACCTTGCCGACAGGTGATTTAGACTTTCTTGCCATTAGTCTTCCTTATAGTAGTTTGCAAAGCCCATGAATGTTGGTGCCCAAAGACCAACAAAAAGAGCAAGTCGCTGCGTTTGTTCTACGCTATCGCCTCCTGCAGCTGCCCAAATGGCAATAGATAATGTAATTGATAGTAGTGTCGCAACGATAAAAGAATTTGAAACGATGCGATTTTCTTTTAGAATATTCATTTTTTCCTCTTGTGAAATATAAGACATCTGTGTACCCATGCCTCCCTGCGGTGTTTGTTAATCCTGTTCTACTTCTACTAGTTCGATTTCGAAGTTTAGAGTTTGTCCGGCTAACGGATGGTTTAAGTCAACTGTAACAACCTCTTCTGTCAATCCAATAATACGACCCAAAAGTTTGTGGCCTTCTTCTGTTGTCAGAGGAACTGGCATGCCTTCAGAAAGCTGCAAGTCTTGTGGAAAAAGAGATCGGTCGATTTCTGTGCGAGCCTGATCCAAAAGGGGACCATAAGCCTCTTCTGGTGGGATAGTTACTGTCTTTGATTCACCTACTTGCATACCAAGAAGAGCATTGTCAAAGCCCGGAATTACCTGACCAGATCCAACATCTACCGAAATAGGCTCGCCTCGCTCATGAGAGTTATCAAACTCTGTCCCATCATTTAAAGTACCTCGATAGTGTACTCGTACTTTGTTTCCTTCTACAATTGTTGCCATGTTTAAAATCCTATTTTGTTTTTAGTTAAAATGATGAGGCATCTGTGTACCCATGCCTCCCTGCGGTTGGAGCAAATTTTAAGTACCCATCAGTTCGCTGAATACAGCATTTACATCAGTTGTTCCAGATTCTGTAGTCGGAACTGCGATGTCTGCCGCTTGTGACTCTTCTCCTGTTGCCTCTAAAGTTCCCACAAAAGCGTCAAGAGCCTGCTGAACTTCAGAAGCGGATTTCTGAACGAATAAGGAATCGAAGTTTGGAATGTTTTCTAAAAGACGATTGCACTCTGCATCTCCGCCTACAGCTTCATCACAAAGTGGGCTTGTACGGCGTCGAGGCGTTAACGTTGTCTTTGGGAAGTTCGCGCCCGGAGGCTTTCCGTACGTCAATGTAAGGTCGGTGCCATCGTCAACATCTGTAATGTCTCCATATTCGGGATTCAGAACTAGGTTCAACAAAGAAGTATATGCTTCCTTACCGTATCCCCATACTCGAACACCTTCGTTCTCTTCCCCTCGAACTAACACTGGTGAGAAAAAGCGCTGACGAGGAGACATATCTTTTGCCAGTTTCATCGTGTCTGGATCTTGAGTTTCATTGAATTCCTTCCACAGTGTATCTTTGAAAGTACAGATAGGACAATCATCTCCATGGTTCTTCTTTGGACAAAGAAGGCCGCCTTTCTGTTCTGGGCCCAAGTTGTAGTGGAACCAATAATCTTTAAACGGGTCGCCATCGGCAGTTGGTACAATGCGAATAGCTTGTGTTCCGTCTTTGGGTCGCCAGAATGATCCTCCGGCTTTTCCGTTATTCTTTACTGTATCGAGACGTGCTCGAATTCTAGCAATATCTAATCCCATATCGTTTTCTCCTAATTTGCTGGTTTTGCTATAGTCAGAGTGACAAATATCTCACTCTGCTGATTTTGTATTTGTCTGAATATGTGGAGTCCTTTCTATAATATACCCCAAATCATATTCATAATCATTTGCGTAAATCGCAAAAGAAATGTTTAAGTTATCTTTCTCTTTAGTTTTAATTTGATTTTTTAATCTAGTGTAAAGCTCCTCATCAGTTTTTAGTCTGTTCTCATTTATACTGTAAATATAACATTTATCTCTGGCGTTGTCAAGGGAAAAAAACATTTTTTCTGAATTATTTTCAATATCAAAGATTCCGACTGATATAATTCGATATGTTTCTTTTGGCCTTTCCACACTTCCCATTACTGACTTTGTGTTTTCGAATACGTTAATCATGTGTAGCGTACTTACCAAAGCTTCATTGATCTTGTCGTAGTATCCTAGAATTGGTGCGCCGCCTACAGCAGCTTCGATATCAGGAGTTGAGGCAACGCACATCTTTTCAAATACTCCACTTCTTGTATATTCTTGAAGTACTCCAAATACTAGCCTTTCTTGCATTCTCTGTACTTCGTTTAGCATTTCTACGTCTGGTCTCAAATACAAAATCGATATCGGAAGCTTTTTTATATGCTGCATTATTCTTAAACATGCACAGGAGATCTTTCCGCTTCCTCCAACAATGAATAATGTTTCTCCTTTCATTCCTTTGAAAAATGTTTTGATCTTTGGTAGCGCTACAGCTTCATACTCTTCTGCTGTCTCACATTTAGATATATTATAACACCTGTCTCCAGAGATGTCAACATTTATTTTATAAATTTTATATTGTGGGTATTTTGAGAACGAATCTGCTACGTTGCAAGCGCCATCGCCGAGTGCTACTATGTTCATTATAATCCTTTAATTTCTTGTAAAGAACCGAAGTTTTTACCTGCGCTAACGTTTACCAAAAACTTTCCTAACTCTGTTTCTGAAAAAATATTTACCATTTCTTTTATCTTATCTTTATCTTCTATCGAAAAGTCAATCACAACAGAATCATGGATGGGGAATGCCACAAAAGATTTTGACTGTTTTAAATAATTAGACAATTTAATCATTTGCCGCAAGACATTTTCAGCACAAGTAGACTGAATGATATAGTTTAACGCGGTTCTTTTTTCTGACTCTATTTCTCTGTTGAAGTAATTGACGACCAAACCTTTTGAATAGTAATGACTTACAATAAAATCTCTACTGTAAGCGTGCTCACACATTCTATCGTAACTTTCTGGATTGTAGAGCCATGCAAAAATCTTCTTTTTAGCCTCATCTCTAGAGATAGACTGGTTAAAAACATTTTTTATATTCCACTCATGTAAATCGATATCGGGCTGGGTCTTTCCCGAAAGAGAGAGCAGAGTTCTCAACTCTGCCGCATTGAAGTCAAGTTCAATAAAAAAATCATTTTGCGGCTCAATAACCGATCTTAAATCTTTGTCTAACGTGAGAATAGGAAAGCTATTTTTTAGCGTTGTTAATCTGCCGGTCTTGGTTCCTCTAATATTAAATTTACAATAAGGAATAATTGAACTTAGCTTTTTGGCAAATCTGCGGTGCTTTTGTTTTTGTAAAAGTAAGTTGCTAGAATTAATGTTCATCCTCTGATATTTGATTCTATCGATCTCTTTTGTCAAATTTAACATATATTCATAGTTTTCTGGCTTATCATAGGTCTCAAAAACATAATCACAAATCATGTCCTTGACATAACAAAACTCTAATAAAAACTTCTCGGGAACCAAATCATAAAAACAGTTCTGATCGAGAGATACGCGGGCCGTAGAAAATGATTTGAGAAAAGCTTCGAGCTTTTTCTTTACTGCTTGCCAGCGGTCTTGTAGGGCCTCTGGGCACACTTCATCGAGAGTCTTTCCTCCGCAATATAATCTTGCATACTCGATATTTTTGTCGTCTAAAAAAGCCGAATATGACCAAGTGCGAGACAGAGAATAAGATAGTGGCTGATTGAAAGAAAGCTGCCCATTTTGGTATATACCTACACACTCTTTTTTGTCATCTAGAGTTTGAAATTGCAATCTTACCTCTTGGTTCTAGTGTTCTTTACAAGATATTCTTGATAGTCTGAAAATGGAAGTTCTTTTTGATCTTTGAAATATCTGCGATTCCTAAAATCATTTAGAGAGCCTTCTTGTGCAGGAACATCCATAAACACTTTATTAATATAATCTATTGTGCCTTGAATGTCAAGTCTTTTTTTCTTATCAATCGCATTTTTTATCATTTTGTTGAGAGAAGCCTCATTGAATTTAAACTTAGTCTCTTGATTTCTTATTCTAATATAAAAATCTAGCCAATATTCATCTGGGAATTCTTTAAAAAGATCTGCGGTTACTATGTGTTGCCTTTGTTCAACTTTTGTAAAAAGAAAGTCTCCTTCAACAAAGGTCGTATATATGTTTGGGCGGCGGGTCTGTATGTAAGAATACAGCTGATATGCTAAGTTTTGCAATATATATATGTCTTCTCTCCAGCATATCGTATAGTCTGCGTTAAAATACGAACCGGCACCAGAAATGGAATATCCATTTTCAGACGCAATCGCTGCCATGGCGGGTGATGAAAGGTTTGCCACCAATCTAGCAGGGTAGTTTTTGTCAATATAAAATCCAAACTTAGTTGCTGCATCAACATAGTATTGAAAATAAGGAGCGCCTATAATATTCATTTTTTCTTCGTCTTTACCGGCATCAAATATTTTAAGATCTAAAGCTAATCCAGTAGACAGAATACTGGTATTTTTGGACATCATGAAAGCTGCAAAAGTTATTGTATTAGAGTTTGCTGCTTCAAGAATAAAATCGGTGTATTTAGACATGAAAGTCTTAAAATCTCTAATTTCGTCTAATCTTCTCGTCTTAGTATAATATTCTAGAAATTTAGAACCTAACATACTGATAATGAGAGTGTAGGGTGTTCGGGGAGATAAGTAACCTCTTTCGGCTTTTAAATCTTTTAGAAAATCAGAGTTTCTTATTTTGCCGTTTATAACTGCTATTTTTATTTCCTTTTGAAGTTCTTTGAATGCGGCATTCACAAAAGGAAGCGTATGTACTTTCCCAGAGCTATCGGTAGAAACAAGATTTGAAGGTTTAACCTCCACGCATTTATAAGAAGGATTCACTTTGCCGTACAGCAGATTCTCGAAAAGATTGAAATCTTTGATAGTAGCCATTGTCCCTTCTTCGACATCATAGCAAGAGTATACTGAATACGCCATTCTTCTGTAAAAAGATTCGAAAGACCCCATGTCATTTGTGGCTTTTAACAATATTAATCTTTTTTGGTCGTCATTTTCAAACTTATTGGTCATCTATATTTTTTCCTAAGTTGCTTTGCATTTCTGGTATTGATGTGCTACTAGCATTGTCTTCTGCTTCGGGCTTGCATTCCGTCACACCCGTAGACTGCCCCCTATTGTTTCTTTGGGCGCCCGGGCCTCCGGAGGTTTCCCACAGGGCCTCTACCGTTGTTTCAAATTTGCCATTTTCTATAAAAGAAGAGACTTGAGTAATAAGGTGGTAGCCTCCTATGCCCATTGCTCTGGAGGGAGACATTCGATTAGATGGTTTACCAAGTTTCGTGCCGAAACCAATCGGATTTATGTACACATATTGACCGGGCCAAAAAATAGTATTACCGAACATCGTAATGTCAATATTATAAACATCTGCTAGGTGAGACAGTGGGTTAAAACTATCTTGTTCAACTACTCTAGTTTCTCGCAGACCGGGGAACTGCGCTCTTTTAAAGCTAATGTTTTTTAGTAGACCTCTATCTTCGCCCATGTTTAGATGTATTATTCCATTTTTAAGATCTTCGGAAGGCCTACCTGTTAAATTTGACGCGCTTTTATTCTGTAAATAATATAGCTTATAGTGGTAATCGTCTTTTGTAGCTGAAGATGCTAGTGTTGGCTTGTTAAATGGTCGACTGACTTTGTTCATATCAAGCCTACAAGATGCCAATTTGCTAGTATCAACATTTGGCTTAGTTTCAAAAATTCTCTGTTTTATTGGTTCGGCGCCGGACTGAAGCGAGGGTAAAGATAATGTGACATCTTTTATCATTAAATCTTGCACTCTTTCCCCATCGAAACACTCATCTCCCAGTGCGCGCAAAGCGAAGTCTTTTAAACAATCTTTTATGAAATCATTCAACGGGTATGTGGTTCTTTTTTGTTGAGTCACGCGGCGTTCCCAAAAATCTCTAAAGTATTCCACGGCTACAGGGATATCCGCTATGTTAATTAGATCAAAGTCTGTGGTCTGCACAGTGGTACCATTTTTTGAAGTTTCAGTTATTCTAGGCACAGATAGGGATCCCAAAAGAATACGCATGTTTTTGATTCTAGCTGGATTGATAAAAGTATTACAGCTGCCTTCGGCTCTCTGATTTTCACTGCCTAAAGCCTTTTCAACAACAATGTCTATCAAGTCTCCAAGATAAAAATAAGGAATAAGAAGTGGGCCTTCGTCGTCGTTTGGGGCTTTATACAATCCTATCTTTTCATAGCCATTATCTACTGCTGAAATGTTTTCTACGTTTTTCGTGGTGCCCTGACCCATTCTGGCACCCATCTCAAAGCAGCTTGCCTCATAGCCTTCCTTTGTCCGGTCATTATTTCCGTATCCGAGTTCAAGCCCAGTCCAGTAATTAGTCCCTCTTGCGACTACGCCCGTGACAATTCCGGCGGCAGTTGATGGATTATTCCATACTGTGCTGAATGTGTCGAATACAACATTACTTTGGCCTAGGCCTTCAGGTAGGCAATTTGCAGTATCAACAGTGATGGTACCCTCGTTGTGTAAAACTTCTTTTAAATCATTTCCATAGTCTTGAGTTGCTAATAGATTCATTCTAGCTAAAAGCGTTGATGTGTCTGTAATACTTACATTGAAATCAAGTTCTGTGTCTGGGATTTCCCACACATTAAAGTTATATTTTTTCAGTGTTTCTTTTTTCAGTTTACCATAAAGTATTTTAGAATCTGTCAGCAACTTATTAAAAATATATTTACTTGAATCAAAAATATATTTTAACTTAATATCAGCGATTTCTTCTTTTGTTTCTGTGGCTTTTCTTTTCATACACTTTTCTAAATAATCATCAAGAAGTTTTGTCTTTTCGCAAAGTTCTTCTTTCTCTTCTTCTGATATAATAACATCTGCGCGTTTGTCCATGAAGATGCCATCCATTCTGGCTCTGTAATTTATAGTCAGCGAAAAAGTGCCATCTTGACTTAGGTCAAACTCGTGCTCTACAAGAGTTAAAAACAAGGTTAAACGCTGGCTTTTTAGCGCCTTTTCTAGCAAGTGGTTTTTCTCATAGTCTAATATGTAATCATTATTGTATGCCCACCCCACTTCCGCTTTTATCTCGTAGTGCTTTTGATCGTTACTTACTTTTACTTCTTGTATAGCTTCTGATTCTTTTGTACTTGTTGGTTGATCTTCTCCTGACATTGAGTCTTGGCGTACAAGGAGGTCAACATATTTAAAGCCTTTGTCATTTTCTTTTAGCAAATCATTAAAGTTATTAAAGTACAAAACTAAAGTAGCAGTTATATCACTTTGAACTGTTGCGATATTTGTTCCGTTTAATTGCCATTCAAAAGATTTAATACCAACACCAGATCTTCCACCAGAATCTGCTGACAGCAAATCTTCTGTCCTAGTGTATGTATCGAAGGTTATCTTCTTTTCCCCTGCGGGACGGCCTGCTTCATCATAGTAAATTTTGGAAAGCTTAATCATTGGAACCAATGATGATGCTTCCGGTACAGTTATCTTTGCAAACTTTTCTGCTCCCTGCTTATAAGTTAGTTTATTAACTAACTGAAACGGAGGGCCATCTAATAGCATTACCTTATTATACCTAGGAATACTATTAGTCCTTACGGTTTTATTGTGTCTTGCGCGGTCATGAGCTTTCGCAGCTAACAAACATTGTGTTCTAAATTTTGATGCCTGTTCTTGGTCTTGAGCGCGCATTTCTGCATCTTCAGAAAAAGATGTTCCTTCTAAAAAGGCATCTGTAATCGCGCCTTCTCTTGTGGCAAGTTCGGTGCGTTGTGCATCATTTAAATGCTCTCTATCGTCATCTTGAAGGGCGCCTACAGCAACGTTACCTCTGGTTGTTATTCCGTTAATTGTGTCTTCTTCTGGTACTTGTTGATTGATTAGTTCATTCCACAAACTGGCATTTTCTGGTAGATTCGCTAATCCCCATGCCATGGCCGTTGTGGGGCCGGTTACATTTCTATCTCTATAGGCCGGCGCCAACTGTGAGCGCGCGGAACCGAAGAAGGTTCTGTCTTTCGGAAGATCGGCCCTTCTTCCGCTCCATGCATCGGCCGGCAGTCCAGTTTCGTCCAGAAACTTTTTCCAATTGTCGCGGTTCAAAAGGCCATCGAAGGGCCCATTTTTCATTTGGAGGTCTTCCAACTCACGGCGGCTCTTAAACTCTTCTTTTGCCAACTTTCTAAGCTGCATACATATCTCTCTGATTTTTGGCAAACTTTTCTTAGTTTTTCCAATTTCAAAGACGGCGTTTATACTTTCATCGAGGCTGGCACCTTCTTTGGCCCACATATCAGTTACAAAAATTTTAATAACTGTGCCGCGCATGATTGCATTACCGGGTGAAATTATGACTTCTGCTTTCCCGTCTTTATCTCTATGTATATATGCTGGTATTTGCTGCATATAACTTTCGAATGCGGTGCCATATAGAACTTCTTCTGGTGCTCCGATGTATGGACTTTTTTCATGTAGTGCCATATTCTATTATCCTTCTTGCTCGTAGAACATTGTTATGGCGTCTTCAATAGGAAGAGGTATCAGGACTGTATCTCCTAAATTATAATGACTTTCGGTGGGCTTTTGGTTGTACCAAGCGATGAGCCACCACATTTCCGGGTCTCCATAGTATTCCGAAGCCAGTTTATATAATCTATCTCCGATTGTCCAGACGTGCCTAATTCTATCCAAAGAGCCTCTTTTCTTGGCATCTAGAGTATTAAAAATAGGAGTAGTGTATTGCTTGACCTTTTTCAATCCTCGACTCGATAAAAGCTCTCGATATATCTTTTCAGCGTTAGTTCTCTTAATTCTATTATCGTTTCTGCTCATCAATCAGCCTCCTAAATTATTGTTTAAAGCTGCATCAAGGTTTGCCTCTCGTTCCTCTTCGGGAGAAGATGATGTGTTCTGCGGTTGGGAGCCTTGTTGTGACTCTTTTGCTTTTCTTGCATTTTCTTGTTCTGACTTTCCAACTCCCTGTGCCGATGTGGACGAGCGGTCTGCTCTTTGAGAGGCTGCTGCATTAGCTGAATCGCCGGGACCATCGTCTATAACTTCATCAGCTGTTGCTTTGTTCAGGGGGTCTGGAATATATAAATATTCATTTGCACTATCCCCATATGGGACGTACGGCCAAGCTGCTTTATCTTTATCAAGTTTTTGTGCCCCGTCGTTACCACAGACAACTTCCCAAAGTCCTGTACAGTCATGCCAGCCTAAATGATGCTCGTGTATTACAGAAAATTCACACGAGAATCTCAAAAGTTTAGGATATAACGAAAATGTTTCGCCTAGACCGTTTGGATGACCATCCCAAAAACCCACTTCCAAATCCGGAGCGAAAGTAAAGCCGGAGGCTTTCCCAAGGAGGCCTTTCGTATCGTCTTTTTTTATTAGATTGACAAATTTCATTCGCAGCAGGGGAGGTTTTGTTATTGTAGATGCATTGTTATCTTCTCTATAAGATGGGTACAAAAATCTCATCATTTTAGAGGCTTTAGCCAGATTCTCTTGTGCTTCGAGGAAACCTGCAGAGGGCACATCCCAAGAAATATTTATAGTTCTTGTTGTATTCTGAAATGTATGAATAGGGTCGGGTCGACCATAAACATCTTCAGAGTTCCAGTTAGATGAGTAATTATCAGTAAATTCAGTTAGGAAAGCTTTAAAAGCAACAAATTTAACTGCCTCATCTCCATGAAAATACTCAAACTGAATATAGTATCCTTTGGCGTTTGCATATTGATCACTCGGATCAGAAAAATTATAAAATGCATTGTCGCGATTGGTGCCAGCTAATCTTCCTATACCACCCTTTGGCCGTATCGGTGTCTGCTCTCCGGGTCTTTGACCAAAAATGGGCGTTTTTGGGAGCGCTTTTTCTTTTTTATTGTCACTGCCCATTTAGAGTCCTCCTAGCTTTCCATTAAGGAATTTGAGCATATATGTATCGATAGTTCTACCGGCAAGGTCCACATTGACCGTGAAAGGAGTACCATTTGGAACGAAAGTTCCACCCGAAGCGGAGGCATTGCCGGATGTAACACTGGCCGTAGTCACCCTATTGCTTCCTGCTGCTCCTTGGACTGCTTCGATAATCTTTTGTACTGCGATTGTCTTTTCCATGCTGTCGATATTATTGACACTCTCAACGATTTCTGCTATAGCTTCTTTCGTTGCTGTTAAATTCTCTATATTTTTAGACAAAATGGAATCAATACTTATAAACAGTGCGGCGACGGGAGCTAATGAAGATGCATCAATTTGACTTAGTGCCTTGCCAAGACCGAACATGGCAACAGTTAGCATGGGTAGAGCAAAAACGGATCCAGCTAAAGCGTACATTCCTGCTGAAAGCAGCATCATCGAGGCGCCCAAGCCAAATAATTGAGCTACAGAAACGTTAGCGAATAAATTAACTATAGACCCAAAGAACATAGCCATGCCAGATGCCGCCAATTGGACGGCTGCTCCGAGCAATACGGCAGCTGCGGCGATGGCTAATATTATGGCGATGGCACCGATGACGACGACTGCTTGTGGGCCGGCTGTCATAGCGCCGAGTGTACTTAATAATGTGATAACTCCGTAACCAAACAATCCAATTGCGACGGTTGCGCCGATTATTTGAGGTATTGATAAATCTTTAAATGCTAGAGCGAGTGATGCCACTCCTTTTGCAGCGACAAATACTGCGCCACCGACAAGAAGGGCGGCGAAGCCTAGCTTTATAAAGCTAGTTTCTTTACCTTCCATTTTTTCGTGAGTCTCTTCAAGCGCGTCAGATGTTTCTTCAATTCCTTCTGTAAGGCTACCAAACATTTTTTTGAGAAGGCCACCGCCCTTAGCGACGAGCTTCATCACTGGTCCTCCAAATTTTGTAAATAGACCAACGAAGACTGCTAAGTGAGGAAGATAACCACCCATACCGGCATTTAAATCTTGAATGAACTGCAAAACATTTTTTAGGCCAGCAATAACAGGTCTCATATTTATTGCGAACATGCGTACTAACTGATTAAGCTCTTCTTGAACTGTGCTGAACTCTTGCTGCTGTTTTGCCAAATCTACCAATTCGGACTGGCTTTTAGAAGCAGAACCGGTCATATTATCAAACTCGCCAGCCATAACAAGAGCAAGTTCTGAAACATCTTTTAATCCCATTGCTTCTGTGAGCGCAATCCTCTGATAATATCCCATATCATCGAAACTCTGGCCCGACTGATTAAGGGCATCGGAAAGTTTTTTCATTCTTTCGGTTGGGTCTGTTGCCTTAACCATCTCTAGCGAGTTCAGGAAGGG
>Ga0160423_10003190_pt1 | contig 13665 bp, 13 predicted proteins | sample CRUFie14St8metaG_FD_108191 | JGI IMG/M metagenome (GOLD analysis project Ga0160423, IMG submission 108191) | Marine microbial communities from the Costa Rica Dome - CRUD Field 142mm St8 metaG | ecosystem: Environmental > Aquatic > Marine > Oceanic > Photic zone | place: Costa Rica: the Eastern...
AAGTCAAAATCAGCCGTGCACTGCGCCCAGCCTCCAACTGTCACAGCACACATGGCTGCCAAAGAGAGAAAAAGGTGTTTCATGAAATGAGAATTGATGGCTCCAAGGTAGACGGCGGAAGCCGCCATTCAGACCATCCAACCCTCAGGTTTCCAACACCCTGACCTGCATTCAGCAGGCAAAACCGATTTGGCCCAGGAGCAAGAGCAAATCTGCCACCGTGACCGCGCTGTCGCCGTTGAGGTCACCGGGACACGTGCTCGAGTCGGGCGGGAAGAGCAACTCCAGCGCGTCGGATACCCCATCGCCATCGGAGTCGTCGCTCAGGGGATCGGTGTTGAAGAGGTCCATTTCTGCCCCGTCTGTGAGGCCGTCGCCGTCCGTGTCCTGTACGAGCGGGTCCGTGCCGAAGAAGAGCTCGTCTGCATCCCAAAGGCCGTCCTGGTCGCTGTCCTCACACCAGTCCCCCACCCCGTTGCCGTTGAAGTCTGCTTGGGCTGGGTTGGGGAAGTCAACGCAGTTGTCGAAGGCGTCAGGGACCCCGTCCAGGTCCGTGTCCAAGACTTGGGAACCAATCAACGCGACGTCCACGACGACGGGAAGGTGATCGGAGGCGTTCCACGTGTCGTTGGCGTAGAGGCCGTAGTCGCCAAGTCGGGCGCCGGTCATGTCTGAAGTTTGGAGTCCAAACGACCGCGTCACCTCCAAGACCCCGTCAGACACCAAGGCATAGTCCAGCTTGCCCGGCATGTAGGAACCGTTGTCGTTGCGCCAGGTGTAGTCCATCGCACGGTCGGCCTGCACGGCGGCCACCTGCAACATGCCCGTGCCGTCCCAGTCCGGCGCGAAATCCGGACCGTATTCGGCTTCGTCGAAAATGTCGCCCGACTCAAGGGTGTAGATCGGCGCCTCCAGCCCCACCATGTTCAGGTCGCCCCCAAACAAAATCGGCGTGCCCTCAGGCACGTCCAAGGCACCCCCTGCCGTCATTGCGTCGCGGTGAAAAGCCATGTACTCGTCGGCCTCGCTTTGGCGTTTTTGCTCGTTGGTCATGCCCCCGCAACACTTCAAGTGCGACGACGTGAAGAGCGTCGGCACGCCGTAGAGGTCTTGGGTCTGGATCACCACGGGGAAGCTCCGGTAAACGCCGGAGAACGACTCTCCCAACGGCCACGTGCTGGCGACCATCAAGTCGTAATCGTCCTTCACCACATTCCATGTGGTGCCCGGCAGCCACGATTCGAGCAGGCCTTTCACGTAGGAGGCCGAGACGTCGTCGACCTCGCTGAATCCAATGACGTCGGGCTGCAACGCGGCGACCATGCGTCCCATGGATGCGGCCGCGGAATTTTGGTCCATGCGTCGGTTGACGTTCCACCACATGGCCCGAAGCTGGGTGCCGGCACCGCGTTCCAACGGAACCACGTCGTACCCAGCAGATGCGTTGTTCAAGGTCAGTGTCGCAGGGGTTGCGGGATACACCTCGTCGTGGTCGGTGTCGACCCACTGCCACGTCAGCGTGTTGCTGCCCACCCCGGACATGCCGCGGTCCAGCGCCAACTCAAACATGTCGCCGCTGTAGGTCGGCGCGCCGTGCAAGCCAATGTTGTTGAAGCTCAGCGTCGTGGACACCCCACCCGCGTTGAAGCGGATAACTTCGTTTTGGGCAAAATCAAGCACCAGCTCCACCCCCATGTTCTCCTGAACCCATCCCGTGTTGGGGTTGCCGTCGGTGTCGATCCACAGCTGCAGCCCATGGGGAATGATGGTCTCATCCAAGGCCAAATCCTCGCCCAGCGTCACCTTCCAAAACACCCAATCCGCATTGGAAGTCGCCGCGCCACTCAGCACGTGGGTGTTCGTGGACACCGTCCCCGCAGTGGGAATCGACGCCCAATCGGCAAAGTCGTTGTCCAGTGTGATTTGGGCGACGCCAGGGATGACCGCGCATGTCAGCGCCACGCCCAGCAGTCCATGTCCTAAAACCTTCATCTCCCGAAGGTACGCCCTCAGGGGGCGAATTGCCCTTGCGCGACGTCACGAACAAACCGCGTGACGCCCTCGAAAAACACCTCCTCGTCGTCCCAAAGCGCAAGGTGAGATCCGTTCTCACAGATGTGGGCGCGCCCCTGCTGGACCAAGGTGGCTTGACGGGCCATGGCCGCAGGATCCATCGTGTCATGTGTCGCCCCCACCATCAGTGTGGGAACGGCAATCTCCCCAAGTCGCGGGGTAATGTCCCAGTCGATGATTCGGCCTCCGACTTTGAATTCGCTCGGCCCCTGCATCAAGTCGTAGAGCTTGTAATTGAGCCGCGCAAACGAGCCCACAACCTCCTCGGGCCAGGTCTCCAACCGGCACACATGCTTGCGGTAAAACTCCTTGTCGATGAGTTCGAGGTAGGTCGGGTTTTGGAAATCCTCAGCGGCTTCAAATGCCTCCAGAGAGTCGACGAGCGACGGCCGCATTTGGGGACGAAGGGTGGACACATTGTACGCCGCATATTCAGGAACAGAAGATTGCATGTTACACACAATCAACCCTTTGAGGTGGTTTTGATGAACCAACGCATACTCCATAGCAAGGATGCCGCCCCAGCTGTTCCCCAGCAGATAAAAGTTGGTGGAGTCCATGCCCAAGGTGCGTCGCACCTCGTCCACTTCTTCGACCCAACGCTCGATGTTCCAGAGGTCTTCCGACGGCTGGTCGCTGTAGAAACTTCCGAGTTGGTCGTACATGTGCACCTCGGCATCGCCCACGTCTGCGAGACCCTCGTGGCCTGGCATTTGGTATGCCACGTTGAGCATGTACTCGTGGGTGCAAGCAGGTCCGCCATGAAGCACCAACACCTTCACGTCTTCGCTCTCGCCAAATTGTTGGGTGAACACGCTGTACCCGTTGCTCAGCTCCACCATGGTCACGCCTGGTTCTGCGTGCTTGGCGGCCCGCAAGGCCTGGTCTTCCTTGCTGAGCGTCATGGCGCAGTTTCCGGTGACGTGGTAATCGTTCACGGGCGCGACGGCGCTGTCGGGCGATTCGGAGGTGCAGGCGGCCAGCAACATGGCGCCTGCCATCAGGCATGGGATTCGTTTCATGACCCCAAGATGGGGCGCAGCGTTGAACATTGGACCGCCTGAGGGTGTCACTTCCTCGTGGAACAGCCCAAACGCCCCCGCAAACCCACCGACCAGGTGCAGCGTGCCGACCTTCCCTGGAAGGATTGGCCTGCGGAAGATTTGGACCGTGTGATCCAAATGGCGTGGGAAGACCGGACGCCCTTTGAGGCGATCGAATGGCAGTTTGGGCTGAAGGAAAACGACGTGCGCGCGCTCATGCGGCGCTCCTTGAAACGGAAGAGCTTTGAGATGTGGCGAAAGCGGGTCAAAGGCATGGGGACCAAACACTTGAACAAGCGTCCCGACGATGTGGTGCGTTTCCGAGCCCCGGGTCAGCGTCCCTAGAAACGGCCCCTTCACCTACCTTGCGGGTCACATCGGCTGAAAACACGATCATGACCTCGACTTCTCTTCTCTCTCGCTTGTTCAGTGTGGCCTTTGCCATGTTGCTGTTGATCCCCGCCTCTTGGGCGCAACGCAGCGGATCCAAAACCACCAAAATTGACGTCATCACCATCCCTACGGTGCCTGAAAGCATTGTGGACAAGGTGGCCTTCTTCGTGCACGCCGACCCCAATTTCTTCACGTTGGACGATCTCCGTCGCTTTGGGGGAAACATCAAAATCATCAAGGACGGGGAGCGACTGGAAAACATGAAGTACTTCAGCTTGGGCCGTGAAGCCACCATCGTGGACGACATGCCCACCTGCGTGGTGGATGTGGCCCTCGGTCCAGAGACGTACCCCGAGCCCAACATTCAGTCCGCTTCCCAGAAAAACTCAGACGCCAAGACCTATTATGCCGTGCTCCAACACAGCATGCCTGTGCGCGTGACCATCTCCGACGGCAACGGCACCGTGTTGGATGGCTATGAAATCAATTCCATCAACACCATCCGCTGCGGCAACGAAAAGATCGCCACCATGGAGTCCGGACCGCTCGGTGGCTTCAGCTACACCGCGGGACGTTTGATGTTTGACAACCCCATGGCCGTTCGAAACTACCTCACCAGCTATGAAGGTCGGGCGTTCGTCCGCCGCAAGGCCGTGCTTATGCAATTGAGCAAGGTCATTGACGAAATGGAAGAGCGCCTCTTCTTCCTCGAAACGAAGCACGACGTCGAGATTTACGTCGGCAAGGGCAAGCACGACTACACCGCCCTTGAAACGGCCCAAGAACAGGCCCTTGAGGCTTTCAAAACGGGCAACTTTGATGCCCTCGAGGGCCCCATCGCGGTGTGGAACGAGTGGGCAACCATGACCGACTTCACCGACAAGAAGGCCAAGGTCACCAAGAAGGTCGCCACCGGCATCAACCTCAACCTCGCCGTGGCGCACTTGTACCGCGACGAGTACGTGGAATGTGCTCAAGCCATCTCTGTCGCACGCGGCTTGGCGGCCAGAGACGACGCATCGCTTGCGAAGTGTGACAAATTGATGGAACGTCTCATGAAGCGCCGCCGTGCGTCCGTGGCCAACCCCGACTTTGTCATGCCTTCTGAGGATGAGGTCGAACGCGAAAAGGCCCCTGACTTCAAGAGAGCCATCGGCAAGCGTTCCCAAAACCGCGATGTCGCTATGATTTTGGCCGGAGACCGCTACGTGGAAATGGGCGATGTGTTGGCGAAGTGGAACGCGGAATTTGTGGCCGGTAGCGCCGAAGCGTCCGCCACAGAAGCGGCTGAAATGACCATGGCCCAGCGCCTCGGCGCCAAACTGACCTCGACCATTGGTGGGGTGTCTTTGTCGCTCAACCCGCTGACCGATCCTGACCTTGTGGGCCAGCCCCTCCCCACTGAAGTGCTCGAGATTCCCAAGTTGGTGTACCTCGACTTGAGCGGCATGAAGATGGGCGCCCTCCCCGCCAACATCGACCAACTCAACATGCTGCAAACCTTGATTGTGAGCGGCAACGAATTGACGGAATTGCCCGCGGCGTTGGCCAACATTCCCACCCTCAAGCGCGTCGTGGCCCGCAACAATCGGTTGACCGGCTTGCCTGAAGGCATGGAAAACCTCACCGAATTGAAGACCGTCGACGTGAAAGGCAACCCCTTTGACGACGGCGCCAAAGTCCAAACCATCCGCCGCTTTGGCGAAGACATCAAAATCAAGGTCGACTGATGAACCGACTTGCCTCCCTCTTTGCAACTGCCGCCTTCGCGGCAGTTGTGTTTTCTGCCCAAGCGCAGGAATCCAGTTCAACGCCTGAAGTCCTCCACGACGGCTTGCTCAAGGTCAACCTCACCGACTTCATCTCGGGCAAATACAGCTTGAGCTACGAACGCATGCTCGGCAACTGGTCCTCGGTAGAGGCCACGGTCACGGGCATTGGCATGACCACGTCAGATTACACCTACACCATCGCCCAGCCCGCGATGTACACTTGGGACAGCTTCTACCCCAACCTCCCTGCCGATCTTGACATGGAGATCTCTGGTTGGGAGGCCCAAGTGGGGATCCGGAAGTATGGCTGGGTCGATCGCGGCGTCCCCGATGGCTTTTACGCGTCGGCTTTCCTCACTGCAGGGTCGACGACCATTGACGCCGACGAGCGCATCCGGCCCGTGGCCTTTGACCCCGACACGGTGACGTTTGAACCGGGCGCCTTCCTCGACGAAATCGACCACACGTTGAGCGTGACCAAGTGGGGATTTGGGCTGACCATCGGCTACCAATGGCTCACGAAGAGTGGACTCGGCTTGGATGCCTACATGGGGCCCATGTTCCGAGGCATCACACGCACGTACCTCATGGAAGGCTACTCGGCCGAGGAGGCGCGTGACATCGTGAGTCAGCGCACCCAACAGCGCTACTGGATGGGTCCTGGCCCAGCGGAGCACTACAACGGCAGCACAGGTCCCTGGTTCAATGGAGGCCTGCGCGTGAGTTTGGCCTTTTAAGCCAAAGCCCCTTACTGAAGCTTCTCGCCGTGCTGGCTGTCGTCCAGCCCGCGTTCCTCCTGCTTGGAGGTGACCCGCATTGGGATGAGCGCATTCACCAACGCGAACAGTCCATAGCTCAGCGCAAAGGCGCCCACGGCCACGGCGATGAGGGCGGCCACGTGCTTGCCAAACGTCTCGAACGCGCCGGACGTCAGCCCTACTTCTGCGGCAAATACGCCTGTGAGGAGCATGCCGACCATGCCCCCCACCCCGTGGCTGGCAAACACATCCAGTGTGTCATCGACACGACCTGATTTGTGGAAGGCGTCGATGGCCACATTGCTGATCAAGGAGGCCACAAAGCCTATCAAGACGCTGTCCCCGAGGCTCACAAATCCAGCAGCCGGCGTGATGGCCACCAAGCCCACCACGGCCCCAATGCAGGCACCCACAGCGGACATTTTGCGGTCGCGGTAACGGTCAAAGAAGATCCAAGTGATCATGGCAGTCGCCGACGCGAGGTTGGTGTTTGCAAAGGCGAGCACCGCATCCGTCCCCGCAGAAAACGCAGAACCGGCATTGAAGCCAAACCAGCCAAACCACAGCAACCCCGTACCCAAGATGACAAACGGGATGTTGGCGGGCGTGAGCTTGCTTTCCATGCGACGGCCCAAGAACAATGCGCCCGCAAGGGCCGCGCAACCTGCCGACATGTGGACCACGGTTCCCCCGGCAAAGTCCAGCACCCCCCACTGGCGCAAAAGGCCGTCAGGGTGCCACGTCATGTGACACAGCGGCGGATACACGATGAGCGCGAACAACACCATGAACAGGATGTAAGCGCGGAAGCGCACCCGGCCCGCCATGCTTCCCGTGATGAGGGCGGGGGTGATGATGGCGAATTTGAGCTGAAACAAGGCGAAGAGCAGGAACGGAATGGTGCCCGCGAAATCGGCATTGGGACTCAGCCCCACCCCGCGAAACGCCAAGAACGTCCGAGGATCGCCAACAATGCCACCGAGGCTGTCCCCAAAGCACAAGCTGAACCCCACTAGGACCCACAGCACGCTGATGACCCCGAGGGCCACAAAGCTTTGGAGCATCGTGGAAATGATGTGCTTCTTGTCTACCATCCCCCCATAGAAGAAGGCCAAACCTGGCGTCATCAACAGGACAAAGGCACTCGCCACCACCATCCAAGCGGTGTCGCCGGTGTCCAAGGCCGCCAAGGCGGATTCGTCTGTGGCCGCCTCGTACGACGTGCCCAAAAACCAAATGGCCGGCACCAACAATGCCAGCACGAGAAAGTTGCTCTTTCTGCCCATGAATCAAGAAAATGAGGTCTGCCCGGGGTCATTGTCCAGGCCGACGGCCTTGGCCACCGAACCGGGCGAATCTACTGTCCTCGAACCACTTGGGCAACTCGTGTCCCCCAGACAGCCCTGTTCAGGTCCTCAGAACGGCCACGATTTGATTTTGATTCGTCATTTGACCAGAGTCAACATCGACGAAGGAAAAGTGCTTGTTTTGGCCTCGCCGCGATAGCTGTACTCAACATTGGCAATCACCCCGTTTGGGGTCTCAATCAGAGATTTCACGATGCCGGTCGCTTCACCATCGCCAACTTTAAATGACACCTTGTTGCCAACCTGAATGCCGTCATCCGTTTGGTCAACCTCTGCAACTTTGGGGGCATTCCTTCTTTGGTCCGGCTGAACCGGTTCAACCTGCACTTTGGACTCGCGTGGCATGTCCTCGATTGTAGTCAAAGTAACTTCTACAAGTTCAACGTTGCAGTTCCACTTTTTGGTGAGTACCCCGCCACTTGATTGGACAGTTTCGCGTGGAAATGCATAGCTATCCGCTTCGCTTTCCATAAGCAATGCGCTTCTTGTCTTTCCGAGAATTCTAGCCTGATTGAAACCCGAAAAGGCGGCTTCATTGATGATTAGTGACAAGCCCAATCCTCCAATGAAGGCCAATGGTGCAATCTGGTCATTCGCACCTGAACCCATTATCAATTGAAAGATTCCAATCGTTGTCGCCAGGTTGGACAACACTGGAATGAGGTTACCTCCTTGACTTGCCCCCCCCATGCGTGAACCATTTTGGTTGTCCAAAGCCACACTGTAAATGTGATCCCTATTGTCGTCCAAAAGCAGCCCACCGGCGGTTTGGTAGCTTCCACCAGCCCCCACCCTCTTCAACGAAACGACCTCAGTATTCGTGACGTCGACATCATAAACAGCGGCTCCTCCAGTAAACAGATCTGTGGTCGTGATACATGAATTCAGTGTAACACAGACCAATGCCGAGAAAACGAAAAGCAATTTTTGACGCATCTTCTTTTTTTGATAAAAGTCGTTGGGAATCAACTTTTCACATCGGCTGATGCTGTGCGTTTTTCATTGATACGCCGTGGGAAAATCTGCCCAAGTCAAAGACACAAGCATCGTTGGTGAGGATGCGCTGTGGCATTTGTGGCACACTTTTCTGCCACACTTCACCCAAGAAGTCTCTGAAGCCTAGCGATCCCACAGGGACTCGAACCCCGAACCGTCTGCTTAGAAGGCAGATGCTCTATCCTGTTGAGCTATGGGACCATGTCGTTGCCCGTTGGCAACGTTTTTCAAGCACAAAGATGTGGCGGTTTGGCCACACCACGAATGACGGGCACAAAAAAAGGGGCTGCATCCATGCAGCCCCTTTTTCACTCAGCCGAGCCGAGCATCGTTCAAATCACTGTCCCTTGGAGCTCAAGCCCGTGGCTTTGTCGCCACGCTTCTTGTTCTTCTTGGACTTCTTGTCGCCTGCATCTGCAGCCGCGCCCTTGGAGCAGCATCCGGCAGAAGAAGACTTGCTGCAAGACGCACCCTTGGCGTCTGCAGAGGCAGAAGCACCCTTGGAGCAGCAGCTGGCTGACTTGGACTTGTCGCATGAAGCGGCTTTGCCGTCTGTAGACGCTGAAGCGCCCTTGGAGCAGCAGCTGGCAGACTTGGATTTGTCGCATGACGCTTTCTTGTCCTTGGAGCAAGTTTGCTCTGTCTTGGCCTTGTTGTCGGCAGGAGCTTCCGTGGATTGGGCTGACGCAGTCAACGCGAAGAATGCGAAGGCGCCGAGGAAAAGGAACTTTTTCATTGTGTTGTTGAGTTTCATCGATCGAAGGAAACACCAAATCCGGTGTTATGTAGGCAAGATACAAACTCCTTCAGTTTGTGACGCGGGGAGAGAAAGGATTTCACTATTTTTGCCCTCCCGCAACTCGACAAGCGCGCGAGTCCCACGCGGACAATTCTTGGAGAGGTGGCAGAGTGGTAATGCAGCAGCCTGCTAAGCTGTGACCGATTATTTTGGTCCCCGAGTTCGAATCTCGGTCTCTCCGCACAAGCGAAAAGCCAGCGTATCAACGCTGGCTTTTTTGCGTCAAGGAGTTTCCCCAAGCTTGCTTGAGGGAAACGACGAGGGCGCAAAAAAACAAGCCCGCGACAGCGGGCGTGGCTTTTCGCTTGTCAGCCTCCCCCCTCAGAGATCACGAGCGAGCGCCAAGCGACGCGAGTACTCTCGGGTCAGACGTGACGAGTACTCTCGAGACGATGAGCGACTCCAGCACCCTCGACAACAAGACATCACGACATGCAACATCCAGCCGTTGCCTTCGGTTGTTCCCACGGACAACCACCCTCCTACTTTTGCGCCATGATTCGCCCGCTCCTCCTCTTTGTTGGCTTGCTTGCCTTCGCCTCCTTCCACGCCCAAACCTGGACTTCCTTCGCCTCCGTGCCCAACGGATTCGTGAGTGACCACAGCTTGGGTTTTGCCCTTGAAGGATCGGGCTACCTCGTGGCAGGCCAAACCCCATACGGCTTTCTTATTTTGAGACATGCTTCGTCGTGAATTCCTGCAAGGCTCGGCCATCGTCGGCGCCTCCCTTGTCCTCCCTCGCATCCTTCGTGCGTCGTCAGGAATGTGGGCGGAAGGCGGCGAGCGCACCATTGCGCGGGTGCTGACGGCCAAGAGCACAATGGTCCAAAACACGCCCGTCATCCGCTCCTTTGCCGGCAACCACACCGACCTCGTGTCGCCGTGGGTGATGCTCGACGAGTTTGGACCGATGCGCATCGAACCCGGCACCTTGGGCATGGACATCAAAGCCCACCCCCACGCAGGCATCACCCCCACCACGTACCTCATCTCGGGCAGCGGCCGTCACACCGACAGCCTCAACAACGACATCGTGTACCGAAAGGGCGAGTTCATGCTCTTCAGTTCCGGGCGTGGCGCGATTCACGAAGAGGTTTCCAGCGACGAGATTCGCCGCGACGGCGGAACGGTGCACGGGTTTCAGATTTGGCTCAACACGCCGTCGCAGGAGAAGTTTTGCAACCCCTCGACCGTGATCCACGAGCGCGAGGAAACGCCCTTCGTCGAGCTCGGCGACGCAGAAATCAAGGTCATGATTGGCTCCCTGAATGGGTGCACCTCGCCGGTATTCACGTTCACGCCCGCCTTCTACTACCACATCACCCTCCCGGCCGGCGGCCGCCTCGACCTTCCCGTGGACCCGACCCACAACGCCTTTGCCCACATCATTGAGGGCAAGCTCGAGGGCGAAGGCCGAAACCTCCTGCGCGACGAGCAGCTCGCCCTGTACGACCGCGGCGGCGACGTGATGCGTTTCCACGCCCTCGAAGATTCTGAATTCTTGGTGCTGGGAGGCCAGCCCTTGAACGAACCGCTCGTGAGCTACGGGCCGTTTGTGATGAACTCCCAAGACCAAATCAACGCCTGCATCCGCAACTACCGCACAGGCAAGATGGGGCAGCTCTAAAACGTGACGCCTGTGGGTCGCGACACGCGACCTTCCCCCCTCGTGGTCAGCCCCCGACCTGTCCGAATTGCCCGGACTGGTATTCCAAGTACGCTTCCCGAATCTCCTCTTCGGTGTTCATCACGAAGGGTCCGTACGCGACGACCGGCTCGTCGATCACATCTCCGTGGCACAACAGCACGAGCGCGTCGTCGTCCCAGGCCGTGATGTGGAGTTCCGAGCCGGCGTGGCGTTCCAATTCAACCATGGTGCGGGTCGTGGCGGGGACGCCGTTGACTTCGACTTCGCCACGAACGACGTAAAGCATCACGCCCCGTGCTTCCGGCACCGAAGTCGAGAAGGACGCGCTGGGCGTCAAGTCGAGCCACGACATGAACAGGCCGGTTTGGGACGCGACCGGGCCGCGTTGCCCGTCGACTTCCCCTGCAATGACGTGCCAGCTCCAGGACGCATCGGGCCCGGAGACGTGCAGGAGCTCTGCGCTGTCGTAGCCGCGATACCATGGCTCGCACCGCTTGAGCGCCGCCGGCAAGTTCATCCAGACCTGAATGATCTCGAGCGGGCCGCCCGACTCGAGGAAGCTGTCTGGAGAGATCTCCGCGTGCTCGATGCCGCGGCCGGCCGTCATCCATTGGACGCCGCCGGGGCCGGTGACGAAGGTTTGGCCTGTCGAATCGCTGTGGGCGACCTCACCGTCAAACACAAACGTCAGCGTCTCAAACCCCTTGTGCGGATGCGGCCCAAACGGCAGCCCCCCGTTTTTTGGCGGATACACCTGCGGCCCGTGATGGTTCAGAAACAGGAACGGATTGAGCTCAGGCAACGACCCGGTGGGCAACGCGCGAAACGTCACCAAATCCGCCATCGGCGTCTCCAACGCCGGATGCAACTGTCGAACCTTTCTCATGGATGCGCTCATGGGATGCAAATAACAGCCCTACTCCGGATGCGTTCACCGGCCTCATGCCAAAAGATGTCGTATCTTGTTATGTATATCTAAGAACGATGAAACATTGTTTGACCTTGTTGCTTGTGGGACTGACCACGCTTGTCTCTGCCCAAAACGACGGCTGGCAATACCCCTTCCCCTACAATCCTGATGGCAACAGCGATGGGTACATCTCGCTCAACGACATGCTCGACTTGTTGTCAGTCTATGGCCAGGAATATCCAGAGACCTTCTACGGAGACAGCACGGGCGCCATCTTGGACTTGGGCACACTGGTTCAGTTTGATTGCTTCAATCAAGCGAGGCTGGCAGGACCTCAATGGCGCATGATGGAACGGGAAGACTTCGCACGATGGTACCCTTACCTCGCGGATCTGGGCCAAACAGAATACGACGCGGGAACTTCGTCCAGCAGCAACCTGAGCGGATGGATGGTCAACAGAAACGATGACATGGCGGTGTGGCAGCTGGCATTTGGGGTGTCTTCACAATACCAATCGTACACCTTTGCCACGGAATACAACCCCAGTGCTCCACCCAATTTGATCATCAACAACTACACCAAGTCTTACGTCGAATCGGAAAGCAATGGCAACAGCTCCGCCATCTCAGGCCAGCGCTGCTTCATCGTTTCAGAGGTGCTCCCTGAATACGAATTCAGCTACTGCAACACAGGGTCAGGTGGAGACTTCACCAACTGCGTGACCGACAAACTCAACGACGGTTGGATTCCCATGCCTGGTGGCACCAAGAACTCAGCGAGTTATTATTATCAGGGCTTCTGGCGCATCGCCGAGTAACAACCAACGAAAAGCAAAATCATGAACCGAATTCTATCACTTCTCGTGCTTTTGGCCTTCACCACGATGGCCCAAGCACAATCTCCTTACCTCCCCTACAACCCCGACGAAAATGCCGATGGGTTGATTGGGGTGGCTGATCTGCAGGGATTGCTCTCCCAATACGGAAACGAATTTTCGACTTCTGTGCTTGGCGAGGACATTGCCTTTGTGCGACTTGACAATTGCGGACTCATTGATTGCCGATCCAATTGCAAGGCGCTTCCTGGGCCTTGGAGCATGGTTGGTTTGGACGTGGTCGCTGAAAACATCAACCAAGTGGCCGAGTTGGTTCCTGCTTCTGCTCAGTACTCCTCCGGTCCCCAAAACTACATGTGGTACGGCGACGGCGCGTCGTCTGGGACCACAGTAAAATACTATGCCGTTGACGGTATCCGCGCGTTGTCCACATCCACTTCGTTGGGATATACTTCCCGAGTATGTGTGTGCTACGTCGCACAATACCCCCACGTGGAATACGATTTCTGCTACCTCGAATCATTGCCTGGAGACGATGCTGATTTTAGAGATTGCATAGACGCCAAGTCTTCCGCCGGTTGGATTCCTCTGACCGGAGTCGCGCAGGACTACGGCAGGATGTACCAAGCATTTTGGCGTTGGTCACAGTAAGTTTCCTTTTTTGACCGGCGGTGTACTGAATCGAATCGCTTGCACTATCTTTGCGGTCCTCAATCACGAGGCGGGGCGTGGCCCAGCCCGGTTAAGGCGCCTGGTTTGGGACCAGGAGATCGCAGGTTCGAATCCTGCCGCCCCGACTACAAAAGCCGCTCACATTGTGAGCGGCTTTTTTGTGCGCGAGCGCGAAAGCTCGCTTTCAAGCGATCAGCGAACGAAAAAGCCGAACGCATGCGCAGCAGGCGACGGCTTTTGTAGAATCCCTCCCCTGTCCAGGATCTTGAGCCCGAGCGAAGCGAGCGGCGAAAAATCCTGCCGCCCCGACTACAAAAGCCGTTCACAATGTGAGCGGCTTTTTTGTGCGCGAGAGCGAAAGCTTGCTTTCTCGCGAATGGCAAATGCCAACAGCTTCA
>Ga0160423_10003191_pt1 | contig 13662 bp, 13 predicted proteins | sample CRUFie14St8metaG_FD_108191 | JGI IMG/M metagenome (GOLD analysis project Ga0160423, IMG submission 108191) | Marine microbial communities from the Costa Rica Dome - CRUD Field 142mm St8 metaG | ecosystem: Environmental > Aquatic > Marine > Oceanic > Photic zone | place: Costa Rica: the Eastern...
GATCTGTACAACCACGCCATGAAAAAGAATCTTGCCGGAATACTGGCCACTGGCCTACGTTTGCCAGCTGATCCAGTATCGATCGAATCCCGTTCGATAGTGGCGCATTGAATACAAAATCCCAGTTGTAAAAGTTACCACTGGATGGCTTGAGATATGCGCTTGTTGCCTGTGCATCTGACTGGTCATACATTGCAGCCGGTATTGCTGCGCCTACAGTCCAGTTGGCTGGCATCGAATCAAACGGCCCGTTTGTTCCTGTTCCGGTCGATGTTATGAGCCTTGCGATCAGACTGTATGGCGTGCCTGTGATGCGCACTGCATTGTAAACTTTGTCACCTATAGAGAGATTGGATGCGCTTGCTGTGGATGGGTGTGATGCATTGCCCGTTGTCAGTGTTAGTGTGTTTGCCGTTGTGTCTGCGCTGCTCCATCTCATGTAAAATGGATCTCCGCTGCTGGGTACACAGTAAACCACACCAGAAAACGATATCATCTTTTCATAGATTGCTGCACTGTTGACGTTTAGCGTCGTTGTTCCAGTGCTCCAATTGCTAGTAACCTGTGAGAATAGTGCCGTTGTAAAAAACAGCTTGTTGTATTCCAAAGATGTGGAGTATCTTGTGTCAATCCGGCTTTGAAACGCACTCAATATATCTTTAAATCTCACTCGATAGACACCACGTACACCAGAGATTTGATCCAGCTGGCCCAGTGCAATTGTCTGATATGGAGCCAACCCCATGAAAGAGCACTCAACGATTGCAAGAGATCCTTTGACAATCATATCTTTGTAGGGCCTAAAATCACCCACAAGCTCTGCATCAAAGCCACCAAAGGAGACAGACCACCTCGAAGGAATGACTGCAGTGCCTTGGATTCTCACGCCAGCAGTGCCAATCCTCAGCGCACCTTTGTTGGAATAGATTGTAACATCCTCACCCACTGCGTTTGTGGATGGTTTCCAGAACCGGATTTTATACAGTGGCGTGATGCTGGGTGCGGACAATGCATCGATGAATGGTTGGCTCCACGACACTATCCACCTCTCAAAGCATTAAACACACCCATATTGATATTTGACAAAACATCCTCTACAGCACCCTGCCCCGCCACAGCACCAGCAGCCACTTGATCAAGACTTTGCTGTCCAGAGCTACTGGGCAACGCACCGCTTGATGGGCTTGATGGAGTCAAAGCAAAGTTTGTGTGCTGGTAGAACTCGCCATTGTAGAATGCAAACAAAGCTTGATAGTCTGGCACAAGCGTTATATTCAACGACCAAAGGCGACCACCTTCATTTGTGATTATGGCTTGGCCTACCTCGTTTTGCGCTCTTTTCAGAACAGGCCAAAACCGGTAATATCTGGCGAATGTTTGTCTTGTATTGTAATCAAAATTGATTCTGTTTTGCGTTGTGATGTTGCCACCACTGGCGCTGGTCAATGTTGCGCTTGATACCTCTACCACTTCTCTTGTGTATGCTGGCGATCCAGTCTCCAGAACTACATAGTCGTTTGCTGTGGGTGTGGTGGATGTTCCTGTCAAAGCTTCGAACGGATTGTTTTTGAGCAAGAGATTGAAAGAGCCCGCTTGTGGGGATGTCTGACAGCTGGCCGCCCATGCTTTAGAACTATCCGAAGTGAACGCCACACTGAAACCACGATCGAGATGGTTTTGCATTGCATCGAATTTGTTTGCGAGCTCTTCACCCAGTTGCATGCGATCTCTTTGGATTGTGATGATCTCGCCACCACGCCCCACACTTCTGGAGATCCCGCCACTGTACGTGATTGCATCCACAGCATCATGGAAGAAACGGCTTGAAAGCTCACCAAGAGCTTCACCCATATCAATCTCAACCAAGTGCCGTCCATCCGGCTCCGGGTAAAACCAAAATTTTGCATTTCCCATCATTGACCTCCAAACAGTGGCGATGTGCTTTGCCCGAAAGATCCGAATCGATCCTCTATTTTGCGCACCAAAGAATCAATGGCAGATCGCTCTGTGACTGCACTGTTTATATTGATTGTTACACCACCACCCATGGGTGCTTGTTGCTGCACATCTCTGGCCACTGTGCTGCTCATCTGACCCGATCTCGGCACGACTGTTTCACCGGAATGTAATAAAGCTAGGCCTTGCTGCTGGCCAGTAAATCTGAGTCCGCCCTGAGCAGACAAGAACCGCCCGCCCGACATAAAAGACTGTGTACCACCACCAAAGAACTCCGCAATGCTGTTGATTACCTGTGTCACTGGCCTGAATATAAATGCGATCGCTTCTCCCAGTGCATCACCAATCCCTCTGAGAAACCCACGACCAGAAAAGAAGTCTTTGATACCATCTACGATCTGACCAACACCCTCCACAACTGCCAGAGCCAATCTTGCTGGCAATGCAATCACTTCTCTGACAATCAAAAACACCGCTTCGAATAGAATAGGAGGCAGCACCTTGATCAGTATCTCTGGAAGTATCTGCAAACCATTGACCACGGCCCTAAAAAATGTTTCAAATTCTTGTTGTATCTCTTCCGGGCTTTTCTCACCCAGTGCGGCCAGTGCACCTATAGACTCGCTGATCACCATGCCCACTGGCCCAAATGCCGATCCAATCAGTGTAACCAATGCACTTGGATCAGAAAGTGCACCGATACCGCCAGTGATTTGGCCGCCAACGCTGCTGATCTGTGCAGTACTCTGGGCTTGAGATAGTGCCGTTCTTTCTCTTTGCGCTCTGGCCTTGACTGCTTTCTGTGCTTCTTCTGTGGATATTTTTTGTTGCTGTGTGATCTGCTTAAGCTGCTCAAGCCTCTCTTTCTCTCTTTGGTTGATTTTGTCAAGATCAGAAAGCAGATCCTCATTTGCTGATTGCTGTATGGAAAACGCTTTTTGTGACGCGGCAAAACGCTCTTTGCCAAGCTTGGCGATTCTCGCGATGGTTTGCGCAATGGCTTTGGCTCTTTCTCTTTCTGCTTTGGCTGCGTCTTTGGTGCTGTCATTGTCCTTCTTGTTGGCTGTATCTTTCTCTGTGAGTGCCTTCGTTAGCCCTTTGATCTGATGTTCGGCCAGCATGTTTTGTTGTGTACTGTTGATTGTGGCCTGTGTGGATTGGTTTATAATCTCGCCTTCTGCTTTGAACGCCGCCAGCCCCGCATCCAAAGCCTCTGTGAGATTGTATTGCTGCACAGTAAATTCTTTGATCTCTTGGATTGCTGCCTCAAAGAGACTCACACCGGTTATTTGTTGTTGGAGTGTGTCTATTGTGCGGATCAAATTGAGCAGTGGCCCACCTATCAGATCCAGAACCACACTACCCAAAGCCGCAAACGATCGAACCGTAAAATTAAACACATCTTTGGCAAGAGCTCTAACTCCTTTCTGGCCCACCTGTAAAAATGCATTGAGCCCGGCTAGTCCTTGTTGCGCAGTCCTCAACGCTTGTATAAAAAAGTCCAGTGCTCCAGTGTTTTGCACAAACGCCTGTTTGGATCGATCGGCAAGAACACCCAGCAATGCAAGTCTTTTTTGAAACTCTGCGGCCTGTTTGCTGGCTTCTGGGCCTGCCTTTGTCCCGTACCTCTCAATTGAGTCTGTGAATTCGTCAAACTCACCAGCCGCCAAAGCTTGTAAGAGATCCCCAGCAGACCGGCCAAACAGAGCTGTGGCAGTCTGCGCTTTTAGAGTCTGGTCTTGTATCCCTTGAATCTTGCGTATAGACTCCGCAAAGACCTCATTACCAGACCTCAGCGCACCAGTAGCTTTGTCTTTGACTGCAATACCAAGCTGCTCCATCACTTTGCTGGCCTTTGAGCCATTTGTTTGCATTTGTGTCAGCACTCTTGGAAATTGAGACAGTATTGTTTTGGCACTGTCGGCACTTTGGCCGGATGCAACAAACGCCAATTTAAGTGCTTCGATGTTTTGTGCTGAGATACTGGATCGTGCAGATAGATCGTTCAAATCGTTGATGTTGTCTACTACAGACCTTGAAAGCTCAAACGAAGCCACAGCCGCATCCAAGAACGCACCCGCCACTTTTTGCACTGCACCAATCACACTATCGGCAGCACCCTTAATGCCTGTGAATGCTGCACCCACTTGTCCCGCAAACTCTACGCCACTCTTTTTGGTATCGTCAAATTTCTCTTTGGTTTTCTTGGTCTGGGTTTGTAGCTTTTTCAGATCCTTGACTGCACCCAAAACCTCAACCAGTATATCGTATTCAACTGTATTGCTCATATCATATCCGCCAAATCGAGAAGTGAGATGTTTGGAAACACCATATCTTTTTTACGCTTGCCCTTTTTCAAAATCGCTTTTACTCGATCTGATCTGGCTGATACGCATTTGAAACACATCATCAAATCACTCCAAGATAGCTTTGCGATTTCACTGGGCAGTACACCATAGGTCCTCCCTATTATATCGTAGAGATGGACCAATTGCTCATCTTGACAGAAAGCTCTTGAGGCGTTCGCCAGCCTCCTTGTGCCCTTTCATTGCACGATCGAGAATGGCTTTGCGATCTTCAGCGAGAAGCATGCCCACCCATAACTTATTTCTGGACGGGTCTTGCTGCTCAATTGCGTCCACAAGAATCAAAGGCTCCCATTTGGAACCATCTTTGCTGCAACGCTTGACGCATTTCATAATCAACCGATCCTCTTTGACGCTCATTTCTTCCAGCATTCTGGGATTGATCGAGTTTGCCAGGCTCAGAAGCACATCAAGGTTTTGCGTGTCGCCATCCTGTGCCGCTTGTGCTGCTTCCTGCATCCTCTGGATCTCGGCTTGGTTCTTGCCTTTGATCACTTGAGAAGCCAGAAGAGCAGAAGCCAAGCCAGCTGCCTCCACTTCTGATGGGCTCAATATACGCCCTTCGATCTTCAAAACACCGTTGAATATAGTCATTTCAAACTTTGCCGAATTTGCGATCTCCTTTAGAATGTCTCCACCCATCGCAAACCTCCTTTTTATTGTTAGTTGCTCACGCCACTTGCATTGTCATTGGTCATCTCAATCCGAATGGCTTCATTTGAGCTATCGGATAGTCCATAGAATGTAGCTGTACGCTCGATTCTGCCGAATGAATTCACATCGTCACTGTACTCTGTGATCTCTGCATTGCGTATCAAAATATTAAAACTGTCTGATCCGCTTGTAAATGTTACCTCTACATTTGATGCTGTACCGGCCAGCTGTGCATTGTACAAATTGTCATCCTCAAGATCAAATGTGGCAGTCAGCGTCACTTCTCGAACATCGGATATCTGGGGTTGTGACGTGAGTTTGGAGCCAAGATAATTAACTCGCTCCAGCTTATTATCAAGAGTCAATTCCATAGAACGCATTTTGTATGTTGTTACGCTGTTGTAGCTGAGTGTAGAGCTCTGAAAATGAAATATCTGTGCACCATCTCCAAAGCCACCAGCACCAAGAGCACTGCCACGCGCAGATGCTGTCTCTGCAATAATCTCAAAGCTTGCACGCCCTTCCTCACCAGCTTCGCAAGAAAGCGTCATAGTGGAGATCATACACCCTTCAAATTGTTCGCTGGTTCCGGTGCCTCTTTGTACTGCAATCGTCAAGCTGGGCAATGTTGCCGATGGTGTAAAGGTATGCAGGTAGGGCCCTGATCCAGTTGTGGCCACAGAGCCCATTGCAGCCTTTAAAAGCAATCCCAGCCCTTTGTACGTCAATGGGGTTTCTATTGTTCCTCCAGCAATCTCGAATCCATCAAATGTATTCACTGCAAATGCAGCACCGGATTGAGATAGATGCGTCGTTCTTTCTCGCTCTTGGCTGCGTGCCATAGACACTGAAAACACACGATTGTTCACGCCGAATGGTGATCCATTGGCAGTACCATAAGAGCTCTCTTCGTTCAATGCTATGTATGCGGTTCTTCCAAATTGTAATGGCATCTCTATTCTCCTAAGATGTGGGCAGCTGATCCCTGACCTGCACAAGACATCGTATGTCTATAACCTGTCCTGTGGTTGTTGTTACTGTAATCATAAAAGCGTAGTCTACACCATCAGTGCCACCTTTGGCTCTTGCTTTGACAAATCCAGAAATGAATCGCGTATCAGCAAATTCATATCTCGAGCTCGAGTCTGTGCCACTTGCATCCAGGCTCTGCACAGTCACATGTTCGATGCCTTCAAAATCTGTTCTTTCTGCAAATGGAGCCAGCATAGAGCGAAACAGTCCACCCACAGAGAAATAGACATCAATAACATCCGTACTGCTCTTGACAATACTTTGCAATGGCTGTGCTGTGGCAGGCCTGTTTAGTGGCTGGCGCACCACAAAACCGCCCGCCTGTGACAAATCTATATATGCATTGATGGCACTCGAAATCGTTACGCTTGAGCTTGGATCACTGTTTTGATTTGGGTTCTGATAGTATAGGTATATAAAATTAATGGCTTGTGTTTTTACACTGTAGCTGTCAATGTTTATGACCAGTGTTCTTGTGGCTATATCCGCACCGGCGGCCCGTTCAAAGCTTAGAAGGTTGCCATCTACATCCACGGGCACAACGTCAAACATTTGAAAACCAGCATCTGCACGTATATTATCCCAGAATGCATCCCAAGCTTTGGGAATCGTCAACGTGATGTCTTTGTTTTGCTGGGAGCCATCACCCGACAATGCATCTATCGCCACTGGCTGGCGTTGTTTGTAGTTTGAATCATACCAAGTCATTATGAGCCCGTATCAGTCTGATAAAAGACCTCTATTTGTATATAAGAAATACCTATTCCTTCTATACCATATCGATCACCATCTTCTGCGGTAAATGCACATTTTATGTCATCAACAATGGAAGGGATGCCCAGCTGGCGATCTGCCGTCAAAGCCTTGATCATATCGCTGGCCAGATCCATCGCATTTAGTGTGCGCTCTGAAACATCACCACCACCCACAAACCCATATACCTCGAAGTTTGCGGTTATTCTGTAGCGTCCAAGAGTTTGCCCATAGTCAGAAGTGCTCTGCAGAAATACAACGCAGCCAAACGGCACATAAGGCGGTTCAATGATTGCACCGATCACCACTTTGCCAGAGAGATCCAGCCCGCTTGTCTCCCCTGCATAACTCACAGCCACTTTGGTTTTGATGGCTTCTGCAATTTGTCTGATCTTGGAATCGCTCATCAGTTTGCCTGTAGAGCCAAGACAAGAAGATTCTTAAGATCCCTATCCAATCTTTTTTGGACAGATCGAACAGCTCTACCCATAAAAAGTCTAGGTGCCATTTTTCTTGTTCCAAACTCCACATATTTGGCATACAAAACCGGCGCGCCGCCACTATTGCCACCGGCGCGCAGCAAAGCACGGGGATTTCCATCCTTTGCATCCACAAGACCAGTTATAGAAGAGCGCAGACGGCCCGTCCGCACCTTTGGATAAAATGTAGCCCTTCTCTTTGCGCCACGTTCAGCCCTCAAGGCAACAACTGTAAGCTTCTTTCTTAGCTCCTCTAAGAGCCTACGATCAGCTTTGTCTACTCTGTTTATAAAACCATCAAATGTCAATTGCTTTGGCATGGCAATCACATAATCTGCTGGGGTGCTCTAAACGGAGCAAGAAACTGTTTGACTTCTCTGGGCATCTGTTTTGGCGATATACTCACAGTGGCTGCTCTTTGTGTTATCGAGTCTTTGCCCTGCGTCGCTTTGTTTCGATGCAGTTGGCTGGCCCACACACAAATAGCATGTTCCAAGTCCGCTGGCAGTGTGGTATAGCCACAGTTTGCAACAACCTTGATCGCTCGAAACGCACGATCAAATCCATCGCTGGCATTGACTGGATCTAAGATGGCTTGACCCAGCAAAGAATCAAGCTCAAAATCATCTGCGGATAATTGTGTATCACTTGTGTACTGGCGATTGACATCACTGTGTATGGAAGTGATTGAGTTTACGGGCCGGATGGGTAGCTGTAAAACAGCTACATTCCCAAACGTAGGCCCATTTAAAAAAAATGTATAGGTTGCCGCCAATAGCTGTGGATCGCTCGATGCGTCCGGCTTTACCCAGCCAAAATAACGAGCGATCGCACATTCCACACGTTCCAAGAGATTAGAGAGATCAGTGTCAGCACTAGTCCCCGTAATCTCTGGAAGGTATGTTTTAAGCGTTGCAGCAGAAACCATCGCCATAGACTAGACTTCTCTTCTTGGCTCAAAGACAGCAACAAGACCACCACGAACATCCATGCCGGAATTTGTCTGCGTGTATTCGATCTTGAGCTCTCCAAGTTCGGAAAAATCCAAAGCTTCACCACCAGAAAGAGCCAAAGATTCAGATACACCACCAGTAATGGAAGATCCACCAGAGCTATCAAAGTGCCGCAAAGCGATCTTTGTGGATCCATTGTAGATATCTATCTTGCAATGGTTGGACGCATGCGCAGAGATTGAAAAATCCGCAACAAAGTACAACTTCTTGAGTGTCATTTTGCGATATGTAGTCAGATACTGATTTGAACTGGCTGCCTTATCTGCATTGACTTGTATATAAAAAGGTAATTCCATTTTTTCAATCCTCTATTAGCTGGTGATGTTGAACTGATAGCAAACATTCTTTGTTGCATCCAAATCAAGTGTGTCGAGTGTGGCTCTGCGAGTAGCGACAAGCTCAGTGGCTCCGACATCGATCTTGCGTTGAGACTCGACAAGAATACCTCTGCGCTCGAAGATGCGCCATGAGTTTGTGTGTACCAAGAGAAGACCAGTCTTATCTTTGTTTACATTGTTGTACAGACCATCTGAGTGAAGATCCGCACCCATGAAACGCGATGCAATTATGGGGATACCTGCCAAAGATGCAAGCTGTCCAGTTTTTATTGTGGCCTGTGGGCCAAACTTCTCAAGGGTTACAACCTGCTCCAGTCCAAGAAGATGCTTAATGATCATCTCTGGAGAAGTGATGCATATAAGATCCATCATTCCAATCTCACCCAAAGCAGAGCGAGCTTCCAAGAAATGCGCAAACGTGTATGCTACTGCACCCTGATCGTCAGAGCAGTTGCGATCCAATGCAGCTGCGCGCAGCCCCACAAATCCGCGTCTATGATCGCTCGATCCGCCAAGTGCTGGGCTTGTACCCCATCGATCTCTCAGATTCCAGTTGGCTATGTCGTCTTGGTGTGGATTCGCAGAGTCACCATTCAAGAGTGCATCTTCCATCGCATCATTCAAATCCATAACGATCTGACGTTGCAATGTTGGAATCGCCAAAACAGCAGAATCTTCAGCGGCCTGATCATCAATCACATAACGAGAAGCCATACCAGTCATTGTGATGGATTTTTGGCTTGTGGATACAGTTGATGGCGTGAATTGTGCAGGATTGTCACTGGTAACGGTTCCCTTCAAATAAGGACGGCCACCACGGGACATTCTAGGAACCAAGATTGTGTTTCGCTCTACTGCTTGACGCTGCATATTATCAGCAACAACTCTGGGCAGTTGGATTTGATCTTCCAAGTTGTAGTAAAGCTCAGAAGCAAATTGATCCGGAATCCACTCCGACCCGACACCTGCGGAGTCATTGAACGCTTTTTGGATCGCTGACTTCATAAATCTTGGTGCTTTCTGGAGATGCTTCCAAAGCTTGAGATCGCTCTTTGGTGTGTGTGGTGTGGACATCAGCATTCGAGTAAATGCACGATCACGATTCATCTTGATGAGATCCGCATGCCATTGATTCACAGGCTCAGAAGCATCCAGAAGACCTTCTACAGAAGTCTTAATTGTGCCCCGTCCGGTCACAGCAACGTCTATGTTCTTGCTCTTCCAGCGCACGCCCTCTGTATCTACAAAGTGGCGCAATTCGCGCTCATCTTTGTTGGCGTGATCAAAATCACGGATCACTGTCTGTGATTCTTGGATCAATCGTTGTGCCTTTTTCAGATCATCAACTTGTTTCTCAAATTGGCTTAGCTTCTGCTCAGAGTTTTTCTGGTGGGTGCGAATCCCCTCTAGAATCTTCTTAGCTTCTGCGACCATTGCACGATCGTTACTACTCATCGCTATTTTTCCTCATTGGTGAAGAGCGCATAAAATTCACGCTCAATGGTTGTTAAAAAGTGTTTCTCTTTGTCTTTGTCATCGTCCATCTCTTTGTCCTCAGAGTCCTCGGAATCTTCGTCGTGATACGACATGTCGTCTTTGTCATCGTCGTGATAGGACATATCGTCTTTGTCATCATCGTGATGGGCATCCTGTTCTTCTGGCTCCTTTGGCTCTTTGCGCTTCATTCGGTCTGGGTCATGTTCCTCGATAACCTCAAAGCGGAATGTTTTAGAACCACCAGCATGATCGGCATCCTCGCCAACCATGAGCACTGGCCCACCTTCGTAGTCCATCCAGTGGTGACCTTCTGGGGCTTCGATCTCTACAGTGTCTTTTTGTATGAGCTCTTTGATGCTGTGTGACTTGAGAAGAGAGGCGAGCTCAGCGCGCACCATCTCTTTGATGTTTAATGATTTTGCTGCCACAGCTTCTCCGTTGGCTGGAATTGTAACAATCGATATTTCTAAGAGTTCAGCGCGCTCAAAGTATTCGCCTCTGGGCGCATAGTATGGATTGTCTTTGGATAGCATCGATCTGGGTGTACTCTCGATTGGATTGAAACCCACAGATACCGCACTCATAAAACCGTCTTTGGTTTTGCGCGCCACCTCTGCACCGATTGGATCTTCCATATCAAATTCAATATCCACCATGAGTTTGCCGTCAATCACATCCACTTCACCACGCCCGATCGGCAGCTGATTGGCATTGTGATTGAGCAGTATGACCGGATTCTTTCGATACTTCGCCAAAGACCAGCCCTTCTGATTGATAACATCACCATACCGGTCTGGGCTGGCAGTAGAGGCAATGAAAGAAACAAGATCCTTTCTCTCGCCCTCTGCGCCCTTTACTATTTCAGCGTCAATAGACTTGTATTGCATAGCTACTCCACTACTTCTTTATACAGCCAAAATATAACAATTGCAAGAATTATAAGAATTACAAGTATAACAAGAATTGTAATAATTTATTTTCTTTTAAAGAATAGCTCTGTACATTCAGCGCGCTCTTCATCTTTGAACACCTCACAGGCACTCTGGATAGCTTTGGTGTTCGCTACATTGCTGATCTCTGAGCAGTCCTGCTGTGACGTTGCCGCATCGATGCCGCGTTGTTGCATTCTGCAAAACATCTCTCTACAGAGAAGCTCATCTTTGGATTCAATAAAGTCTTTGCTGCATGGCTCCACCAGCAAGTCAAGATCGATCAATTCTTTTTGTACTTCTGTTTGACCTTTGGCAACCTCATCACCACCCACAGCCACCACCAATGGCTTTGGCTCCTCTTTGGGCTTTGTGGCCTGTTGTATACCGATCGTACCACCCACACCCACAGCCAGCCCGATCACGGCTGCAATTATTAAGCTTGTCATATCTTCTCTCAGGTTCATGCATACCAATATAGCAAATAAATAAAAATATTTTAAAATAATTCTTTACAAGGTAATACCTTGTGTTATACTCATATTACCAAACAACAAAACAAAGGAAAACAAAATGGGTTACGAAAGAAAAGTAAAATCAAGAGTTATCGATTACAAAAGAGTTATCGTATATGGAGAAGTCAGAGTATATGAAATTAAAAAATGCACTCTAAAAAACGAGACTTGGTTTGTTGTAAGATACGCAGGTGAGGACTTGCAAGGATTCGACACACATGAAGAGGCGATCGAAGAAATAGAATGGTACGGAAGACGTTGGAAGGAATCAAGACACTTCTAAGAATCACAACAACAACCAAACAGACCCGCCTTTGAGCGGGTTTTGTTGTTTTTACTCAATCACTGGTATGATTGTGCACCTGCAATTGATTGACTCTGCTGGAGACTCAAACGATCCAGGACTCTCCCCTTTCTCGCCATTGGATGGCACCACAAAATCTTCATTCACTCCAACCACTTGACCATCTAACTCAACGTGTGTATCTCTGACTTTGTCATCTCTGGAGGACAGCCACTCTTTGCGAATCCGTATCCCTTCATTGGCTGCAGTCTGATATGACTGGTTTGTGGCAAGGTTGATCGCCTTTGTTGCTTCTGTTCTGGCGATGGTTCTGGAGCGCGCGATGCCAAAGCTCTGTGCATTGTCCAGCGCGATCGCAATACCACGAACAGAAGAGCCAGCCAATAGACCCTGCTCAATGATACCCTTTACAGATCGTGCTGTGGTCTGGGTCATCTCAAACGCGGCCAAATCAATCATGTTTTGAGCAATGGGTCTTTCTCCGAAAACCAGATCCAATGGGCGTGTTTTGCCCGCTCTTCTGTACACTCTATCGAGCTCTTCATTTCCGGATAGCGTCCACACTGCCAACCAGTCCGGCCCAAACTGCTGGATGATTCTGTTCACTTCATCACCCACGGCCAAGAGATCAGACCACGACAAAACAGATTTTGCGATGTATTGGCCTTGCATCTTCTGTGCATTGACAAACTCTCTGAGCCTCTTTTTGTATCGGTTCTTTGCTCCTTGTAGATATGCATAGATCGAGTCTTGTAGTTTGCGCTCTGCTGGTGCATGCCTCCTTTCTACCCACTTGAGCCATTGTGCTTTTCTGTGCTCTTTGCTGGATAGCCTCTTCTTTTCATCATTGATCAGTTTTTTCATGTAGGATTCACCTTTGGAGCCAATGACAAACCATTTGATCTGGGCTACTGTGCCCGCCAGCCTAAAATCTTCTAGGTGACGCGCGGCCCATGCTTCTCTTTTCTTGATTGCCATCTCTTCTGTATCGGTTTGGGCGCTCTTGTCTGATCGTTTGACAATGGGCAGCAATCTTCTGTACTGGTTGTTCCCTTCTATATTGCCACCTCTTTTCCATATATCAGGCCAGTTCTCTTTGAGATCCTCAGCAAAGTCCACATCAAACGCTCGATACTGGCTGTTTCGTAGACTGATCTTTTTGTTATCACCTTGCTTTGGAAAGTTGGTTGGCTCTTCTGCTTTGTCTTCTTTGCTCCATGGTGCAGCTGGGGCCTCCTCACCAAATCGAGAGTAGAGATCCTCAATCTGCTCATACAGCCTTTCTTTGTCTCTTTGTGTAGCTCCACTGAGATTGTAATAGCCCGCACCGAATTTGGGCTCCCCACGCACAGCAGAGCCCGCAGCGATCACACCTCTAAAGACCAGCTTGAGATCACCATCAATCATCTTGGCAATGGGCAGTCTGTAGGATGCCGGATTGTTCTCTCCACCACGATTGACAAATAGGAACGCTTTGGCGTATCGATCCATATCCACATCATCGCCAAGAATCTTTCTGGCTTCTCTTTTTGTAAATCCCCAGTCTTGGTCTTTGGGTGCAAGATCCAAATCTTTCCAGCCAAAAATCAAATGCTTCTGCTCTTTGTCGTCTTCTGCATCTTTCAATGGGTGTTCTTCTGGGAGCAGATCAGTGTCATAGGGCCTGCGTCGAAACTTGCCTGTTCTCAGTGCATAGAGCAGTCCATTAACGCGCCCCATGGCCCACTGTGCGGCACTGGAGACACTGGGTCTGACGCTTTCAGGGTTGCTGTTGTAGGCGGCCAAACCACGATGATACGACACAGCCAAATAATTTCTATTGGTTA
>Ga0160423_10003192_pt1 | contig 13659 bp, 8 predicted proteins | sample CRUFie14St8metaG_FD_108191 | JGI IMG/M metagenome (GOLD analysis project Ga0160423, IMG submission 108191) | Marine microbial communities from the Costa Rica Dome - CRUD Field 142mm St8 metaG | ecosystem: Environmental > Aquatic > Marine > Oceanic > Photic zone | place: Costa Rica: the Eastern...
ACCCTGAGACAGACGTGAGACACCGGTGTTCTCTTCTTTGTCGTCATCCAGCATCTGGATTGTCTGAAAGATAAATGGGTTCAATGGTGCCTGAGGCATCGGGGTTATCGCATCGGGTCTACTTACGTTCACAATACCACCGACACGGTTGTCTATCAGTTCGCGTGGGTTAGTCAAACCGCCTTTGACCACCTGATTACGTGGGTTGTTCGTAATCATCGAGTGATCGAGGATCGATCGAGTCAACACTGTACGAGCGGTCTGAGTCGGGCAAACTTTAGATCCAAAGTTACTTCCATAGAATGCATGTGGGATCGGGAGTGGAACAAATGTGCAGAATGGTTTCCGTGTTGCCTTTTCCTTATGTAGGATGACGTTACCGGCTTTTATAACTTTGTATAACTCAGCCACTCCCGAATTGTCGTCACCGAGGTCGATCTCGATGTATACTTCGTAAACCGTTACTGATCGGACTTGGTCTTGGAAACCTTTAGCATTGAAGCCACGGTCTTGACCGATCTCTTCATGCCTTGCCAACACTTCTGGATCTGTTTCCATGTCCACATCTTCATGGTCGCCAATGTTTGCAATAAGTTCTTCATCATATCCAGCCTCTCTAAGCTCTGAGATTGTCATGGTGGTGCGGTGTCCACAGAAACCAACCGAGTCCAAATCGACGGCTTGTGGTTCAATTATAAAACTCTCGGGCGCAATGGCCTCGATGACCACCTGACTTGCGTCTTGAGATACTCGAATGTCACCGGAGTATAATCCTAGATCGTCCTGTTCGACTTCCTCTATCTCGACGTTTGGCTGCGCGATTATCTGGTCGAACTCTTCCTCAGTAAGATCTTGGATTGGCTCTAGGTGGCTCTCTTCTCTTTCTTCCCAGTAAACTTTACAAATCCCAGCTCTGGCTACCAAGCCATCGTGAATCACGGACTGCATCGTTTCAAAAAGATTGTTTTGTCTGTTAGCAACATAATCTGTGTACGCTGTACAGATCTCAGCTACCCTGACGTCCTCACCAGTTTGAGGGGCAAAGCGTACTGTCTTGTAGCCGGTAGAGAATGTCTCCAGTAGTGCAGCTTTCATACTCTCGACAGCATCATAGACGTCCATAGAAACATACTTAGAGTTACCGTCGTGCGCTGGGCGAGGCAGAGTGGCATTGTAGAAGTCGACTACCTTCTTGCGCTCCCTGCTGATCTGGCTGTCGTAATATCCGATAGACCTACGGATGCTGTCATCCAGTATCGTTACGAGCTTTTCGTCGTCGACCTTTTTGTAATCTTTTTTATCCATGTTCAGACCATTTCAATGTAGTGATCATCTGTAACCTCGATTGGTTCCCATGCGCCTTGATGCACATGATTAGCTAGAGCCAAGCTCATGACACAGTCGTCGTGGCATCCAGCTTCTGCTTCCATAGATCCACTTTCTGTCACTATGTAAGTCAGCATTTCTCTAAGTGTTAACTTGTCGTTTATTTCCATCTCGTCTTCACGGACGGCTGCTCGTAGCTCATCGATGATGAGGGGCTTTGTTTTAGCCGTTGTGCTAAAGCCGAGCTTGATTGTCTCCTTTTCGGTCAACTTGTCCACCGAGATCTCCGTAAAGAAGTTGGGGTAAGCCATATCTTTACCAAGACGTGTACACGTAAGTAGACCGTGACCGTTGTTCTCAACTATGATGTATGCAGTGTTAAAGAAGTGTCCTAAGCTGTTTAGGATCTCTGCAAAGTAATCTGGGTGTACTCGACCACGCCAAGTTGCCACCTGTCGTTTCTTTGAGTCCAAGACTTGAGCAACACTCCAGTCACCGCCAGAAACGCCCATAGCGACGTCTGCACCGATGACATATTGTTCGCCGGCATCGTGACGCCTGTACATCGTAAGCTCACCTCGAGGGTTATTTAGCCAGTCGTCACCTTCCAAAGCTAAACGCTCAAGCGGATCTCGAGCCTCTGGTAGCATTCTCTGTAGCTGCTCAGGGTTAAACACTGGACGACCTGTCGTCAGGAAGGCTTCCTCAGGCTCTGAGGGGTACTCCTGTCTAAACAAGTCGATACCGTTCTGTGCAATCTTACGACGACGAAACATCAGCTGACCGTCGTCTAGGTCGTACTTCTCAGACAACTCTATTTCTTCCGGTGTACGCTCGAAGTTCTCTGGTACTTCTTCTCGATACTCTGGATCGACGTACCAAGGTATAAACACTGGGACGTAACCGTTGGTACCTTCTACAGCTCCCTTCCAGAGATCATAGAATATTCCACTGACACCGTTAGCAGTCGACTCGACAAAGATAGCTGTACCTTTCGTGTTAGGTACCGCCTGAGTCAGTGAGTTCCAGTTGTCAGCAGCTGTTGTCTTACTCCAGAACGCCAGCTCTGATGCATGGACGTGTGTCAGCGTTTCGCCTCGACCAACAGCCTCACCGCCAGCCGTAGCAACGACGTAGGAGCTGTCTAAGATGTCAAAAGACAATTCTCGACGTGACGAATACTTCGTGTGTGGCTTTAGTATTTCTGGGCAGTTCTCATGGTACCTCTTGGTCATATCGAACAGCGCTCGAGTACTGTCAGAGTGGTGAGTAATCACTAGTGACTTCTTAGCTTTGCGTTGAGACACACTGAAGTACAGGTATCCACCCACGTAAGTCGACAGACCCTGCTGTCGAGCCTTCAGTATTATCACTCGAACTTTACCGTCGGTCTTCAGCTGCTGGGTGACAGCGTCGTTGAGGATCTGCTGGGCAGGGTTTAACTTTAGTGGCGAGATCTCACCGGTCTTAGTTCTTATCTGTAGTGCAGCTTTTGAGTAAAACTCAAAGTCGTCATACAGTCTCTTCCGGACTGCTTTCAGTTGCTTCTGTGTCGCCATCTTGCTCTCCTTCGTCCAGTAGTGAACTTAAGAAAGCTTCAGCGTTATTCAGTGTCACTTCAGACTTGGCTACAGGTTTAACTTTAGTGAAATCTAAGATTAGCTTTGCAGCTTGCAGACGGTCACGGTTGTGAACTGGTGTTCTCATGATTTCGACTGCTGTCTCTAGAGCCTCTTCTGCTCGAGGGTCATTGATCTCGTAATCTTGTTTCATAATACTTACTACTTTCTTTGCGTCTTTCTGTGCCTGTTCAACTATTGGTTTAATCTTACCGTCGCCATAACCGTCGGGTACTCCAAGAGGTCTCCCACCCTTCTTCTTATTACGCATCATAGCCCAGAACTTAGCTCGACCCTCTGGCGTCTTGTGTTGTAACGCCAGTGGGTTTTTGTGAGCTGGTCTAGCCATGTTGGGGTTCTTGCGTGGAGTTTTACGTCTGGGGTTCTTAGGTGCGCCCATCGTTGTCTCCTATATTGTTAATGCTCCAGCTTGCATGGCCTGTTGTTGAGCCAGTATGCCTCGCTGTAGCTCTTCTTCCTCAGCTTGCTCTTGTTTCATTAGAATTGCGTATACAACAGCCATAGCCATCGCTAGTGGGTGAGTGAAGAATTGAACCTTGGAACTTTCTGAGAAGAAACCTTTGATCATTTTGGCTAAGTTAGGATACTCACGCTTCATACGTTTGGGGTCGTGACCATAATAAACCAATGCATCGACAGCAGTCTCGGGAGCGCTTCTGACATACTTTTTAAAATCAGTGTTTGTTTCCATAGCTCGTCTGTTGCGGACATCCATGACCCTTCCGTCTTGTGATCTAAAGTACCCATTCTTTTGTAGGTCTAGCATTTCAGCAAGAATCTTCTTTCGGACATCGTTTGGCATTTTAGTCTTTCCAGTAGTAAGACCAGCAATAAAAGCATCAAATGATCCAGTGCTTGCTATTTCTTTTCTACCAGTAACTTTGTTTGTACCGTAGTCTCTACCAATAGCTATACGACCTTCCATCTTAGCTCTGGCTTCAGAGTCCATATTTGCTAAAATATCTGGATTATAAAACTGATCTGAAAGCCCATGCATTACTTCGTGGAGGGCAGTTATGTAGGTGTCGAACTTTGCCATTCTTTTAGTCTGGGTTGTAGCACCAGTCTGTAATACATCAGCTACACCTTCAAAGTAAGCACCAGAGATATTTCTACCTTCAGCTGCTTTACCAACAGATTTTACGAGGTCTTCTTGGGTTTTATGTATCTTAATGACGATATTTGTTGCCTCAGCAAGTCTTCGAACACCGTCTAAATCTTTAATGCCATCTGGAAACTCACCATCCGGTGAGCCTATCTCAAGGAGTGCTTTAACAGGCTTTGCAGCTTGTTTTACTTCCTCTGTAGTGGGGACAGTATCCCTTCCACTGGGTCTACGCGAGGCGGCACTTTGGGAGGCGTTTCTGAAGAGTATCCCTGCGCTTCCTGTCGGCTCTTGGCTAAGTTGACTAAACCTTGGAGAAACTCCGCTTGGAGATCCTTCGGCACCTGACTGACTATTGATGGCTCCGTCTCCGTCTGATGAGGGGAGTGCTTGGTTAATTTGGTCATTTGTAAACCCTTCTTTTTCTGCAAGCATTATAGCTGCGTCTAAATAGTCGTTATCGGCACCCCGACCAGCGGCGACACCTAGTTTTCTAAACAACTGTTTCTCAGGATACCACATAAGTGCCTGAAAGTCGGCTGTAGTAATCATATAGCCATTTTGACGTAACTTTTCAATGGCAGCTTGGGTTGCTTCACGCATGTATTGACGTTCTGAAGTGTTTTTAGGCTGCGCTTGTAGTTGTGGCACCATGTTTTTGACCATAGTACCAGAAGCTTTAAACAATTCTGGCTTTTCTACCTTCTTTCCAGTGCCTTTTAGCTCTTTTGAACGCTTCCTGAAGAAACTTTGGTATCTTTTCTCTAATGCGGTCACAAAAGTGTCCAAAGTTTCGTCGTTTTTGAGATCTGAACGTGTTAAACCAAGTTCTTTTAGTGTTTCTCTAGTCAATCGTCTTTCAAGATCATTTTGGTTCTTAGTTTTCGTTAGTTCTCGAATACGATTGCGGTTTTGGGCAATGTCTTTTGCATCTTCAAATGGACGGCCTGTAAGCCTATTCCACATACGCATCCACCAAATGTCCATTGTTAGTGGATCATAGTTACCTCGGATGTTTTGGTAAAAACCTTGTCCTATTTTCGGACCGATAATGTAAGAGCCTTTGACAGTAACACCTTTTCCTTCAGAAGAAGGTACACCAATGTTTGTACCATATTGTGTGTTAAACCTAGAGATATAATCTTCAAGCTCTTTCACTGTGTAGTCTGCGTCTAAAAAGTCTTGGATAGGCATATTCAGACCGGACGCATTGTAGGTGTTAAAGAAATCGAAAGCGTCGACCATAGCTTGGTTACGTTCACCGCCTTTGATCCAAGTATCAGTAGGCATAACTCCGTTATCCATAAAATGACGGAATACCTCTAATGCATACTCGAAGTTATCAGCTACGGCTTGGCCGTTAGATGTTACAGCTAATGCAAAATCAAAAGCTGCTTCTGCGTCAGGTGATTGTGTTACTCTAGGATCAACAAGTGAAACAACAGCTTTGGCTGCTTTCAGTTTTCTATCGTACCAACCTATAGCATTGCCATCGTTCTTAAGAGCTTGCATAGCTTCGGTAGCCATAAGTGAAGATATACGGTCTACGTTCTCAGGTGTGTACTCGAATGGCTCTGTACGTCCTGTAGCTTTTTGCCATCTTTTGTTTAAGTAATCGACAGCCTCAACCAGTGTTCTCTTTTGCTCTGGTTTGTATTTCTTCGGCTCATTCCGCATGACCTCGATTTCTTCAGATGTTGGCATAATGTCGACATTGGTGGCCTGAAGGTCATTCTGATCGATGTTGAGAGGGTTCTGTTCACTGTTTAAAATTGGAGACTGCTGAATCTCAGGTACGTTTGGCTGATCCTCAATAGGCTCCATGCTTAATCGAGGCTTTTTGTTTTTATTAAAGATCTCTGTAAGACGTTTACCAAGTGCTTCTGCGTCTGCTCGGATCTCTGCTTGTTCTTCTGGTGTTAAACCTGTTTCTGGGTCAGGTGTAGATTCTTCTAAGTTACCTCTAGCCTCACGTAGTTTAGCCTGTAAGGCATCTAGGTTAGGAGCAACACCAGCATCAGCTGCTGCTTGAACTGTCTTTGGTCTTTGCTGTCGTACCACTCGATCGACGTACGGTTTTACGTACGTATCTATAGCATCTTGGTTGACGCCTTGGTCTTGCAGCTTCTGTACTTCTGTCTGCACAGTCTCGACTGGGTTAGACCCTAGGTTGTTCGTTAGGTTCTCGAGAGACGTAATAAGACGACCACGATCAACTTTGGATAACTTCTTGTCTTTACCAGCGCCATCTTGCAGCGCTCTTACGAAGTCGAGGTTGTCTTGGATGCCTCTTCTGTAGTTCTCCGGTGTTGTAAGTTGTTCGCCAAATTGAGAACCACCGCCGCCCATAGTGGGCATATCTGTTTGTACATTGGGACTATCAAAGCTCCTCTTTAGTAGAGGGTTGTCAGGTGTGTTAGTCACTAGCTCTGGGCTGTACACCTGAGCGTAGGCACCAATGACCGGTATGATTTCACTTAGGTTGTCTAAGTATGCAACACCTTCGCCATCTAGGTTCTTTCGGATGTCGTCAAGGATAGCAACAAAGTCAGGGTTGCTACCGAAGTCAGACGCCATATCATTTAGGACAGTCTCTAGACCGCTACGGTCGAGTCCGGTGCCTAACAGTATGTTTTCTACAAAGCCAGCTTTAGGTGCATCTAGGATTGTGGCTATCTGAGCTATAGCAGCTCGTCGATCTTTAGCATCTGCCTTCTGTTTAGCTTTCTGCTCAATTAAGGATGTACCTTCGGGCGCTGGTAGACCTAATGCTTTCTTATTACTGTTAACAAACTTAGCAACTTTGGATCTGCGTCCAGTAAAGAAGTCGACGATACGGCCACTACTATATATTGCTGCTGTAGTCGGGACACCCAGCGTCATACCAGAGAAACCACTGACAAGTACGTTAAAGTATCTCTTAGGATCGTAGACAGCGCCATTGTGAGATATTGGATTAAACAGGTCAGTGAACTGACTGATGCCACCCTTCATTCCATCTTTGAACAGATCAGTAATGACGTTAGATTTTAATAACTCTTGAAGTAGCTGTTGGCCTTCTTTTGTATCACCAACTAATCCTTCTAAAGCTTGTAGCTGACTAACTGTTACCTTCTGTGAGACTTTCTTTTTACCAGCTCCAATACCAGCAGCTGCTTCAGTGTAGACAGACAGTAGTTCTTCAAGGCTCTGTGCGTTCTTCTTATCAAGCTTTTTCTTTAAGACATCTTTAAGGTCATTTATGGCCTGTACGTTAGTCGATCTTGCGTCTTCTAAGGTTTGCTTTGCACCTTTGTTAGACGACGGATCTACATTCTTTAGCTTGTAACCATTTGCTTTTGATATTTCGTCAAGCATACGAGCTACGTCAGCTGCTGCTAGTTTCTCTGAGATAGGAAGCGTCGATAGATCATCAGCAGACGCTAATTTACCATCTTTGTTAAACAGTGTTTTAGCTACAGCTGCTTCCCCAATAGTAGAACCTGTACCAGCTAGCGCTTCTGTTATCGTTTCTTTAAAACTAAATACATCTCCAACTGCTTTAGTTGCTAAGGCTTCACCAGCTCCTTCTGATCCACCTTGTGCCACCGCTTGACGTTTCAGTGATTTACGAATGACCTGTTGTGCTACAAGCCCTTGGCCAGCAAAGTCAGCTGCTGCAATCACTAGACCTCTTGTTACACCACGCTCGTTAGCTTTATCCATAAGTTCTGGACTGCTGAAAAGCTTTTTGGCTGACTCAGGATCTGCAAGGTCAATACCGTTCTCTCTTAGGAAGTTGTTGACCTCGTTTGCATACTCACGACTAAAGCCACCTAAAGACATGACCGTTGCACCAGCTGCTGGGCTACCTGTTACAACAGATGTTGCTAAACCAGCGCCAATCTGTGGAGCGCTTTCAGCTATAGTCTCACCCATGAAAGCCATGAAACCTAAGGGGTCGTCAGTAACTGTAGATAGCCAGCCTTTAAAACCATCAGGGGCTTCAGCAAGAGACTTAGCGTAAGCATCAGCCGTTGGTGATCGAGCAAAACTATCTGCTAGCTTAAAGAGACGACCAGCTGTAGCAGAGTTCTCACTCAGTCTCTTGAGATATTCCTCTGGGTTTTGAGCGGCATCTGCTCGACGCTCTAATCGTTTGTCTACCACTTGCTGGTAATTTACGTTTGCAGCTGGTGATACACCGTATTGCTGCATCATAGCATTTACTTGTTTTGGGTCACTTATGTTAGCAGATCTGCTGGCGAATGCTTGCGTAGGTACACCAGCTCTTATTGCCTCATCATAACGAATAGCATCTTCAGATTTGCCTATGTCCCCTAATGCTCTTACGTCAGCTGTAGCAGCTATGGTAAACGGAGCAGCTGCTGTCTGTACTGCGCCACGTTTTATAGCGCGAGTAATGCCAGTACCAGCTGGGTTTGACTGCTGCTGTACTGTTTGATTACCTAATCTACGCTTGAGTGCCTCAGCTATCTCAGCGCGAGTCATCGTGTCAGGAAACTTAAAGACCTGACCATCTGGGGTTCTTATTGTTTGCATGGCTAATCCTCATCACTGAACTTGCCAGTGGCAGGGTCGAAGGTGACTGCTTCGCTTGATGATCCTTGGTCAGGTAATTCTAGACCATTCATTCGTGCATATTCATACTGTTGAGCTTTAATTGCTGCTACAGCTGCCATGTAGTGTTTCTTAACTGCTGCAAGGTTAGCTGCAAACTGCTCTCTACTTGAAGACTGTCGTAAGCTACCTAATGATGCGTTAAGTTGTCTAAGTTCCATTTCACTTACTTGACCTAATGCACCACCTGTTGGGGAAGCATCTCTCATAGCTTGCAAGCGGTCAAAACCAATAGCAGCTTCAATGGTATTAATAGAAGCAGCAGTGTCATGCGCTGGAGTGCCAGGAATTGCTTGCATGATGTTTCCAAAGAAACCTGTATTCTTGGTAAATGGGTTCCATGTTTCGTCTGCTAGATTGTCTTCAACTGCTTGGATTGCGGCTAGAGCTGCCTCACTATAGGCCGCTGTAGGTGGAGCCATTGGACCTTTCTTTTTGTCAGCATCTTGCTGCATCTTAAGAGCCAGCTGTCGTCGTGCTTCCTCCTCGTTAGCTCTAAGTACTTCCTGTTGATACGCTTCCATGTCAGCAGCTCGGTTGTAGTCCTGTATGGCTCCATACTGGTTTGCCATAGCTCCTAGGGTCGCTAGTGCGCCCTGATTGTTTGCAGCAAGACCAGCGCCACCAATACGCATCAGACCCTCAGATCCCATAGGGATACGATTGTTTGGCATCTGTGGTATTCTAGCTGACATACGTCTGTTACCAGTAGCACCTTGTAAAACAGGAGCTGGTGCAGTCGGCTGCATTGGATTAGCTAGGACTGGTGAGCCTTGCGATAGTGGTACTTGAGAATTCATTGTAGATAAAAGCATAGGATTCATCAGACAAACCCTCCTGTTAGACCGCCCTGACCACCAAAGAATTGATTAAAGTGTTGAGCGTTTGGGTTCATAAAACCGTAGCCAGCCATAGCTCCACTCATGGCAGCTGTCGATGGGTTGTACATGTTGGCCTGATAGTTACCGGTTATGTTATTACCTGTAAGGAAGCCCATGTAGTCTTTACCTAGGTTGTAGTTATAGTTGTTTAGGTAATCGAATTGCTGTCTGTCAGCATCCAGCTGTCCTTGGTCAAACATGTTCTGCTTATCACCAGCTCCGACCATCATGTTCATGCCAGTACCGAAGTTGCTAGCCATCTGATTGTTCATGTTGCCAGCTTTACTTAGGGCAGTAATGCCTTGGTCAAACTCTGTGTTACCTTGTGCAAGACGTGCGTCTCTCAGACTGTTAAAGACATCAGTGGAGACGTCAGCTCGACGGTCATCGAAGGCACGTTGTGCAATAGCGTCAGCCATACCGGCGCGACTGGAGTTTACGTTACCAGTTCCTGATGCCTTCATGTTGATACTTGGAAGCGTCTGCTCCTCGAGAGTTCTTCGATCGTCTCTCATCATAGCTTCAACAATAGGAGACATGTTTTCCTGAGCATATGACGTAGCATCTGCCATCATGTCTGGGCGGTTAGCCATATTCGTGAATTGACCGTAAAGATCATTGGTGTTGTTAGCAAAGCCACCAGAAGCATTCATGATGTTGGTGCCTGTTCCGTACATAGCGTTAATGGCATTCTTCTGCATATCATTAGCGCCAGCATAGAAGTCACCTTGGTATGCACCTTTGTTAATCATGTCGTTATAAAAACCAGTGACGTTCCCTAGCTGGTCTTTAATGTACGGCATTGCTGCGTTTATGTACTGGTTGTTCTGCTCGTTTGCTTTAGCTATTGCTTCTCGATCATCTCTTGCGCCTTTGCTTGCGATAAGAGCGCCACCAATAGATCCTAGTATTTGAGGCCAAACCATCTTTAATCCAATCTGTATCGTGTTGTTTTATACGTCTACCCAAGCTGTACCGTTGTAGACGACTAGTCCCTCTGAACCGTTTCCTAGGGGGTTCCAAGGTGAGACATTGTACCTGACCATGCCCCTCTTGGGGTTACTCGGTGCAGCATCAACGACCTGTATTGCGCTCTCTTCTAATGTCTTAAGTGTTTTCTCAATCGCCTGTAATTCTAAAGACAGGTACAACTTTATGGCTTCCTCAGTCGTCGGAGACGGCCTTTTGTTGTAACCAGATATTACGACGTCTGTTTGTTCATTTGTTGCCATGACGACTATCTCCTACCGGTTGCCACAACATCAAAGTCAAAACCTGAGACTGTAAAATCTTTGTTGTCTGATGTCTCAACTTTGTAGCTCAGGTATCGTCCTGAGGATCTACTATCGACCTTGTAGTCTGTAGACATGTCTAGAGTGACAGCAGTCTCGTAGGCTGGAACTTCAGATGATAAAGACGATGCACCCATAGACACCAAGAATGTCTTGTCTGTTGCAACAGTAGAAAACTGGGGAACCATCTTAATGATGTTCTTGTAGCTCGCTAAGGGTAGCTGGGCTTCCTGATCGAGGTCTATACCAATGCGCTCCAGTTTTATTGGCTTGTTAGCTTCTGTATTGATCGTGCCTGACAAAGACGTGTTCTCATTGATACCATCAAGAGCAAAGACATTGTGTGCCGATAGTCCGTCTGTTGCTGACGATCGAGATAACATCAGAGCATGCTGATCAAAACCAGATGACTGAGATGCGTAAGTACCACCAGAAGTCGCATAGGTCAGACCAGCTGCTACTGTAGCGTATGTCGCCACGGTGTTGATGTTAGCAACTGTGCCGGCAAAGACATTTGGTAAATCCATGAAAGACCAAGTGTTACTTTGGATGTTATAGACAGCAGCTCTGTTACATCCGTCACCATTGGTAAACTCAGCCATGTCATCAGATGACTTATAGCTAAAGTAGATGTCCTGACGTACTGGATCATACTGAACGAAGCATCGATCGAGGGAGCTGGTGTCTATACCTGAGTAGATGTAGTCCCTGATACGACCATCGACGAGAGACTGATCAGACAGACCATCGTGTATATAGATGTCGTCAGCATCAAATACGTAGTGTTTACCGGATACTTCGACGACACAGTTCTGATTGATAATGCCCCTGTCTTGGAAAAGCTTACGAAAGTTAAAAATAAAGGTACCGCCTACGAATTCCATCTGCCAGACTTGGTCAGAAGAGTAGACAATAAAATTGGAACCTAATGTGGCACCGTCGACGATAGGAGTTCCCATCTGTGATAAATCATTGAAGCCAGCTGACTTGGTGGTGTCTGATGCATCCCAGCTGTCAGGCGCATTGTTTGCTAAAGCTATATTACTGAAGCGAACTCTAGACGGAAAATTACTGCCACCCTCGGTTGTGTTCAAGGCAATCAAGAAGTCACCAAAGGATCTGAGGGACTCGCAAGTAAAACCACTAGGCCAGTTCACTAGTGTCGCAAAGTTGGACATCGCCGGTGTTCTGTAGTGGGGCGCTAGGTCACTTCTGTTGAGGTATGTGACATTAGCCAGACTGGTCGATGTAACTGACGACGTCGCTGTAGAGGCACTGGGGCTATAATCCAGAGATATGTTACCATTTGCCAGCTCATAGATGTCAAAGTCGTCTGCAACGATAATGACCTTATCAAAGTTACCGACGTCCAATATCGATGTCATAAAGATAGGGTTAAAACCGGTGACTGTCTCGACGTCTCTAAAGCATGGCGATCTGACGACGTCGCCTTGGTCGAACCTGACGTTCTTAGCTCTGGTGAATGCATTGATAGGTAAGTTGAATGCATCCGGATCTGTCAATACGCCTACGGCACCTAGGTTTCTGATAGGTAAATTAGGCATAGATATGAGGTGTCCGTGTGATCATTAAGTCTTCATGACGTAGCAGAGAGAATAGTATGGTGGTCTGTTTTCGTGCGAGCTGCCACTACCAGTAGATCCGGTTGTCTTATTCTGTAAGCCATTAGGATTCCAAGTTGTACTGTTGAAATCAATATCGATACCACCAGACGGCAATGATTGCTGTAAGACATAACTATCTGTGTACGAGTGAGTGTGAGCTGGTAGTTGAGCTGTTGTCAGGGTGACACTAGCGGAACCACCGGTTGCTCCTACGGCATACGTGCTACCGGCACCCACGACGAACCTGTCGCGTAGGTCTGGGGTACTGTTGTTACCATCACACAACACATAGCCACTGGGGATTGCATTAGACGCACCTGACCACATCATGATCATACCACTAGGGACAGCAGCTGCTACACTGGCTGTCAGAGTTGTGACATCAGACGTAATGGCATTGAGCTGTGTCTGTATGTTACTTGAGACGCCATTTAGGTGTCCGACGTGAGTACTTGTGACACCGGCTGCTGCGTTACCACTGAGTAGGTTGAGGTCATCCGTGTTACCGCTGTAGGTATCAAGCTTATTGAGGTCAGCTGGAGATGAACTGACGGTACCATTGATGTTCGGGAAGGTGTTCTTAATGGTCGACTTGATCAGGCGTATGTGATTGTCGGCTTGACCTAGGCCATCGGTGGCAGCTGGGTTCGACGCATTCAGTGCGCCGATGTAGGTTCCGGATTCTAAACCCATGACGAAGGTTCCTTATTCTAAGGTGGTTCTTTTTGTGTGGCTGAGGGAGTTACTGAAGAAGGTCTAACAACAACAACAACGACAACTCTTTAACGGCATTTTGAAATCCATTGATTTGCTTTGGGCATCGGGGGTCGAATGGATGACTATGGTACCAAATTCAGACATTCATTAGACATTGATTAGGTATATCATTTGCTATCAATGACTTACCGCAACCACAGATTATTTATCTGTAGTTATCTTGGGTCAATCGATAGACATTAGTTTGACTTTTGTGACATTTGTCTGGATAGGGTCTATTTCTTTAAAGACAGAATGGGGACGTCACACCAAGGTCACACTAAGGTCAGACCTCAGTCTACCTCAGTCTTCCTTTGTCTCTTGCTTGGTTGTCTCTGGTTCTATCTCTGGTTGACTAGAGTCATCAGCTTTAGAGTCTGATGTCATGACCCATGAATACTCATAGCCAGCTTG
>Ga0160423_10003193_pt1 | contig 13658 bp, 17 predicted proteins | sample CRUFie14St8metaG_FD_108191 | JGI IMG/M metagenome (GOLD analysis project Ga0160423, IMG submission 108191) | Marine microbial communities from the Costa Rica Dome - CRUD Field 142mm St8 metaG | ecosystem: Environmental > Aquatic > Marine > Oceanic > Photic zone | place: Costa Rica: the Eastern...
TAAATTAGACCATTCACTATGTTCCTCGTTAAATTTATCCAAGGTTTTAGCTTTTATCTTCTTAAGGATACCATACCCTTTTAGTTTATTTTTAATTTTAAAATGGTCTAACAGTAAATCTATAAAACCAGTAATCCTTTCAGGGTCTTTACAGGTATTGTATATATTAATTATATTATTTTTCTCATACTTAGAGAGTTCATCACAATAACCAATATTAGTAATTAAATGTTCTGGTTGTGTAAACTTACTATCCTCAAAATTTTTACTATAAGATAGTAGATGAGTCGATATTCTTTTTACCCCATCATCACCTAAAGTTTTTTGGAGGAAATGTAGGTCTGTTATATTAATCTCTGGTTCGAGATTAAGTAATTTATTGTAAAACTTACCTTTAAGTCCTCTTTCACCCAATATAGTATGAATTAAATTCATATCATATTTCCTTAACTTTTTAATTCCAGGATAATGTTTGAGTAAATAATAAGTGTAATCATTAGACGTTTTAATTCCCCATACCTTAACGAACCATTTTACAATAATTTCACTTAATAGTTCAGATGGAGAATTACTATCATGTGGAACCACACTAATATCTACATCTAATTCTTCTACTAATTCTATCAACGCTTTCATGGGTTCTACTTCGGGTGTTGGTGCGGTTGGTCTGAAATGGTTTTTGAAGATGGAGTGGGCGGGGTGTACTAACCCACCAAATGTATTAATGAACTTTAGAGGATTAATTATGTTTAGAATTTTTGAAAAATCGTTCTTGGTTGTACTAGTTCTTTTGCGTCTATTAATAAAAGTAGATGTAGTTATGTAAAAGTTTTTAGTTTTTAAATTAAAAGTAACATGAATGTCATTACTTTGTTTAGCAAAATACCTATGGCCGACACTTCTACCTTTACAAAAATTAAATATAGATAACTTAATTTTATCTTCATTTTTTTCTAAGACTAGTGTTGTTCTCCTAACCAAAGCACTGTTGAGTATATTCACGGATTTTTCTAACCATTCTTTCTCTCCAATAGATTGGATGTCACCTTTAGGTGTAAAGAATCCCACCTCCACATGTTTTATACCCTTAACATCTTTTTTTTGTACATAGGGTACACTAGTTTTTTTTGCCCACTGGTTACTAATCGGTCTAGTAACTACTCTGTTACCATTCAAGTTAAATACTTCTTCTTCATCTTGACTGTCGCCAGTAGGGATTATATTACAATCTTCATGAGACAGTAGTTCAAATTTTTCATCTCTATCTTTAAAAATTGTCTCCCATTTTGTGGTTTTCTTACTCATAAAACAAATATAGGTAAAAAAATTTATAGAAACAAACCTATTTTTTGTCGTAAAATCAGTAATTTTTATTATAATTTTTTCAATTTTTAAAAAAAAAAATTAGCGGTCATTCATTTAAAAACTAAATTTTAGTGTTTTTTTATATTATATACGATAAAAAAAATATTTTAATCATTTTATTTTTTGATGATTTTGTCCTTAGTTATTTGGGTAGTGAATGGGAAACTATATTTCTAAACACTAGTACAAAACGCGTGTATGTACCTAAACCTTTGATAAAAAAATGTAAAATGGAAAATGTTTTTGGTATGATTAAAGGATTTTTTACTGGAGTATCTGATTTACTAATCACTTTCTTATCAGTAGGGGTCTTAGTTCAAGTATTATTTGGAGGACCTGTATTTGGTATGGACGTAGTAGGTAATGTTACTGTTCTTATAGACTCTCTTGGCAACTCGGGATTTGTAGGTTTAATTGCAGTTATTCTATTGTTGAAAATCGTTGACAGAAAATAGTATGTCTAAATAAAAAACCCTCCAGTGGGAGGGTTTTTCTTTACACGTATGTTTTCACTTTTTACGATACATACTCTTCAGCTAAAGTCCAAAGTTTTTTATTAACATTTAGTCTTTGGTCGATGTTAGTCAACTCTCGAACAGTTTGTTGTCTTCCAGAAGCCAAATAGTAAGTAATACCACCACGAATAATTTTTTCTTGAATGATGTTGAATACTTCCCAAAGTTTATTTCCTTGGTCCTCACCTCTAGTTGGTTTAAGAATTTCTGATAATGGTAGATAATCTTGACCATCTTTCCAACGAGTAAGTATAGCTTTCTTAGCGAAGTCTTTCTTGGCAGCTTCCGTTAATTGTGTGTTTTTAAAATCATCAACACAACCCATAATCTTAGGGATAGATGTTACAACTTTATCAGTAATCTGTTGAACATCTTGAAGATTATACCACTGGTGTTTAATTTTAACTTTTTCAAATGTTTGGTCTGCAATTACCAATCCATTAGAACAAACTAAACGAAATAGTCCAGCGTGTAGGTTAAAAGCATTTCGACCATCGTGTGAATTAGTTAGAACAATTTCTGGAACAATACCATCCACCATAGGCACTTCATTGTTTCTAAATCTCAACATATGTTTAGTAAACATACCTTGTCCAGTTCTAGAGTTACGTTGACTAGCATCGTACACTTGCCAACCTTCTTGTCCTAGGTCATTCATTATTTGAGTTGTGGGGATAAAACTGTACTTATCAGAGACACTAGTTGAGGGTGATGTAGCGTACACTGAAGGTGCTACTGATTCGATGTGAGTTTTTGTTAAAGGTTCTATAATTTTTTCTACCATTTTTATTTATTTATTCGTGTTTATTAATATGATTACAGTACAAATATAATAAATTATTTTGGTAATACAAATAAAATCTAAAAAAAATATGAGTTTTCATAAAAGATGGTTAAATAAAGATAAAATCATAAGTGTATACGAAGACCGAGGTCTAATAGGTTTGGAAAAATATATAGGTGGTGCAGATGCGTTAATAAGTGAAGACACTTTATCTTCTGAAATTGTGGACGTACTATTAAGTGAAAAGTTAAACCTACCTGAAAAATGGAATAAAATTGCAGAATTAATATTAAAAGAAAAAAATGAACGAGAAAAAACTACTGTCTAAATTAGAAGATTTATTAAATGAAAAATATGAACCCATCTTAGTAATTCAACTATTAAGGGTTCCCCCACAAGAAGAGTTACAAGCTTTTGCAAAAAACCTGTCTGAACAATTTGGTTATAAAGTACTGATATTGCCAGGAGATATAGAAACTAAAGTAGAGTTGATTAGTGTTCTTAAAACGGATGTTAAAAAAGTAGAAGACCTAACTAATAGAGTTTTAGATTTAATAGGTAATCTAGAAAAAGAATATAAGGATGTATTAATGCCAGTATCAAATGATGACGAAGAAACCTCAGAGTAACTGGGTAGACCATCCAAAACACTATGGTGGGAAAGATAACCCATATGAAGCTATAAAGGTTATTGAATCTTGGGACTTAAATTTTAATTTAGGTAATGTCGTAAAATACATTTCACGTGCAGGTAAAAAAGATGACATCAAACAGGACCTAGAAAAAGCCCTCTGGTATTTAAAAAGAGAGATAGAAAAATAAAATTTAACTTTTAATTATTAATTACTATAGACTATTTATAGTATATGAAAAAGATAATAAAGGAAAGTGGAATAAGAGATATCAATAAAATAGCTAAGAGGTATCCTAAAGCGGAAATTTATTTTCATCAGGATTTGGATGGTGTGGTATCTGCAATAGCTATGAAAGAATACCTTGAGAAGTACGGTATTAAAGTTATTGACACTCACGTTATCCAATACGGTGATAAAGAATTTTCCGTAGCTAAACCTAAAGCGGAGGGAGATACAATGCAAGTATTAGTTGATTTCGCTCATGGTAAACCTATGTTCACTATCCATACTGACCACCACGACAGTCAAACTGGTGTGGAGGGAGACACTTCTACACAATTTAGAGGTGCACGTTCGAATGTAGAAACTTTATCTCAAATAGTTAGTCCTCAAGATATTTTTACAAGTGATGATGTGATGAGAATATCAACTGTAGATAGTGCAGATTATGCGAAACACGGTTTAACACCTGATGATGTTATGAACTATATTAAAAAGTTTGACTCTAATGGTACAGTCCCAAATAATAAGTGGATGTTAGCTCTATTAACCAACAAATTATTATTAGCTTATAAAAACAAACCAGGATTTTTAGAAGCCTTAGTCGACAGGTCTTCTCCTTCATTAATGAATATTTTTCAAAATATTAATACTATAGCTGGAGACGAAAATTTTGCAACACCTGACCAAATGAAAATCAATCAGGAAAACTATATAGAATCACAAAAACAAAGTGATAAATTATATTTAGATGGTAATATTATAGTACAATATGGTGGAGGAAGTTTATTTAAACCTGGTTCTTATGACCGTTATACCCCATTTAAGATTTATCCAGAAGCAGATTTCTTAGTAATCGCATGGCCTATGGGGTTAGTTCAAGCGTCTTGTAATCCATTCAAAGAAGATAGAGCATTAAAAGGTATTAACTTAGCTGATATAGCACAAGAAGTATTGGCTAAAATTGAACCTCAACTTAAAAAACACCAAATCCCTGTTTCAGTAATAAAACGTATAGGTGAAACTAAAGCCGATGAATCAAGTATTGGTTTTAAAACTTCAGACTTATTTGCACTTTATAAAGACAAACTTAATAACATGCCTTCCCCTAATTCACCATATTACGGAGAAATAGTAAAAACTATTGACTCGCCTTGGCAAAGTTTAAGTGAGGAACAAAAACAAATTTTAGACACTATTACTGTATCAGCTTGGGATGTTGTACAAGCTAATAGTGGTGGTCATAAATGTATTACAAACGTTAGTGGTCTAAATTTCTTTTCTAGAGCTACTAGAAATCCTCAAGGTTCTTATAGAAAACGTGACGGTCAAACCACTCGTTACGTAGAATTTGTAAAATGGGTACAAGGAGAAATAGTTAACACGTTAAAAGAAAAAATAAATGGAAATCAGTTAAATGAGATACACCATAAATTAAAAAAGAAACTACTGGAAATAAGTTTTATAGGTGATACACTGGGTGATTTAGCCGCTGCTGGTGTTGGTGCCACGGGAGTTGTAGGGATGCCAGTTATGTTAGGTATTATAGCTAAAAATGTATATGAAATCAAAACAGGTTCTCGTATTTTAGAAAAAGCTATGAGTGACTTTAAAAGGAATCCTAGTACCGAATTAATTCGTCTTATAGAAGAGGAAATGTATAGTGTAAGTGAAGACTTACTAGATTTAAGTTCACGTTTAGTACAATTAGCTCCAGACCCGACAGCACTGTCTGACGTTGGAGCATTTGCTGGTGAACAATTACTACAACAAGGTATGGCTGATGAATTACCTAAAGTGTTGGATAAGGTAGAAGATGTTATAAATTTAATTCCGTTTGTTGGTAAGACTGAAGTGGTAAGTGCCATGAAACGTGTAGGTGAAGCTCATGATTTAATATCTAGTTTAAGTAAAGCAATGAAGAATACACCTACTGACTTAACTGATGTTTAGTTCGTCTCCCTCGGTTATATTTAATTTATTACACATCCCACCTTTTAGTTCTAGGACCATATTACCTAACCCTGTATAATGTTCACAATCATTCATACATGGGGTACAATTTTTGTGTATAGTAGTGACTTTGTTATCTACTAACATAATAATATCTAAAGGAATTAAACAGTTTTTCATCCAAAAAGATTGTTCTTGAATATTTGGTAATATAAATAACATACCACCATTTAATTTTTTTCTACCCATCATACCCACCATTCTTTTGGTTGGGGTGTCCATAACTTCTAAAGGTAAAATATATTTTCCAACTGTTAATTCCATACACATAAATAGTTTTAAGATTATATTTATTAATAAAAGAAATTAAATGAGAATTACTTTACTTGATAGTACTACCCAAAAAGGACTAATTTTAGAAAAAATAGAAGAAAAGGATTCTATAGCTAAAAAAACATTACTGGATTTAGGTGGGATTATAGATGGCACATTTACTTTTGGGACCGGTATTACAGCAATGTTACCAGCCGTTAAAGAAATGATGTCTGGTACTATGCCTACTATTACAGAACAAGACGTAATTTTACTCTATATAACGGCTATGTGGATTTTGGTTGGTAGGCATAAAGATAAAGTCCAAAAACTAATAGAAATAATAAGAGAAAAAGGTCTTACAGATGGTTTATCTGTAGTTTTAGATTTTTTAAAGTCAATAGAAGATATAGCTTTAAAGATAGGAAACTCTTTGGGTTATACAGCTAACTCATTAGCTGATGTAGTAGCTTTTACATTTATAGCTTTTCCCATTTTAGATGGTATTTTGTTTTTAATTAATCAGGGATTAATAAATCCTGGTTCACCTAGTGGTTATTTAAAAAGTGTTTTAGTGGGGGTAGGAATAATAGGTTTTAAAAATATTTTTAACCATATAATAAAAAAATTAGGGGGTAAATTAAAACCTTTAGAAAAAGAAAGGGATAATTTAAATGAACAAACTGATTTTTACAATGAGACATTGACGATGGTAGATGATGTTATGGACATAGTAAAAAAAACTACTACTGATACCAATGTTGATACTTACTTTTTACCTGAGGACCTAAGACCAGATGAAATGCTTTATGAAATACAAAATTATTCATTCACCTTAGAGCTAACTCTTGGTAGAGATGAAGAGATAGAAGATGAATTTAATATAGATGCTTATTACGCTGGTGATGACACAATAGAGATTGGTTTAATTATCAATCCACTGATGGAACCTGAAAGTTATACACATATAGAAGATTACTTGACTGAATATATTAGGCATGAAATTAGACATGCAGAACAAGAGGTTATGGGTACTTTACCTAGAAAAAGAAAAAAGAAGTTAGAAGGTTTACCATATTATACTCAAGATTTCGAAATTGATGCACAGACCTCTGGTCTTAACGCAAGAAGAATAAAACAAGGTAGGTCTTTTGAGGAAGTTATTAGAGGTGCTATAGATAATACCAAACTAAGACATGGGTTAAGTGATGAAGAAGGTGAACAACTTTATGATATACTATTAAAAGACATTACTGAAAGATATGGTAAAGAGTCTTTACAAGAATCTAAAGATTTAAAAAAAAACATGGAATTAGATGTGGGTGATGAAATTATAATAATCCACAAATCTCTTGGTTCATCTAAACACATGGAGTTATTCAAACCATACGTAGTTACTGGATGGAATTTTGGTGTTAGGTATCATCCCAAAGTGCCAAAATCGGGTTTACCTAATTATGACAAGAGAATTTATAACATAATGCCAATAGACGGTGACGGTCCAGAAATCACAATGGTAGGTGGTGACGGTTCGTACGAGTGGATACTAAGACCTGGTTTTAGAAGAGGTGAAGATTTATATGAACAAACAGATAGTAAAGTAAACATACGTAAAAAGGTGGTCCTGGATAACGACGATTACAGGATATATGTACCACTTGACAACGATGGTGTATGTAATATACCAAACACTAAATATTGTGAGTCTAATCGAATTTTACAGACTCAAGCAAATATGGGCACCCCTTACATTATTGAATTTAAAAAAGATTCATCCCCTGTTAGAATAGGTGGCCCTAACCAACTTTTACTTATAGATAGAGGTAAAATTCCTTTTTTACGTGAACCTAATAGTCAAAAGTCTATGTATAATACTAATGGTTATGGGGAAAACCTTAAAGAACTTCTAAGTCAAGAAAGAGAATTACAAAAGTTTTTTAATGTAAGGTACAGTCTACCTGAAAGAATTAAATACAATATGGAATTTGATGAAGATGTTCTATTGGACGGTAAAGAACATAGTAAATTGGGGGAACTTATATACAATATAAACAATAATAATGGTGACCCTGCAGATTTAGAAGAATATTATGGTGATTTTGAACCTTATACGGAAAGTTACTACACTCGAGGAGGTGAAGATGAAATAGAGATTGTTCCTGACGGAATTAACGTTTATTTAAAAAGAGATGATTGGTTACAAAACGTTTTAGTAATAGGTGATGGTGACTATTATTATAATTTAGCTCATGATTACTATGGTTATAATGACTATCATGAGGAGATAGATAATGACGAATTAAATTATATGTCTTGTTGGTTTAATGATAGTCAATTGAGAAAAGTAACCGAGTTAATGAATCTAATAGAGGGTACCGACAAACCTATAAATAGACCGTGTCATGGATTTGAAGATGGGGAAATAAATGACTTTTTTGAAAAATACTTTCCTACGGAATGGGACAACGCTGCTCCAGATATATTGTATGAAGTAGGTGTAGGTATTGGTGAAAGTAGGGTAGAAGAAATGAAACGATTCTTCGAAGATGAAATATTTTTAGAGTATGACCATATAGGTAGAGACAGTGTAAGAATACATATAGGTTGGGAGCCTTTACTTTACCTTGTTAGTGAAAACTTACCTTCGGAGGGTGGTACTTTAGATACACTCTTTAGTCAAGATAAACAAATCAACTACATTCATACTGAACCTCAGGATGTGTATTATGACACATATGAGTGGTCAGAAGGAACAGAAGAAAATGTTGAATCTGAAATTGATAAATTTTTAGAAAAAATAGATGATGTGGATATAGAAAGAAGAAAAAATTTTATAAAAAAGGTTAATGATTATTTAACTAAAGAAAAATTTAAATCTCATCAGTGGGGCATGTATAACTTTAGTAAAAAGTATGGTGACCCCAATAAACCAGATAGGAAAGTGGGTATTAGAAAAATAGATACTGAGAATGAAACTATTGTTTTTGACGTGGAGGTAAGAGAGTACGTAGGAAACGACAGTCGTATGAATCAAGAAAGGTATGTTAAATCGTTTGAGGATTTTGTAACTTATGTACAAAGTCCCACCATGTTTGAATCTTAGTCTTCGTCTCCAAACTTTTTTTGTACGTAACTTGCTTTTTGAATTTCATCTCTTCTTTTAATAGAAGGTTTGGTAAAGTGCTTTCTTTCTCTACACTCTTTTTGTAATTGTGTGTTAATTACCTTCCTTCTCATTTGTTTGATGGCTCTTTCTATGTTGTTTTTTTGTACTTTTACTATTAGCATATAATCTTATTGTCTGGTTAATATAAATATTAATACAAAATTAAAAAAAAATTTACACTTAAACAATAAAATTAGACACTATTTTTTCATCCAATCTTCTATTTCTTGTTGTGTAGGTATATTCAATACCTTATCACATAATTTACAGACCCACATCGCTTTAGATGTACTTCCTTTGTCATCACTTATAAACTTAATGTGTTTATCAGGATGGGAACATTCGTTTTGAATTTGTTCTATCTCTTTAGTGATTTTGTCTTTTTGAGAAACTAAATTTCTCAGTTTTTGTTGTTCTTCCATTTAAAATTGTTTGGATGATTTAAACATCAAAACCATCTTTACGAGCATTTTTTTTCATTTCTACACTAGACTCTTCCCACAACTTATTTAGCTCGTTTATACTCTCTTGAATAGATTTTTCATTTTTTTCAGATTGTGCTATCCTTAACTTTTCGATAACTCTATCTATTTTTTTGTTCAATGATTCTTGTTTCATTATGATACTATTGAAAAACCTGGATTATGTAAAACATTTTTAATGTTATGTTTAATGGCTAAAGAGTTTGCGATACTAGTACGTTCATCTTTATTTTCTGCCACTAAACTTTCAAGAGGGTGACCAGTGACATCTACTAGATTAACTAGATATACAATGTCATTATCTGTTCTTTTAAATTTGTGTGTAATTATCTTCATAACTTATATTTTTATAAATTATACACAACTAAATGTTAAGCGTAAACCTTTAAGGTTTATAATTCACTTAACATTTCAATTAACTTAGGTTGTGGGGATAGGTCAAATTTATCTTTTCTCACATTAGTATGTGTCCATACTCCTTCCGCTCCAACTAAAGCTTGTTTATTTAATGCAAAAGCATCTCCTTTTTTGTCATGAAGATAAGAATCTACAGCATATTGTGTATTTCTTCCATCTACACCATCTTCCGCTAATACCCTACCGTTAGCTCCTAGGTACCCTTGAATGTTTAACCATTTTTGTTTTCCTAGTAAATCTAAATCTTCTGGCATCTTTAAAGACTTGTTGATGATTCTTTTCATTCCTTTAGCGACATCGATATCAAATTTATCACTTAGGTAATGTATAAGTTGTCTTGTAGATTCTATTTGTGCGTCTGTATAAGCATGGTAGTGTCTGTAACCTTTAAAGGTGAACCCTAAGTCAATAACGTCTTCTTTAGGTACCCTACTATTAACATAGTTAAAATACTCTCCGTCCTTAACTTTAATAGGTCCATAGTTACATATCTCTAAACCGATACTTTCTTTATTTAATGTTCTATTATTTCTTGCTTTGATTCCCAGGTGGTGTGCCCACTTTTCTGGTGGATGACATTCAATAACTGTACCATCCCATTTAGTATTCCCATCTCTGGTTGATTTACCACCGATAACGTAAGCAGTAGCGATATGTCTTACCCCACCACTTTTAGTCTTATCTCTTTCCCAGTTAGCTACAGTCCAATCAGGTCTGTGACTACCAGCGGTATGGTGTAAGTATATTGTCTTTTTGGTAACAATATCGTGATAATATTCCTCACTTTCTAAATAAATCTTTTTTAGTTCCATAATTTTGTTTTAATTATAAATACTCACTAATTACTTCATTATACCTGTCCCAAAGTTTTTTATCGTCATAAACATAATCATAATGACCAGGACATAGACCAACCTCATCTAAATTTTTATAAACTTCAGGAAAAGTAATATATTCTAATTCTCTACCATCCAAAGCAACTTCAATTAATGTTTTCTTTACCAAATCTGTAACTTCATAAACATCTGCGTCAAGTTCTATTTTTTTATTACCTCTATAATCATATGTTTTACTTTTACCTACAGGTTTACCTAACAGTCTTTCTAAATCTTTATGATACTCATTATAGTATTGAGACAATAATTCATCATTAAAAGCTCTTTGATAACTTCGTTTCATTTCACCTACGTAATCCTCCAACTCTTCCGCACAATCAAGTAACACTTGGAAATTATATCTATCAGTGTCATTTAAAAACCCATTAATTCTAGAAGCGTCTACATAAAAAGTATCTTCCTCAATCTTGTCTTCTTCTACCCAAGACTTAAACTCTTCTCTGAAACAAGTTAGGGTTTGAATATTTTCTAATATACTAAGTAATAAATTTTTATAGTTTTCTTGAGATAAATTTTCAAGTAACTCCTCTAAATCGGGTGTCCACACATCGTCGTAATCAGTCCAATTTTCCCATAATTTATCTTGGAAAATTAAAGATGCGGTTTCATAACAACTTATTCGGTTATATGAACTATCGTCAAAAAACTCAGGTTTGTCGTACATATCCAACTTAAGATATATCTTTCCATCCTTTCTAGTTATATTGGTACTCATATCTCTTATCATATCGTCAACCACATACTTCATAAGTAATTCTTCGTCCATCAATCCTCTCTTATAATCATCCCTACCACCTAGTGCTTGTACCACATACCAATGTGGTGATTCATCCCAATTAGTAATTTGTTCTAGGAAATCTTCACCCAACCCTCTTTTGTCCATAGCTTTGTAATATTCGTGTAGGTCACCACCGAATAATTTAACGGTGTCATTAATGTCATCCCACGACCAACTATCAAACGCTTGCTTAACCCAAAAAGGTTGTTCTTTTTGTTCTACTAAGTTTTGAACTGTATGAAGTAATTTCATACCCATAAATAGTTTGTGAAAAATAAAAAAGGGGTTTTATACCCCTTTCTTTAAATTTGTGTTTTTGTTGATTTGTTCCGTAATTTTTTTACGAATAAGGTCTTGCATGTTTTTTTTATCTAATTTACTATTAGTTTTACCATTCCCTTTATTTTTTTTACAACCACAAGCCATAACGATTAAATAAATTTGTCAAATCTACCATTTTTAACTTCATTGACTAACAATTCAAATTGTTCTTTTGTAAATGTAGTAAACCCTTCATCATCTCCTCCAATTATAACGTTATCTCGGTCAGTGTGGATATCAACCGCGGGACACTTACAACTTCCTTTACCACATAGAGTAATTTCTAAAGAGTTGTCTGTTTCTTTCATTGGTAATTCGTGTTCTTGCATAGTTTTTTGTTTTGAAATACTTTTATTATACCTATAAATAGTACTACATTTCTATTTCTTTGTAAAGTAAATCTTCTGGGTTAATTTTTTCACCGTCTTTAATTATTTCGTAATGTAGGTGACATCCAGTACTAAATCCAGTACTACCCACTTTTCCGATAGCGGTTGAATCTTGTACCACGTCCCCCTTTTTAACAAATATTTTACTTAAATGTGCATACATTGTTTGATAACCATTATTATGACTTATTTTTACACACTTACCATATCCTCCCATACGTCCTGATTCCACCACAATTCCTGCGGCTGTTGAGAACACTGTGTCTTTATACCTACCTCTAAGGTCTACTCCTTGATGCATTCTTCCCCATCTCCAACCATATTTACTATTAATTTTAGTACTGTCTAATGGAGAACCTAGGGGTATGTAGGTTTCAAAATCCTTTATAAGTGAATCACGTAATTGTATTTCTATTTTTAAAGAATCCACATAATTCTGTTTATAGGTAAGTTCTTTGGGGTTACTGTTCGAGTCTTGATTTACCATTAACAATACAAAAAATAAAGTTATGGTAAATCCAATGATGTATGATTTACTTTTATTCATAATATAAGTCTTTTAATAAGTATTTATAATAAAAAGAAAATAGTGTTACTAGTAGAAAATAGAATTTCAAGAGTAAAAGAAAAGTACAACGTACCTTTAGATATCTGGGACCAGATGGTTAGGGGTAGTGGTGCTATAGCAAATAATCAAAAGTATTTAGAATGGATAGCTAGAGACTATATGAACTCTGTTGCACAAAATGACCTTTATTTAGAGATGGTACTAGATGCAGTAAAAACTTTTGATAGGAAACGAAATAACTTAAAGGTAAAAGATTTATACTCTTATGACTCATACAATGACCTTAACGATGCTTTAAATAATTTAAAAAAACGACAAAGAGTTATTAAGACTCATGAACAATCTGAAGTTGTTTACGAGGATGACCGTTTTAAGGTTGTAGTGCCAGAGTCTCATGACGCTTCTTGTTATTACGGTGCAGGTACCAGATGGTGTACAGCAGCTAAAGACAAACCTTTTCACTTTAAAAGTTATAATCAAGAAGGTAAACTTTTTTACATATTAGATAAAACATTACCTACTTCTAATCCCTATTATAAAGTAGCTTTAAGTAGAAAATATTCGGGAGGTAAAAGTTTTTATGATGCACCAGATGATTTAATTAGTGACCCAATGTATATAGATTATATTTTAGAACATCCTTTAATGGATGCTATAGAAAGTTTTTTCCAGTACACATATAAAGAAGAAATAGAAAAAATAGGTGCAGAAATAAAAGCTAGAGAACTGGAGAGACAGGCCAGAGAAAATGAGTGGGCTCAACGTAGAAGAGAAAGAATAGCTAGATTAAATGCTGAAGCAGAATTAAGAAGAGAAAATGATGAGTGGAATCCTGAAGATACTGACTCCGTTGGTATA
>Ga0160423_10003194_pt1 | contig 13655 bp, 13 predicted proteins | sample CRUFie14St8metaG_FD_108191 | JGI IMG/M metagenome (GOLD analysis project Ga0160423, IMG submission 108191) | Marine microbial communities from the Costa Rica Dome - CRUD Field 142mm St8 metaG | ecosystem: Environmental > Aquatic > Marine > Oceanic > Photic zone | place: Costa Rica: the Eastern...
AATTTTATCAAAATTTCTATTTAATCCTAAAGGATTATTTCTTCCCGTTTGATGAAGAAATAATAAATGAATTATTCTCATACCAGCAATTACAAAGGGTAATAAAAAATGTAATGAAAAAAATCGAGTTAAAGTTGCGTTATCTACAGCAAATCCACCTCACATTCATATAACTAAATCATTTCCGATATAAGGAATTGCAGAAAATAGATTAGTAATAACTGTAGCTCCTCAAAATGATATCTGACCTCATGGTAATACGTATCCTAAGAAAGCTGTAGCTATTACTAAAAGTAAAATAACTACTCCTACTATTCAAGTATGTATAAAAAAATAAGAACCATAATATAAACCTCGTCCAATATGAATAAAAAGACAAATAAAAAAAAAACTAGCTCCATTAGCATGTATTATTCGCAATAGTCAGCCAAAATTTACGTCTCGTGAAATATGATTAACTCTGTAGAAAGCTAATTGAATATCTCCTGAATAATGTATAGCTAAAAAAAGACCTGTAATAATTTGGATTATTAAGCATAGACCTAACAACGAACCAAAGTTTCATAATGAGTTGATATTAGATGGGGAAGGTAATTCTACTAATGAGCCATTTACAATTTTTAATAAAGGATGAACTTTTAAAATAGAAATTATTATAAATTGAGGTCAATTTGGTCTTCAAGATGCTAATTCTCCAATTATAGAAGAATTAATTTTTTTACACGATTTTATTAATTTAATTCTTATGTTTATTATTTCTTTCGTAGGATATATTATAATTTCTATATTATCTAATAAGTTTATTAATATGAATATACTAGAAAGACAAATAATTGAATGTATTTGAACTATCATTCCCGCTATTATTTTGATTCAAATTGCCATACCTTCACTATTACTTCTTTATATACTAGATGAATCTATTGATTCATCAATGACTATTAAAGTTTTAGGTCACCAATGATATTGAAGATATGAGTATACTGATTTTTGATCAATAAGAAAATCTAATCAGATTGAATTTGATTCATACATAATTCATTCTAATGAATTAGATTCATTAATGTTTCGACTATTAGATGTTGATAATCGAACTATCATTCCCTATAACATTCATATTCGAATATTAATTTCATCTGCAGATGTACTTCATGCTTGAACTGTCCCTTCTTTAGGTGTTAAAGCAGATGCTATACCAGGACGTTTAAACCAAATTAAATTTATCAGTCAACGTCCAGGAATCTTTTTTGGTCAGTGTTCTGAAATTTGTGGTGCAAACCACAGATTTATACCAATTGTAATAGAAATTATTAACATAAATTATTTTTTAAATTGAATTACTTGTGTATATGAATAAAAAATTAAGTTAAAAAAACTATTGAATTTCAAATTCAAATTTAATTAAAAATTATTTTTTACATAAACTTTATAAATATCTTAAATAATTTAATTAAAATATTAATTTTGGATATTAAAAATAAGTTACACTTTTTAGGAAATTTATCTGGCAGAAAAATGCAATAAACTTAGAATTTATTTATAAATAATTTTATTTGGTAAATAATATATATATATATAATATATATCATAATATTACTTATGTCCGAAAAAATCAAAATTTTTTATGCTTATACAACAATATATAAAATACTTACAACATATCAATTTAATTGATCTTTTTAATATAAATAAATATATTATATTTTCAATGTAAAAATAGAATTTTTTCTAAAAGATATTTGAGATACTACGTATATATTTAACTCCACAAATTAAAATTTTAATTTAAATTACTCAAATAAATCTTATAAATAATTTAGTATAAGAATTATATATAATTTCCAATTATAAGATTTAAAAAGTTAAAATTATTAAGAAATATAAGCTAAATAAGCTAAAGAGCTCATAACTCTTTGATAGGATTACCTTATTTCTTTAAAAAATTAGATTCAAAATCAAATGATTATGATCATGCAATCATAAAGATATTGGAACTTTATATTTATTAGCTGGTGCTTGATCAGGAATAATTGGTACAGGTTTAAGAATAATTATTCGATTAGAATTAGGTCAGTCAGGTTCTTTAATTGGAGATGATCAAATCTATAATGTAGTAGTTACAGCTCATGCATTTATTATAATTTTTTTCATAGTTATACCAATTTTGATTGGTGGATTTGGGAATTGATTAGTTCCTTTAATACTAGGTGCAGCAGATATGGCTTTTCCTCGTATAAATAATATAAGTTTTTGATTCTTAATTCCTGCTTTAATTATGTTATTATCTAGGTCATTAGTAGAAAGAGGAGCAGGAACTGGGTGAACAGTTTATCCTCCTTTATCAAGAAATATTGCTCATGCAGGAAGATCAGTAGACTTCGCTATTTTTTCGTTACATTTAGCTGGTGTAAGTTCTATTTTAGGAGCTGTAAACTTCATTAGAACTTTAGGAAACTTACGAGTATTCGGTATGCTTTTAGATCGAATACCTTTATTTGCTTGAGCAGTTCTAATTACTGCTATCTTATTATTACTTTCATTACCAGTATTAGCAGGAGCTATTACTATGTTATTAACAGATCGTAATTTAAACACTTCATTTTACGATGTGGGTGGAGGGGGAGATCCTATCTTATATCAACATTTATTTTGATTCTTTGGTCATCCAGAAGTATATATTCTAATTTTACCTGGATTTGGACTAATTTCCCATATTGTTGCTCAAGAGAGAGGAAAAAAAGAAACTTTTGGTGTACTAGGAATAGTTTACGCTATGTTAGCAATTGGAATTTTAGGTTTTGTAGTATGGGCACACCATATGTTCACTGTGGGAATAGATGCAGATACTCGGGCATATTTTACTACTGCTACTATGATTATTGCTGTGCCAACGGGAATTAAAGTATTTAGTTGATTAGGCACTTTCCATGGAGTACGGTTTAATTTTTCTCCTTCTTTATATTGATCCTTAGGTTTTGTATTTTTATTTACTGTAGGAGGTTTAACTGGAATTGTTTTATCTAATTCATCTTTAGATATTGTTCTTCATGACACATATTATGTTGTAGCTCATTTTCACTATGTTTTAAGAATAGGTGCAGTATTTGCTTTAATAGGAGCTTTCATTAATTGATACCCATTAATAGTAGGTTTAACTATAAACCCTAAGTGATTAAAAATTCAATTTTTAATAATATTTACTGGTGTAAATTTAACTTTCTTTCCAATACATTTCCTAGGACTTGCAGGAATACCTCGTCGATATTCAGATTATCCTGATAGATTTATGTTTTGAAATATTATTGCCAGAGTTGGATCAATCATTAGAATTATTTCTGTGATATTCTTTTTATTTATTCTATGGGAATCAATAGTTAGTCATCGTCCAGCTATTTCTAGAAATCATATAAATACATCATTAGAATTAATACATTCGTTTCCTCCAATAAATCATAGATATACTTCAATTCCAATAATTACTTATTAAAAATAATTATATTTAATATCCAATAATATTATTTTTCCATTTTAAAAAAATTACTTTTTTATTTTCTAAATAAAATACCTTTTGCATCATGTATTAACAAAATTTATTTTTAAATAAAATATTACAAAATATTTTTTTAAATATTATAATTCTATAAATGTAATAAATTTTTATTTAATTTAATATTAAAAATGATATGTTTTTATAAAATATGAATTTATTTTACTTTTTAAAAAAAATTTAATTTAGTTTTTTGAAAAAAAAAAAATTTTTAAAAGAAAAGTTTTAAAAATATTAATAAAATTCTAAATAATTCATTTTAAATCAAATAAAAATAAAAATGTTTAAAAGAATATATTAATATTCACTTAAATTAGATTTTTCTAATTTATAAATATAAAAAGGTTGATTTATAATTCCTATTAGATCATGTTTATATAAGTAATAAGTTTTATTTGAAATTTATTTAATAAAATTGTTGTTTTTAAAATTTTATTTTTTTATTTAATTACTTTACATAATAAAATTTATCTGTTTTACAAAAACATTTTGATTAATAATCATAATACCTGCTCAATGAATAAATTTAAATAGCCGCGAAAGTGCTAAGGTAGCATAATAATTAGTTTTTTAATTGAAAAATAGAATGAATGGTTTCATAAAATTGTATTTATTTTATAAAAAAAAATGAAATTAAAAATTAAGTGAAAATTCTTAAAAACATTTTTTAGACGAGAAGACCCTATGAAACTAAAAATTTTTACTTTTATTAAAATAATATTTAATATTTATTTTTTGGGGAAAAAAAAAATTTTTTTATTTATAAATACATCTATTATAAAATATCCTTTTGGAAAAATAAAACAGTTCCTCTAGGGATAACAGCATTATATTTATAAAAGATCTTATTGAAATAAATGTTTGTGACCTCGATGTTGAATTAAATTTTTATATATGTGAAGAAGCTTATATAAATTAGTCTGTTCGACTAAAAAATATTTACATGATTTGAGTTAAAATCGACGAAAGTCAGATTGGTTTCTATCTAAAAATTATATCATTATTTTATAGTACGAAAGGAATTAAATTAATTTTTTAATTTAGTATAAAAAATACATTTTATTTACAATAAAATAATGTTTATCTAAACAATTAAAAATTCCTCAAATAAATCCAATAAATTGATTTTTACTATTTTTAATATTTAATTTTTTTTTTTACATATTAATTCTAAAAAATTTCTTTTTTTTAGAAAAATTAATTTTTTTAAAAGAAACTAAGTCTTTTAAAAGAAAATCTTTTTCATTTAAATTATAAATTTATTTTCATCTTTTGATCCTAATGTTAAGATTTTTTCATTAAATATTATGCTAAACTGACTATCTATTTTAATTGTAATTTTCTATTTTCCTCAAATATACTGGTTAATAAATTCCCAAATATCTAAATCATTTTTGAAAATTATTTTTTTTTTAAAGAAAGAACTATTAGTAATTTTTGGAGAAATAAATATCCAAGGAACAATATTTTTATATATTAGAATATTTTTTTTCATTATTTTTTCAAATTTTATAGGATTATTTCCATATATTTTTACTAGTACTAGTCATATATCTTTAACTTTGACATTGGCTTTACCTCTATGACTTGGGAGAATAATTATATCAATTATATTTCAATATAATAATTTATTTGCTCATCTAGTACCTGTTGGAACTCCAAGGTTTCTAATACCTGTAATAGTTGTTATTGAGTCTGTAAGAAATATTATTCGACCATTAACACTCTCTATTCGATTAGCTGCTAATATAGTTGCTGGACATTTATTATTAACTTTACTAGGATCTCAGGGGGCAAATTTAAGCTTTATTAATCTAATTGTTCTTTTTATTAGTTTATATTTATTATTGTTACTAGAAGTCGCAGTAGCTTGTATTCAATCTTATGTTTTTACTATTCTAAATTCCTTATACTTAAATGAATTAATAAGTAATAAATTTAATAAAACTATAATTTAAACTATATCAAATAAAATATGTCATCCCTATCATATAGTAGACGAGTCTCCTTGACCTTTATTCGGAGCTATTGGAGGTTTATATTTTACCACAGGAATAGTTTCTTGATTTCATTTAAATTCAATTATATTATTTTTTATAGGAATATTATTACTTATGATGGTAATAGTTCAATGATGACGTGATATTAGACGAGAAGGAGCTATTCAGGGTTTACATACTTCTATTGTTGAATTAGGACTCCGTTGAGGAATGGCATTGTTTATTGTTTCTGAAATTTTTTTTTTTCTAAGTTTTTTCTGAGCATTTTTTCATAGAAGATTATCACCTAATGTAGAAATTGGATCAGTTTGGCCTCCATTTGGCATTAAAGTTTTTAACCCTTTTCAGGTGCCTTTACTAAATACTGTAATTCTACTATCCTCAGGAATTAGGGTTACTTGAGCCCACCATTCATTACTTATGGGAAATTATTCTCAAACAAAAACGGGACTATTAATTACTATTATTTTAGGAGTTTATTTTTCTTTATTACAAATGTTAGAATATTTTGAAGCTAGTTTTACTTTTGCAGATAGGATTTATGGTTCTACTTTCTTTATTGCAACAGGATTTCACGGTCTACACGTTATTATTGGTACGCTATTCTTATTTGTTATACTTATACGTCATATAAACTGAGAATTCAGAAAAACTCATCATTTTGGGTTTGAAGCTGCAGCTTGATATTGACATTTTGTAGATGTAGTTTGATTATTTTTATATATAATAATTTATTGATGAGGAAGAATTTAAATTATCATAGAAGAAAATAGTAATAATAGTAATAATCATGTGTGTGAAACCATAACAATATTTTCTCGAAAATTTATTTTATTTATATTAAAAATCATGTTATTATTGGATCCTTGTTGTATATTGGAATAAAGAATCAAACTATATGCTGCAGAAAAGAAAGAGATAAAAATGACAAATATTAATATAAAATAATTTACTAATCTCAACCTAATGATTAATGAAATTTCTCCTAATAAATTGTAAGTAAAAGGTCCGCCAAAATTAGCTATGCATAAAATAAATCAAAAGATTGCTATGTTTCTATGAAGATTTAAATTTCTTTTATTTATTATAATTATTCGAGAATGAGAACGCTCATATATTATGTTTGCTGCAGAAAATATTCCTGAAGAACAAATTCCATGAGCTAGTATAATTATTATTCTTCCGTTAATTCTTCAAAAGTTTTTCGAAAAAATATTAATTACAATCAATGCTATATGAACTACTGAGGAGTAAGCAATTATAACTTTTATATCTCTATTTATCAAGCATATAATACTTAAAATAGAACCTCCAAATAAAGAAAATATCATTACAAATTTTAAAAAGAATATTTTTTCAAAAAAAAATAACCCTCGAATAATTCCATAACCACCTAATTTTAGTAAAATTCCTGCCAAGATCATTGATCCTCTTACAGGTGCCTCTACATGAGCTTTCGGCAATCATTGATGGAAAAAAAAAACTGGAAACTTTACCAAAAAAGATATAAAAAACATTATCAAATAAAAATTATTCAAAAATAAGATTTTAATTGTAATGAGATAATTAAAATTATTAGTTAATATCGATTTATTTAATAGTAAAATAATTATAAGTATAGGTAGTGACGCAAATAAAGTGTATATTAGAAGATAAAAACTAGACTTTAACCGCTCTAGTTGGTATCCTCATCCTATAATAATAAAAAAAATTGGAATTAATGATCATTCGAAATAAAAATAGAAAGAAATAAGACTATTAACTGAAAATGAATATATTAATCTAAGATTAAGTATAAAGAATATAAAAGTTAATATTTCATAATATTTAATATTAAATTGACTTAAAACTATTAAAATCAAAATTCATATACTTAATATTATCAAACTGATAGAGATTATATCTATATTTATATATATATAATAATTTATTATATTATTGATATTTGTAATTCTCATAAACACGTAGATACTCATTGAAATAAAGATTAATCGCATTCTTATAGGAAAAAAAAATAACATTATTGAGAAAAATAGAATTTTTATTATTAATAAAAGAAAAATATTCATAATCTATTCTATCAAAATAGTCCTTTTTCAGGCATTTTATTAAATTGCTCAATCTAATGATCCTTGATTTCATTCATGAATTAGTCCTAATAATAAGATTACAATAAAAAAAGTAATTATAAATAAAAAGTAGAATATATTAAGATAATTTAGATTAATTAGAAATGGAAATATTAAAACTAATTCTACGTCAAAAACTAAAAAAATAATTGAAATTAAAAAAAAACGTAAAGTAAATGGTAATCGAGCATTAAACTTTGGATTGAATCCACATTCAAAAGGTCTTATTTTTTCTAATTCAAAAAAATACTTTTTTGAAAAAATATTTCCTAAAATTAAAACTAATATTCTTAATGTCGTAATGATAAAAAAAATGATAATATATAAATAAATATATTAAAGAGAAAAATTCTCATCTTCTAGGTCGAAACTAGATACATAAAATTGCTTTTTAATATATATATATATATATCGTATTTAAAATAAACACATAGAGATATTTAATTTAAGTATAAAATATTAATTTGTCAAATTAAAAATATCTTTATGATAATATCTATTAACTAAAGCTTTTAGAAGCAAAATATTGTTAATATTTTGAAGAAATTTTATTTTCTAGTTAATAAAAGATAAAGTAATCAAAATGATATTAAATTTTTAATTTAAGTATAGGAAGAATCCTCTTATCTAATAATAAAATATACAATTATTAAAAGAATAAAGATTTCGATTGTCTGAAATAAGTAAATAAAAGAAAAGAAATCAAAAAATTTTCTTAAGTAATTATTATTGATAATATTAAAAAAGTTTTTAAAAATGATTATTTCAGATCAAGATATTTCAATATATTTGAAAATTTTTAAAGAATTATTTAAAAAAAAATAGTTAGTTGATAAGTTAAGTGAATAAGGAAGAAATCACATATTACTTAAAAAATATAGAAAAATATTTTTATAAAAATCTTTATTAGATTTATAGAAAAAAATAAAAAAAATAACCGAAAAAATAATTAGACTAATAACTATTGATTTTATTCATAATGGTATATAAATAATTTTATTTGAAGAAATAATATTTCAGGAAATTATTATTCCTCCTAAAATAGAGAAAGGAAGTAAAAACATTATTCCTATTAGTATAAATAATGAATTTTCATTTATAAAATAATAACATTCTGACTTTATAAAGTTAATCGAGACTAAAAAATTTAATCGGCAAGAATAAATAACAGTCAATATTGTACCAAATATCATTAAGAACAAAAAAAAAAGATTTTTTCCTTTTATTAATATTATTTCAATAATGAAATCTTTAGAATAAAATCCGCTTATAAAGGGTAAACCACAAAGACTTATGTTTGCAATTATTATAATAGAGATTGAAAAATGCATATTAAAAAATCTATACCCTATTTTTCGAATATCTTGGTAGTCCTTTATATTATGAATGATTATTCCAGCACACATAAATAATATGGCTTTAAAAAAAGCATGGGAGATTAAATGAAAAAATGACAATATAGGATTTCCTATTCCTAAAATTATTATTATAACACCTAATTGTCTTAAAGTAGATAATGCAATAACTTTTTTTATATCTATTTCTATCATGGCTGTTATTCCTGCCATTACCATAGTTAATATGCCTATTATAAACAAATATTTTCTTATATCTATTTCAATAATCAATATATTTATGCGGATTAATAAATATACACCTGCTGTTACCAAAGTCGATGAATGAACTAATGCCGAAACAGGGGTAGGAGCCGCCATAGCAGCTGGCAATCAAGCTGAAAAAGGTACTTGAGCACTTTTAGTGCAAGAAGAAATGATAATTAAAAAAACTAGCATGTTAGAAAAAAAGTAGTTGGAAAAATTTTGGTAGATAAAATTTCATGAGCCTAAAAAAATGAATAAAGAAATAGAAATAAGCAGACCTACATCTCCTATACGATTAGTTATTGCGGTAATCATACCAGCGTTATATGACTTATTTCTTTGATAGAAGACTACAAGAAGATAAGATGTAACTCCTAGACCATCTCATCCTAATAATAATCTAATAATATTAGGACTAACAATTAAAAGATATATTGATATTACAAATAAAAAAACCAATAAAATAAAACGAGAAAAAAATTTTTCTTTTATTATATATGAAGTACTAAATATTATTACACTTCCAGAAATTAGACTTACTAGTCTTAGAAAGTATAATCTTATCATGTCTAAAATGATAATTATGTAGATTACGCATGAATTCAAAGTAATCACTTCTCATTCAATTAGTATTTCTGTTTTATTTATATAAGTTATCGAGAAATAAAATCTAAAAATTCTAATAGTTATTAAAATTAATCTTAAAATATATCTTAGTAATGAAAAATTTTTTATTATTTATATAACTTATATAAAGTATCATATTGAAGCTATGAAAAAGATTATTATCTATAAATAATTTCAGTATTAACATATTTGATTTTGGTTATTTGTATTTTAATTAATGTTGCATTTATTACTTTATTGGAACGTAAAATTTTAGGCTATAGCCAAATTCGTAAAGGACCTAATAAGGTTAGCATAATTGGACTAATACAACCATTTAATGATGCTATTAAGTTATTTTCAAAAGAAATTATTTTACCTAACTTATCTAATAATATTCAATTTTTTTTTGCCCCTATAATTGGATTAATAATCGTTTTGACAATTTTTTATTCTTTTCCTTTTTTTGAAATAAATTTTTGTTTAAGAATGTCTGTAGTCTTTATTTATATAATATTAAGAATAAATGTGTATCCTGTATTGTTTTCTGGATGATCATCAAATAGTAAATATGCTTTACTAGGAAGACTTCGTTCTGTAGCTCAAACTATTTCTTATGAAGTAAGGTTAGCTTTGATATTAATATTCTACCTATGTTTTAGAATATCTTTAAGAATATTTTCAATTATGAAAATAAATTTTTTTTTTATAAAGATACTAATTTTTCTCCCTATAGTAGGAATTTGATTAATTTCTTGTGTAGCCGAAACTAACCGTACTCCATTTGATTTTGCAGAAGGAGAGTCAGAGTTAGTATCAGGATTCAATATTGAATATGGTAGTGTAATATTTGCATTAATTTTTATAGCAGAGTATGCCAGAATTATTTTTATAAGAATCTTATTTTCTATCTTTTTTTTACAAGAAAATTCAAAGAGTTTTTTTTTATATTTCTATGCAAGATTGATTATAAGAGTTTGAATCTGAATTCGAACTACATTACCTCGTTATCGATATGATAAATTGATAAATTTAGCCTGAAAAATTTATCTACCAATAGTTTTATTTATGTTAATTTATAGACTGATAATAATTATTTATTATTTATTTAATTATTTTATTACTTAATTATATATTTTTTTCTATAGATTTAATTTCTAATGTATTCATAATAATCTTTATTCAAATAATTTTTTTTAGATTTTTCTTTTCAAGAATTTGATTTCATTTAATCATTTTATTAATACTATTAGAAATGTTTATACTACTAATTTTTTTACTTATAAACTTTTTTTTTATACTTAATAAACTTAGAATATTTTCAATTTTTTTATTTATTACATTAAGAGTATCAGAAGCTAGAATTGGGTTGTCTATATTAACAATATTAGTTCGAAGACATGGGAATGATTATATGAAGATTATAATATTTTAAACTATTTTAAAAATTGTTTTGAAAACAATTATAAGAAATAAATTTCTAATAGTTTAATAAAAAACTAAATTATAAGTATCTTAAAATTTGCAATTTTATGTATCTTATTATACTATTTTTAAGATAAAAAGCAAAGATTATAAAAAATATAAATTTCTAATTTATTATTCAAGCAATTTTTTGTTTTAATCTTAATAAAGAGAATTAGATTCTATTACTAAATTTACAGTTTAGTCCTTTTTCAGGCACTTTATTTAAAATAAATCTTAAAGATACCTTATAAATGCAAATTATAAATCATAGTTGAATATTATTCTTACTTTATAATTTAATTAAAATATTAATTTTGTAAATTAATTATGTCAAAATATTGACTAAAGTAAAAAAATTTAGTACTAGTTTTATTTAAGTTTCAAATTAAAATTAATATACAAAATAGCTTTTAAAAAGTAATTTAAAGAATTTTTTAATAAAGTAAAATAATATTTATAATATTAGCTAAAAAAGTGCCAGCAGCTGCGGTTAAACTTTAAATATTAATTTATCAATTTCTAAATAAATATTTTTAAAAAATAAATTTTTATAGTTGTAAATATTTAAATGTAATTTTTTAAAAAACTTATTTTAAATATTTATATAAACTAAGGTTAGTAGCTTATTATTAAATTTGTAAAAAACAATAAGTATTAAAAGAAAATTCTTTAAACTTAAAGAACATGGCAGTATTTTACTCCTTGCAGAGGAATTTGAATATTAAATAGATAATCCTCTATACTTCTTACTTTATTTTGTTTTATGTGTGGTTGTTATATAAATATAGAAATATAAATTTTTTCAGATAACATGTAAAGATAATAAAGGTAATTTTAATTACAATTGATAATTTTACTATTTATATAGGATTTGCAAGTATTATAGAATAAAAATAAAAAGAGGTTATAAAATATGTTCATATTGTCCGTCACTCTCAAAAATGAGATAAGTCGTAGCAAAGTAAAAATTTTAGAAAAAGTTTTTAAATTATTCAAATAGAATAATAAGATTTTTTTTTTTTTTTATAATACTTTTTTTACAAATAATAATATTTATATCTCACCCAATTTTTTTTAGTTTAATTTTGATATTCATATGTATTAGAATTAGAATTTTGATTTTTAAAATCAATATTTCTTGATTTTTTTTTCTTTTATTGTTAGTATTTTTAGGAGGAGTAATAATTCTCATTATTTACATAAATACTTTAATTATGAATGAAAAATTCTTTTTACTTAAAAGCAATAAAATTTTATTCTTCTCGTTTATTTTATTAAGATTATTTTTTTTAAAAAAAAACATTTTTTTAAAAATTAACAATTCTAATTTTATATCAATAATACTATATGAAAATATAAATGTATTCATAATAATATTTTTAATGTTATACTTACTATTAACGTTAATTTGCGTAGTAAAATTAATCAAATTTGAGTATGGTCCTTTAATTAAACGATTATTTTAAGATGGCAGAAATAATGTATTAATTTTAAAAATTAAATATGAAATATTTTAATATTTCTCTTAAAAATAATTATAATCAATATTATGAACTTTTATTTCTTAATGTTTATCTCAATTTTTATTTCCCTAAGAATAAATTCAAATTTTCTTATATGAATATTATTAGAGTTAAATATATTAAGATTCTTACCAATTATTTCTTCAAAAGAATATATTGAGATAGAAAATTCAATAAAATATTTTTTAATTCAAAGGTGAGCTTCTATCATTTTTTTGATAAGATTTTTTTTTATAAATTTACTTATCAACAACATAAACTATTTGATAATTTTTAGAATTTTTATGAAATTAGGAGTTGCCCCTTTTCATATTTGGTTTATTTCAATTTTAAAAACAAGATCTCTTTTTATTTTGATCATTTTATCAAGTATTCAAAAAATTATTCCCTTAATTATTTTAAGAAATTTATCACTAAAATTTGATTTAATTTATTTTATAATATTTTTAAATATTATCATGTTTATGCTTATAATCTCAAGAATTATAAATTTAAATAAAATTTTAGCTGTTTCTTCTATAAATAACATTATGTGAATATTATTCAGAATTATATTTTCTTTAAAATTAATATTTATCTTTATCATAATTTATTTATTTTTATTAACTGGAGTTTATCTTTTATATAATTTATATAATTTAAACATATTTCTTCAAATTAATAGGATAAATTATTTTGATAAAATTATAATAATTATTATCTTTATGTCTCTAGGAGGTCTTCCTCCTTTATTAGGATTTTTAAGAAAATACATTATTATTAAACTTTTGATGATTTACGAA
>Ga0160423_10003195_pt1 | contig 13653 bp, 13 predicted proteins | sample CRUFie14St8metaG_FD_108191 | JGI IMG/M metagenome (GOLD analysis project Ga0160423, IMG submission 108191) | Marine microbial communities from the Costa Rica Dome - CRUD Field 142mm St8 metaG | ecosystem: Environmental > Aquatic > Marine > Oceanic > Photic zone | place: Costa Rica: the Eastern...
ACTGCATCATGCTTCTCACAAAACAATTTAATTACATCATGAGTTGACGGACTATTAATAGAGTGACTTACAATATATTTTTTTCTACTTGTTTCAGATGATAATTTTCTCTTAACGTACTTATCAAGCTCAGACCAAGTTGTTTCTTTATTATCTAACATTGGAGAAACTAATCTTTGCTTGTCATACAACGATAATACAGAGGATTCAACCTGAGATGATGTACAACCTACACTTACTTTAGAAAACTTGTTCCCATCAATTTTGATTGGACGCCCCTCTCTTGTTTTTACAACAACACTACAATAATCACTTCCCATTGTGTAGGTAGATGCATAGTAGTTTGCAAGTGAAGGATCTAAATCGACAGGCTTATCTACATGAGGGATGGCATATTTTACTGGCGCTTCACATGCGACAGTTGAAACAGCAGCAATTCCAAAACCCATCATCTTCAAAAAGTCTCTTCTGGAGTTATTAGAAGACCCTTTTATTGGTAAAAATTCAGGGAATTCGTTTTGAGCATTCTTTACGAATGAAGGATCATTCTTCAACTGCTCTATCCCCTTCCAATAAGTCTTGTTACCCTTACTCATAATTAATAATGACATTTTGAACATTCGAGCCCTCCAATGTCTTCAACTTTCATTGGTTTCTTAGAAGAACTGTTATGTAATTCTACAAGTTTTTTATAATAATCATTTCCCTTAGCGTTAACTTCTGTTTCTCTGTGACAGTTTATACACCATCCCATTGTCAACTCTGAGTATTGATACACAACATCCATCTCCTCAATTGGGCCATGGCAAGTTGCACATTCAATTCCTCCAACAGCTACATGTTGCTTATGATTAAAGTAGGCCAGGTCAGGAAGGTTGTGAACTCTAACCCACTCTATTGGCCTATTTTCTTCGTATGCAGTTAATATCTTTTGTATCTCAGGTTTGTCTGTATTTATGACTCCGTGACAATTCATACAAATATTAACTGAAGGTATATTTGCTGATTTAGATATGTTAACTCCTGTATGGCAGTAATTACAATCAATTTCATACTGACCGGCATGTATTTTATGAGAGAAAGCTATTGGCTGAGTTGGCTGGTAATTCTGTTGAATCCCGATAGTATACAAACCATCAATACACGACTTAACAAAAACCGCGATAAATATGAAGGATGTAATACCAACAAATTTATTGCTCTTTATAAATTTCTTAATATTAAATTGGCTCTTGACCACCTCAAGGTCTTCTTCATCTAGTAACTTACCTTTAGATTGGTTGTCTTTAAGAAGAACATACTTCTTTGATAAGTTTGTGAATCTAAATAAGACAAATATTATTATCAGTAGCAGGATCAAATTCAACCCCAGAGAAATGTAAAGGTTATCAGATGAAACCGATGAAACTTCTCCACCCTCTAGTCCTTGATTAGCATCGGCGACAACAACCTGGATCTCTCTTGAAGATTCATCTTTAATATATGTTAGAATTGCATTAAGTTCTTCATCTGAAAAATCAAATGATGTCATCAGAGTTTTGTTGTACTCGTTATATAAATTTACTGCATATTCATCTCCACTTTTTATAACTTTTTGAGAGTTCTTTATGAATGCATAAATCCATTCCTCGGTCTGCCTTTCATGGACATCTCTTAGGGCTGGGCCGATTACTACTTCATTGATAGCATGACATACTGTGCAGTTACCTTTAAATAAATTTTCACCATTCTTTACGACTGATGGATCGTACTCCTGTGACACCTCATCTTGGGCGATAATTTGATACGGAATTGATAGTAAAATAGACAGGAGAATAAGTCCAAAAAATTGGGAAAAAGGAACTCCAAAATGCACTAATAGTTTAGTCGGTTTTGTTTGCATTTAAGCACTAGTTTTTAAAACTAAAACAAATGTAACAACCGAAAAATTAAGTTCAAAAAATTATTTTAATATGTTTTAATTTAGAATTATTCTAAATTAAAAACTAATAAGAATTTACCTCCAAATCTTTCTCTTTTATAATCCTTCTAAGAATTTTACCAACATTAGATTTAGGTAATTCATCACTAAAACTTATATGTTTGGGACACTTGTAGTTCGTGAGTTTTTCTTTACAAAAAGATTTTATTTCATCCTCTGTCAATGAGTCATCTTTTTTAACTATTACCGCTTTTACAGCCTCAGTTGTTTTTTTATCTGGAACTCCTATAACACCGACTTCCAAAACTTTTGGATGCGACGAAATTACATGTTCAACCTCGTTTGGAAACACATTAAACCCAGAGACTAAAACCATCTCTTTTTTTCTATCTACAATTTTTATAAATCCATCATTGTCAATAACCCCAATATCACCAGTGTATAACCACCCATCTTTAATGATTTCATCCGTGTCGCTTTTTCTTTTCCAGTACCCCTCCATTACCTGAGGACCATGGACACAAATTTCTCCTCTATCACCCTTTGGTACCTCTTTATTTTTATCATCAACAAATTTTATGTCAGTGTTCGGTAATGGCAAACCAATAGTACCAATTTTATTTGTTCCATCGAGAGGATTTATTGTTACAACTGGAGATGTTTCAGTTAACCCATAACCCTCAACTAACGGGCAACCCGTAACAGATTTCCACTTGTTTGCTACAACATCTTGAACTGCCATCCCTCCTCCAAATGCAACTTTAAGTTTTGAGAAATCTAATTTATGAAAATTAGTATTATTTAGAAGTCCATTAAACAAAGTGTTAACACCTGTAATTATTGAAAATTTATATTTTGATAACTCTTTAACAAATCCATCCATATCTCTTGGGTTTGTTATCAAAATATTTCTTGCTCCGTATTTAAACATTACTAGGGCATTACAGACTAGGGCAAATATATGATACAAGGGAAGTGCAGTAATTACTATTTCTTTTCTCTCCTCAAGTAAAATATCCATCCATGCTGATACTTGAATTACATTTGAAATAACATTTTTGTGAGATAACATAGCCCCCTTTGATACACCAGTAGTACCACCAGTATATTGAAGAAATGCTATGTCATTTGGTTGAATTTCAACTTGATTATATTCATATTTTTTCCCTTTAGCTAAGGCGTTTTTGAACGTGTGATGTGATTTTAATGAATAGCTTGGAACCATCTTCTTAATATACTTTACAACAAAGTTTACAATGGTTCCTTTGACTGGTCCGAGCATATCTCCCATATCTGATACAATGACATGCTCTATCTTTGTTTCATCAATTATCTTTTCAAGGTTATGTGCAAAATTAGAAAGTATTAAAATTGCCTTACATCCTGAATCTTGAAACTGATGTTTCATCTCATCGGGTGTATATAGCGGGTTTGTGTTTACAACAATAATCCCAGATCTAATAGCTCCAAATAATGCAACTGGATATTGCAAAACGTTAGGAGATTGAATTGCTATCCTATCACCTTTCTTTAAGTTAAGTTCATGTATTAAGAAGTTGGAGAAATGTTGAGTGAGTGTATCTAACTCTTTATATGATATAGATTTCCCCATATTTTCAAACGCAATTTGATCTGAGAACTTATTAAAACCCTCATTGAATAGGTCAACAAAAGAACTGTAATTATTTAAACTTAATTTATCATCAACACCAGCGGGATATTTTTTAGTCCAGAATTTTTTCATTTTAGAATTATATTGTTAGTTATTTTTTTAAATATATTAAAAAAAATAAAAAGAAAGGGGACACCAAATGATATCCCCAATAAACAACATTAACCCAAAAATGATTATATAATTTAAATATTTATTAAAAAAAAGTCTGACTAGATAAAATTATTTTCAGTGATATTTAGAATTTTTATAATAATTTCAATTAAATTATATTTTATTGTATTATTTACAATTAAACAAACCAAAAATGAAAACAAATTACCAAATTGATAACGTAGACCTTAAAATATTAAATATTTTATCAAAAAATGCTAAAATGCCATATACTGAGGTCGCAAAAAAAGTATATGTGTCAGGCGGAACAGTCCACGTCAGAATGAGAAAATTAGAGAAAATGGGGATAGTAAGAGGAACCAAGCTTGACATCGATTACAGTAAACTAGGTTATACAATATCCTGTTACATGGGAATATATTTAGAGAAAAGCTTTTTGTATAAGGAAGCAGTAAAGGCATTAAAAAATATACCTGAAGTAGTTGAGATACATGCAATTACAGGTCAGTATACAATTTTCATCAAAATATTATGTAAAGACACCCCACATTTTAGAGAAATTTTAGATTCTAAAATTCATAAAGTTAAGGGTATTACGAGAACAGAATCTTTCCTATCAATAGAGGAAACATTAAAAGATGGTTTATCGTTAAATTGAGCGTTTTAGGCTTTTCTTTTCATAAAAACGAAAAACTATGCTAAATTTGTATGTATAAATCACTATGAGCAAAGACGATAAAATACTTAAGGAATTTACATCAAAAGAATATGAACACGGATGGTCAGTTGATTTTGATGTTGACCAAGCACCTAAGGGTCTTAATGAAGATATTATCAAATTAATTTCTAGTAAGAAAGAAGAGCCAAAATGGTTACTTGACTGGAGACTTAAAGCTTTTGAACATTTCAAAAAAATGTCTGAACCTGAGTGGTCAAACTTAAACATACCTAAAATTGATTACCAAGATATATCATACTACTCTGCACCGAAAAAAAAGAAGATGTTAAAATCTATGGATGAAGTTGATCCCGAGCTCATTGAAACCTTCGAAAAACTTGGCATATCTCTTCTAGAACAAAAGAGACTTAGTGGAGTGGCTGTTGACGCAGTAATTGACTCAGTATCAATTGGAACTACATTCAAGGATAAGTTGAGCGAACTCGGAATAATTTTTTGTTCATTTTCTGAAGCTGTCAAAGAGCACCCTGAACTTGTTAAAAAGCATCTCGGTAAAGTTATTCCTGCAAAAGATAATTATTTTGCATGTCTAAATTCTGCTGTTTTTTCAGATGGATCTTTTTGCTATATACCTAAGGGTGTCAGGTGCCCAATGGAACTATCAACATACTTTCGAATAAATGCATCTAATACCGGTCAGTTTGAAAGGACATTAATAGTGGCAGATGAAGGCTCATATGTCAGTTACTTAGAAGGATGTACTGCACCAATGAGGGATGAGAATCAGTTACATGCGGCGGTTGTTGAAATACATGCTGAGAAAGATGCTGAGGTAAAGTATTCAACTGTGCAGAATTGGTATCCAGGTGATAAAAATGGTAAAGGTGGTATCTACAATTTTGTTACAAAGAGAGGTATATGTAACGGAAGTAATTCAAAAATTAGCTGGACACAGGTTGAAACAGGCTCTGCTATAACATGGAAATACCCATCATGTATTCTTAGAGGTGATAATTCTGTGGGTGAATTTTACTCGGTAGCAGTGACAAATAATTATCAGCAGGCAGATACTGGAACAAAAATGATTCACATTGGTAAGAATACAAAATCAAAAATAATCTCCAAAGGTATATCTGCTGGACACTCCCACAACAGCTACAGAGGTCATGTCAACGTACTTAAAAGAGCAAAAAACTCAAGAAATTTCTCTCAGTGTGACTCATTACTTCTTGGTAATAAGTGTGGAGCACATACTTTCCCATATATTGACATTGAAAATAAATCTTCAATGGTTGAGCATGAGGCTACTACATCCAAAATTGGAGAAGATCAAATTTTCTACTGTCTACAAAGAGGTATTGATGAAGAAAATGCAATTGCCCTGATAGTTAATGGTTATGCAAAAGAGGTACTAAAGCAGTTACCCATGGAGTTTTCTGTCGAGGCCCAAAAACTTTTATCTCTTACACTAGAGGGAAGTGTAGGTTAATGTAAATAATTTGTATGTTAGAAATAAAAAATCTTCACGCGTCTATCGATGACACAAAAATTTTAAAGGGATTAAACCTATCAGTAAGTGCTGGTGAAGTCCACGCTATAATGGGTCCTAATGGATCTGGAAAAAGTACTCTTGCCTCGGTTATTGCAGGAAGAGAAGATTATGATGTGACTGATGGCGAAATAAATTTCGGAGGAAGCGAGCTATCTGATCTAGGTCCTGATGAAAGAGCTAGGGAAGGTATATTCCTTGCATTTCAATACCCTGTTGAAATTCCAGGAGTCTCAACCACTAATTTCATGAAAACTGCTGTAAATCAAGTTCGTGAGGCAAACGGAGAGAAGCCACTAGATGCCGTCCAATTCCTAAAGCTTATGAAGGAAAAAATGAAGCTTGTCAATATAAAACAAGAATTACTTAGTAGATCTATTAATGAAGGTTTTTCTGGAGGAGAAAAGAAAAGGAATGAAATATTTCAGATGGCGATGCTTGAACCTAAACTTGCCATACTTGATGAAACTGACTCAGGCTTAGATATTGATGCTTTAAAAATTGTTTCAAATGGTGTTAATGCTCTTAAAAGTAATGAAAACGCAACTGTTGTTGTAACTCACTACCAGAGACTTCTAGATTATATCGTACCTGATTTTGTACATGTATTGATGGATGGCAAAATTGTAAAATCAGGAGATAAAAACCTAGCTCTTGAGCTTGAGGAGAAAGGGTACGACTGGATTAAAGTCAAAAATTAACTTATGATCGACGCTTCAGAATTAAAGGACTCAGTAGAGAATGAGAATGATTTGGTAACTAAGGAGATCAAGACCAAATCCCTCAAAAATATTGCCCCATCTTTTAAAAATTATAGAGAGGAGTACAAGTACACTCCTTTCATAAGAAGAATTGAAAAAAAATTTAGCAGTTTTAATCCCTCCAGTGACATTAAAAATCATGAGGAATACAGAGAATTAATACCAGACTCTGAGAAGTATTACATTGTGATAGTAAATGGATCTTTTTTAAAACAAATTTCTAGCTTGCCTGTAGAGATAGAGATTAATAATTATAAAGAACTTACTAAAGAAAATAGAAAAATTTTTAATAGCACATACTCTAAAACTGACGACTCAAATTTTGATATTTTCAGTACAATAAACTCAATCCAGCATCAGAATTGTCTCACATTTCGAATAAATAAATCTACAGCTTTAGATGGAAAAATATCAATCTATAATATCGTTGATTCTAAAAACCCAGTTTATTTTAGAAAATGCTTTCATATTGGAAAAAACTCAAAAGTCAGCTTCAGCGAAAAATTTATTTATACATCTAATGAATCTTATTTTTCTAATTCAGTGACAGAAATATTTATGGATGAGAACTCAAACCTTAACTACTTCACTGATCAAAATATCAACAAAAATTACCACTATAACAGCATTAATGTTTTCCAAAAAAAAGATAGCATTTCTAATTTTCATACTTACAGTTTTTCAGGAGCAATCATCAGAAATAATTTAAATATTAAACTTACAGAAAAAAACTGCTATGCTAATATGTACGGTTTTTATGCTATTAAAAATAGTTCGCATATTGATAATCACACCTCAGTTGATCATATCGATGAAAGCTCAATAAGCAATGAACATTATAAAGGAATAATTGATAAAGATTCTAATGGAGTATTTAATGGAAAAATTTATGTGAGACAAAAGGCTCAAAAGACAAATGCATTTCAGGCAAATAATAATATTCTGCTATCAGATAACGCTAAAGTTAATACAAAGCCACAACTTGAAATTTGGGCAGATGATGTAAAATGCTCTCACGGATGTACTGTGGGTCAACTTGATGAGGACGCATTATTTTATTTAATGTCCAGAGGTATTTCCAGAAAAGATGCAACATCTCTCTTACTCTCTGCTTTTAGTGCAGATATAACTGATAAGATAGAAGATGAAGATATTAGAGAAAATTACGAATTAATGATTTTAAAAGAACTTGAAGAATTAAATCATGAATAGTTACCCTATAGATTCAATCAGAGATGATTTTCCAATTCTAAAAAGTAAAATTAATAATCACAACCTTATATATTTTGATAATGCCGCAACCACACAAAAACCAAGAGTCGTAATTGATTCATTAACAAATTTTTATCAAAATAATAATGCTAACATTCATAGAGGGATTCATACATTAGCAGAAAAAGCTACCGAAGAATTTGAGATGACTAGATCAGTTGTTAAAAACTTTATAAACGCGTCATCGGAAAAAGAAATAATTTTCACAAAAGGAACAACCGAAGGAATCAATCTTATCGCCTCTTCTCTTAGCAAAAATTTCTTTAATGAAGGAGATGAGATTATAATAAGCGAGATGGAACATCATTCGAATATCGTTCCGTGGCAGATGGTTGCACAAGAAAAAAAATTAAAGCTGAAGACAATAAATGTTTCTGATAATGGTGAGTTAGATCTTGATCATTTTGAAAGTATTATTAATGAAAAAACTAAACTAGTTTCAGTGGTTTATATATCTAATACTTTAGGAACTATAAACCCTGTTAAGAAGATTATTGATATTTGTAGAGAGAATAATATTCTTAACCTTATTGACGGAGCTCAGGCATCTGCTCACAACGAAATCAACGTAAAAGATCTAGGAGCAGATTTTTTTGTTTTCTCAGCTCATAAGATGTATGGCCCAACTGGCGTAGGTATTGTTTATGGCAGAGAAAATATTTTAGAGAAAATGCCTCCTTACATGGGTGGAGGAGAGATGATAAAAGACGTAAGTTTTACAGAGACTACATATAATGACCTACCATATAAGTTTGAAGCCGGAACTCCTAATATCGGAGATGTTGTCGGGTTTAAAGAAGCAATACATTACATTGAAAAAATTGGAAAAAAGAAAATTAGAGACTATGAGGAGAATCTTATGAAATATACTAACTCATGTCTTTCAGATATTGACGGCATTAATATTTTTGGCACCTCTAAAAAGAAAATTGGCATATTTTCTTTCACCTGTGAAGACTCCCATTTTTATGACTTAGGATTACTTTTAGATGCAAAAGGCATAGCTGTCAGGACCGGACATCATTGCACACAACCGCTTATGAGTAAATTTAATCTTGACGGTACCGCAAGACTCTCATTAGCACTCTACAACACTAAAGAGGAAGTAGACTTTTTTATAGAGTCTATAAAAAAAATTATCAAAAGATGAATACTACTACAATTCAGCAAAATATTATTGAAGACTTTGAAATATTAGAAGATGACTTCGAGATGACATTAAATTACCTTATGGAGCTTGGTGAGAAACTCGAAGAATATGAAGAAAAAAATAAAATCGATGAAAATATTGTCAAGGGCTGTCAGTCTAAGGTATGGCTTTCTTATGAGTCTAAAGATGGAAAATTATTTTTTAGTGGGGATAGTAATACCTCAATTACTAAAGGATTACTTAGCTTACTTATAAAGGTTTTTTCAGGACAAACCCCAAAAGATATTTTAGATACAAAACTTTTCTTTATCAATAAAACAGGTCTGTGTAGGTTTATCGGCACACAAAGATCCAATGGTCTCGAGGCAATGGAAAATAAGTTTAAAGTCATAGCACTTTCAAGTAAATAAATTATGACAGAGAAGCAGCAAGAACAATTAAAAGAAAAAATAGTCAGGGCAATCAAAACAGTCTATGACCCAGAGATACCCGTTGATGTTTATGAACTTGGACTAATTTACGATATACAAATTTTACCAAAAAAAAATATTCATATACTAATGACTCTAACTTCTCCGAACTGCCCTGCTGCCGAGACTATTCCAGCTGATGTAAAAAATAGAGTTGAGATGATAAAAGAAATTAATGAGGTTGAAGTAGAAATCACTTTTGACCCCCCTTATTCTAGCGACCTAATGTCTGAGGAGGCAAAGTTAGAATTAGGTTTTATGTAATTGTTTAAATAAATTTTTATAATATGTATCCAGATGAATTAACTAAACCAATGATTGAAGAACTAACTTCTGTTGGTTTTACAGAACTTAAAGATGCTGAAGCCGTTGTTTCAGAATTAAATAAAGAATCAGGAAAATGCTTAGTATTAGTCAACTCTGTTTGTGGTTGTGCGGCAGGTGCTGCAAGACCAGGAGTGAAACACTCACTAACAATATCTGATAAAAAACCTGATAAATTATATACAGTTTTTGCTGGTGTAGATTTTGAGGCAGTTAATAAAGTAAGAGAAATGTGTTTGCCTTACCCTCCGAGCTCACCCGCAATAGCCTTATTTGATAATGGAGAGCTAATTCATTTTGTAGAAAGACACCATATCGAGGGAAGAGATGCCTCGATGATATCTGACCATCTTAAAAACATTTACGAAGAATATTGTAGCTAATTATTAGATACTATATTTGCGGGTAAATAAAATAAACTATTATGAACGAATTGTTATACTTAATACCAGGATCTGGAGTAATTGCTCTATTATTTGTGTATCTAAAAAATAATTGGGTTGCTTCAAAAGATGTTGGTTCAGAAAAAATGGAAAGAATTGCCAAAAATATTGCTGATGGAGCAATGGCTTTTCTTAGAGCAGAATATAAAATACTATCAGTTTTCGTATTAATAACAGCTGTTTTACTTGGGTTCAAAGGAGAAAGCGAAGGATCTAGTTATTTAGTAGCAGTATCTTTTGTTGTAGGTGCTTTATGTTCTGGCTTAGCTGGATTTATTGGAATGAAAGTTGCAACCAAAGCAAATGTAAGAACTACTAACGCTGCACAAGAGTCATTAGGAAAGGCTTTAGAAATAGCATTTTCTGGTGGTGCAGTTATGGGTCTAGGTGTTGTAGGATTAGGTGTTCTTGGTCTAGGTTCTCTCTTTATTTTTTATAGTAGTCATTTTAATGGAGATATTGATACAGTAATAAAAGTAATTTCTGGGTTTTCATTAGGAGCGTCTTCAATAGCATTATTTGCTAGAGTCGGAGGTGGCATTTATACTAAAGCAGCTGATGTTGGAGCAGATTTGGTGGGTAAAGTTGAGGCAGGAATTCCTGAAGATCATCCATTAAATCCAGCAACAATCGCTGATAATGTTGGAGATAACGTTGGAGATGTTGCAGGTATGGGAGCAGATCTATTCGAATCATTTGTAGGCTCAATAATTGGTGCTATGGTACTTGGAGCTGCCTTCATTGGTGTGCAAGAATTTTCTGGAATGGAAACAAATGCCATTCTATTACCATTATTTATTGCATCTACTGGAATAATTATGTCAATAATTGGTACATTCTTTGTAAGGGTTAAAGAAGGTGGCAGTCCTCACGCAGCTTTAAATCTAGGTGAGTTTGGATCTGCAGGTTTAATGATTATAGCAACATACGGTCTAATTAATTTTTTCCTTCCTGATGTTTGGGTGTTTAATGGAAAAGAATATACGTCTATGGGAGTTTTTTATGCTACAATCGCAGGTCTTCTCGCCGGCTTAGGAGTTGGAAAAATCACTGAATATTACACAGCTACTGGGAAAGCACCTGTCAAATCCATAGTTAAACAGTCTGACACAGGGGCCGCAACTACAATAATATCAGGTCTTGGCGTAGGTATGATGTCAACAGCGATACCTATAATCTTGATATGTATTGCTATTTTAGTTTCATACGAGTTTGCCGGACTATATGGTATAGCTATCGCTGCTGTTGGCATGTTAGCAAATACCGGTATTCAATTAGCTGTGGATGCATACGGACCTATTTCTGATAATGCAGGCGGTATTGCAGAAATGGCTGAATTACCTCCACAGGTAAGGGAGAGAACAGATAAGTTAGATGCTGTTGGAAATACAACTGCTGCCATTGGAAAAGGCTTTGCAATTGCCTCTGCTGCATTGACTGCTCTTGCCCTATTTGCTGCATTTATGCAAACAGCTAAAATCACATCAATTGATATATCTAATCCAATAGTAATGACTGGTTTATTACTAGGTGCTATGCTTCCATTTGTATTTTCTGCATTGTCAATGAACGCAGTAGGTAAAGCAGCAATGAGTATGATTGAGGAGGTAAGAAGGCAATTTAAAGAACTTCCAAAATTAAAGGCTGCACTTGAAGTAATGAGAAAATATGATTCTGACTTATCAAAGGCATCAAAAGCTGATATAAAAATTTTCAATGAAGCTGACGGTGTTGCAGAGTATAGTAAATGTGTCGAGATCTCTACTCAAGCTGCACTAAGAGAAATGGTACTTCCAGGTATACTTGCTATCTCTGTTCCTGTTGTGGTTGGATTTTTAGGAGGAGCTGAAATGCTTGGAGGTCTTCTAGCTGGAGTTACTTCTTCTGGTGTCCTCATGGCCATCTTCCAATCGAACGCAGGAGGCGCGTGGGATAATGCCAAAAAAATGATTGAAGAAGCGGGTCAAAAAGGGACTGAGGCTCATAAAGCTGCAGTTGTAGGAGACACTGTGGGTGACCCTTTCAAAGATACATCAGGACCATCATTAAACATATTACTGAAATTAATATCAGTTGTAGCACTAGTAATTGCTCCATTATTGGTATAATTTAACTATGTATAAGGAGAGAAAGAAACAAGCAAAAAAAACATTTGGAAACTTCCCTTTTCTAAGTGTTATATTTAGTGTATCACTTTCTCTCCTCCTACTTGGAATATTTAGTCTATTCCTTATATCTTCAATCGAAGTAAGAAAAGTAATTCAAGAAAATACAGAGGTTAATATCTTTCTAAATAAGAATATATCATCAAATCAAGTTGATAAAATTAAAAGAACTTTATTTACAAAGGACTATATCCTCTCTAAAGATGAATCCACTCTAAAATATATATCTAGTTCTGATGCGGCAGAGGAGTTCAGTAGAGAAATTGGAGAAGATTTTGTTAATTTTTTAGGTAGTAATCCTTTACGAGATCTTATAATTTTAAAGATAAGCTCAGACTTTTTTGAAAAAGAAAGTTTAGAAAATATTGAAAGTGATATACTAAAAGTTCCTGGCGTTTATGAAGTTGATTATTCAAAAGAAATGATCGAAAATATTAACTCTAATGTTAGAAATATTAGTCTTGTATTTGGTGGCATTTTCATTATTTTATTTCTTATTTCTATTATTTTAATTAATAATACACTCAGAATTGCTTTATTCTCACAAAGATTCCTGATAAGAAGCATGCAACTTGTGGGAGCAACTGCTAACTATATATTGAAGCCATTTATTTTTAGAGGAATCATCTACGGTTTTATATCGGGTATTTTATCCTCTGCTATATTATATTCTCTTGTCTTACTAATAAATGAAAGGATAAATGAATCAAATATGATAATAGGCATTGAAAAATTAAGTATTATATTTATTTCATTGATAGTTACTGGTATGCTTATTGTTATGTTTAGCACATATACTTCTGTGAATAAATATTTAAACTCCTCCTTAGACGATTTATATAAATAATGAAAAATAAAACTAATCTACCTTTTGATAAAAATAATTATAGGCTTATGGTAATAGGCATAATTATTATATCTGTTGGATTCTTTATAATGACTCTTGATAGTGAAGATTATGGGTACGGTTTTCTAGGGTTAACACTTGGACCAATAATTGTTCTTTTAGGATTTATTTTTCAATTTTTTGCCATTTTTTATAAAAGTAAATAGGCTATGGAATGGTACGAAGCTCTAATACTCGGGATAGTTCAAGGATTAACTGAGTTTCTTCCAATTAGTAGTAGCGGTCA
>Ga0160423_10003196_pt1 | contig 13647 bp, 14 predicted proteins | sample CRUFie14St8metaG_FD_108191 | JGI IMG/M metagenome (GOLD analysis project Ga0160423, IMG submission 108191) | Marine microbial communities from the Costa Rica Dome - CRUD Field 142mm St8 metaG | ecosystem: Environmental > Aquatic > Marine > Oceanic > Photic zone | place: Costa Rica: the Eastern...
CGGATGCCGGTAATGGTGTTCACCGCACCACCAATCGCCCCGCTTCCAAAGCGCGAAGCCGACGGGCCTCGATGAATCTCGATGGACTTGGCAGTGAGAGGGTCGATGGCTACTCCGTGGTCGGGACTCTCTGGCCCGAGGTCCATCGTTCCGAGTCCATCGATCTGGGTGGCCACCCGAAAACCATCCAAGCCCCGAATGATTGGCCTGGTCGCTCCAGGAGAATACGAGCTTGAAGTCACTCCGGGTTGGCCTGCGAGGGAGTCTCCAAGAGTTGGTCTCAAGATTCGCTGAAGTCGCTCTCCCCCCATGGTGGATGAAAAGCCACTTCCAAAAGAGAGTCCCGTATCGCCTCCAAAGAAATCGCCCATGATTGAGCCGGAATTCGCGTCCTCCTCGGAAAAAGCGACCACCTCAATATCTTCCAGAACATAGATTCCATCCAGACCCATGCTTTGCTCAGATGACAACTCGCTGATGCCCTCCTCTTGGTTACTCTCCTGGCCCAAAGAAATTAAGGTTGCGGCGTAGAGAAATAAAAAAGTCTTGTGTCTCAACCTCACTTCCGGTTCTTTCCCACTAATGCAAGTTCATTGCAATAAAAATCTCGGTGCGCTCTTAGCCAGCGCCTTGCTTTCCCCTATCTTGGCTCCCTTGGCCTTGGCCTCGCCTCCTTCCTTCGATTTGCTCAGAGGACATACTGAGATTCAGATGGAGTATGATGAGGATGCCGGTTGGTGGGCGGGAGTCTCGTATACTTTGAGCACCAGCTTCGATAATCCCGGCGTCAATGACGTTGTTCGCATCGAAGCCAATGCTCTCGAGTTCGTCCTCCCGCCATTGACCCGCCAGATCTCGGCTAGCGCGACCGATTTTTTCCTCCCGGCGGGAGTTCCCATCTGGAGAATCCCGCAGGGCTTTGTCGAAGGTACGCAATTCCTCGGCCTCCGGGTTCTCATCCCGAACAACGCCTTTCTGACCGGGAGGGGCGACAGTTACACATCGATTGGAAACGGTAACATCAACTTACGCCTGCTTTCCATGACAGGTTCGGGGCCAGACCGGGGAGGCCTTTTAGGGACATGGCAGGACGGCAGCGGATTTACTCCCCGAAAAATCGGCTTTAATACTTCCGATGGCATCGATGCTGATGACGAGATCACTATCCTTCGTCCGGGGGCTCATACACATTATAATTGGGCTTTTACGCAGCCGGGTGTCTACGAGGTGAACATGGAAGTCTACGGAAGGCTTGTCGACGGAACTGATACCTCTCATCCCTTCACTATGACATTCCAAGTGCCCCATGAAGGGGCCCTCTCAGAGCTGGAGGCCAGCCTTTCCTTGGACGGGGATGACTGGGCGCTCCTCTGTCGCGACAGTAGTGTATCCGTCACATACGCCGAGCAGCATTGCTATCTGCATGCGACGACGCCTTCGAGCGATCCAACAATCACGGGTTTTGAAATGCCCTTTACTTTTGACCTCAACAATCCGGCGACTCGCGACATGGTGGGCATTTCCGCGGTCTCAGCTACCAGCTTACCGACATTTGACGGAGGGGTCTCGCTTACCCTGGTGAAGCATGTAGGCCCCGGAGAAGTGATCGCCATGGACTTGAGTTCCACCACTCTCGTGGATACCAGGGATGGACTTGACGCGGGTGATTCCTGGTTTTTTTCGGACGGACAGCGGACCGGCAAACTGTATTTTACGGAACAAGGGATCCATCACTTGTCCTTTGTCGCGACAGGATTCGATGCTGGCAACAGTCCTGTTTCAGTCAGTCGCCAACTACTGATGCGTTGCGGTGCAAATGTATCCGCTGGACATTCCTATGTGGAATGGGCCGACAGCTACGAGCGGGCGTATGGTTTGTCAGCGGGAGCCCTCTCCGACCCCGCCGGCAACTTTGACGGAGATGCGATCTCCAATCAGCTCGAATATCTCTTAGATGTCGCGGGAGCGGACCCGGTTACTTTTGATGAAAGTTCCGTGAGCGGGAGCATCAGCCGCGAGCGGATTGGCCGTTTTAGCTTTATGCGAGATCTTCACAAGGATAGCCTCAGCGATGAGGCTCCCGCTCTCTTTCCCTCTTTTTCACAAGACCTGGAATCGTGGGAGATCATCGGGGCAGGGAGGGGGCGAAACGGACTTCCCATTGCTCTGGGAGAGGTCGGATTTGACGGACTGCCGTTTCGCCTTCATGAGCGGCCGGTCATCACCGGAAATGCCCGCTCACTTTTTATGAAGCGTGACATTCTCAATCCGGCATCTGATCAAGATTCCTCTTTTTTCAGGCTGGAGACCGTTACCGAATAAAAATCAAAATTTTTATTGCAAATAAGTTGCATTAATATCTAGGGTTCGCCTCGTAATGAAAAAAGCATTAGATACTTCACTGTCTTTGACCCATGTTCTCGGCCTATCCGTAACCCTTGGTTTTTCCGGTAGCGCCACTGCGGCGCTGTTTACGTCGGGCCACGGGGACTTTGCAGTTGGTCTCCACGATGGAGAATTTGAGTTTGGCTATCACCTCGGGGAGGGCGATGACACCGCAACTGTCGACGGGGTCATTATAAATGATGCGGAATATGAAGCCGACGAACTACAAGTGAGAGTCAATCAGAGTGTTGTTGTTCCCGTCGGCACGGATCCGGCTTTGCTCAGCGGCACTGGAGCAACCGAAGGCTCAGCTCTCTACTTGATCTCTCAGGACTCAGACGGAGTTGGCTCTGTGATTCTCGGCTTGGGGACTGAAGAGCTTGAGCAGCCTGCCGGAGTTACTTGGAGTGATGTTTCTTACACTCTCAATGGTTCGACCGGCCCCGGACAGTTCTCTCTCTATTTCAATGATGGAGGAACTTTCGAATTTGGAATTTCTGAGGCTGAAGCGATTAATACGTTCATTTTTCCCGCTGGTGGACACGAAGAGCGGAACTGGGCATTTACCGAGACGGGAACATACGTTCTGGATTTCACTGCCTCAGCAACCCGCACTGACGGAGCTGGCTCGGTTCCTTACACTGCGAATTCTTCCTTCACATTTGTTGTTGTGCCCGAGCCATCATCGACGCTCTTGGTCGTGTTTTCGGCAATTGGATTCCTTGCTCGCCGTCGTCGCAGCTAGTTAATTAATTTTCTGAATAGCCTTGCAAAGGGGCGGGACGATGAGAGTCCCGCCCTTTTTGTTTTGAGTATCAAGCCGTTGGCCCAAGAACTTGGACTTTCAGGAAAGGATGTGCGCTTTGCGCGACGGCTTTATTTTAAAATGCGTCAGCCATTCACATGGCGGTCGTAGTTCAAAAGGTTGAGAGATTGAGAATGAAATTTCCCAAGATGGATGAGAATGAACGAGATGCTCACCTGGATTGATGCAAATGACGGACGAATGTTTTCCTCTTCTTCATGATGTAGGTTGGCTGTCGTAAGTCAATCTCAGCCTATGAAGAAGGATTTCCTTTAAACACACTTCGGGCAAACCCCGTAAAATTCCAGCTCATGCGAGAGCCCACGGAAGCCAGTCTTTTGCATCAGCCGGTTCTTCAGATCATGGAGAGGCGAAGGGGAGTCGAGCGCTTCAACCTTTCCGCAGGCCTTGCAGATGAGAAAGTCGTCGTTGTCCTCTCTGGTGGCCAAAGCGAACTTTGTCCCTTGCTCGGCAAAATTGAGTTGTTTAATTACTCCGATTTTTTTGAGTCGTTGGACCGAACGGTAAATAGTGGACTGATTACAACTGGTGATTTTTTCCTCAAGCTCGGCCAAGGACATTGGAACGGCGGCGTTTTCGAGGAGCTCAAGGGTCTCCTTGAGTGTGGAGGTGATGCGTAATCCGTTTTCCCGGCAAAGTAAGAGTTGTTTTTTCACGACTTGGTCGAAGTTTGAACTGTCCTAGGTGGAAAACGAAGGCATTTTTTTCGAGCTTCGACAATTTCACCTATCTGGAGGATCAACAGGGGGTAAGCTTTGTATCCACCGCGCATTTTTATAGACCCGAGCGGGCTTTTATGAACTGAAGGGATTGGCCATATGGCTATTGCATGAAGATCCCGATGGCCTGGGCATCTTCGAATGACGGGTGCTCGGTCATATCATGCGGGGAAGGAGACGAGGCGTGCTATTTGTGATAATCAGTCAGTGGAAACCACAACGATCAGTCTTCTGTTTGCTTGCGAAGCCAATCGTCGAAATCGAGAAGGAGCTTTTCTTTTATGTCCTGATCGACTTCAACCTCCATCGGACTGACTTCGATATCAATGGTTTTGCCTTGGCGTTGCACCACGAGAGCCACTTTTTTTCCGGGGGCTTGTGAGGCGAAGATTTTCCGGATTTCTTCTTCAGGGAGGTTTCTGGGAAATGGTTTCCCGTTTAGAGCGAGGATGATGTCTCGTGCCTTGAGGCCATCGCGTTTAGCCGGGTGGTCATCCACGACGTCGATCAGCACTACTCCGGAGACAATCTGATTTTCAAATTTGGACGCTCGATTCAAGAGAAAGGTGAATCCGAAAAGTGATTTCGTGGTTTTGAATTTTAAGCCCAACGTGACCTTACGAAGTCGCAGGTGGATTTCAGGGTCTTTGGTTTTTTTCAGAAGAGGAGGGATCTCTTTGAGAAAGCTTTCAGGATTCTTTTTGGCAAAGGCTTGGATTTTTTCCATGGCTGCCTGGCGCGTTTTGAATTCGGGTGCGCTGAGGTCAGGGAGGAATTCTGCAATGCGTGGCTCCTCTCCATGGACTGAGCCAAGGAGAAAGCACACAAGAAGAAGATGCCTCATCATGATATTGAAAGCTTGGCCTCGTTCCTGGAATTAGGCCAGCGGTTTTAGGAGTTCCTGAAGCGATTCCAGATCGGGCTTGGTCTGGCTGGCGCCGGAGAGAAGGGAGTCGGCGAGGTGGGATTTCTTTTGCTGGAGTTGGTGAATGCGGTCTTCGACGGTACTATTGCAGATGAGTTTATGGACGAATACGGGTTTGTCTTGGCCGATACGGTAGGCGCGGTCGGTAGCCTGATTTTCGGCGGCGGGGTTCCACCAAGGGTCGAAGTGGATCACGGAGTCGGCGGCGGTAAGGTTGAGGCCGGTGCCGCCGGCTTTAAGGGAGATGAGAAAAATGGGGATGTTCTCGCTTTGGAATTTCTCGACGAGATCATCGCGGTTTTTGGAGGCTCCGGTGAGGAGGAGGTAGGGGATGCGGCGGGCGGCGAGCTCGCGTTCGATGAGCGCAATCATGGAGGTAAATTGCGAAAAGAGAAGGACGCGGCGGCCTTCAGCGAAGAGGGTTTCGAGGAGCTCGAAGAGGTAATCAAGTTTGGCTGACTTGTCGGTTTTTTTGACCTCGCCGGGTGGGAGTTTGAGGAGGGAGGGATGGCAGCAGATTTGACGGAGCTTCAGGAGGGCATCGAGGATGGCGAATTGGGATTGTTCGAGTCCTTGCGCGGAGATCGCTTTGCGAACTTTTTTATCCATGGTGGCGCGGACCGTTTCGTAGAGGTCGCGCTGGGTCGAACTGAGTTCGACGGGATGAACGAGGATGGTTTTGGGCGGGAGTTCCTTGGCGACCTGATCTTTGTTACGGCGAAGAATGAGGGGGGCGAGGCGGGCGCGGAGGAGATCGCGGCGTTCGTCGTCTTCTTCTTTCTCGATGGGAGTTTGGTAGAGCTTGCGGAATCGGTCGAGCGAGCCGAGGAGGCCGGGAATGAGAAAGCGGAAGAGCGACCAGAGTTCGCCAAGATTGTTTTCGATGGGAGTGCCGGAGAGACAGAGGCGTTGGCGGGCCTTGAGCTGGCAGGCGGACTGGGAGACTTTGGCGGAAGGGTTTTTGATGTGTTGAGCTTCATCGAGGATGGCGATGGCGAAGTCGTGCTTTTTGAGTTCGTCGACGTCGCGCTGTAGTAAGGCGAAGGAAGTGATGACGATGTCGGCATGGGGAATTTGGGAGAAGACGCGTTTGCGCTGGGGGCCGTGGAGGATGAGCGGGGTGAGGGAAGGCGTGAATTTTTTGGCCTCGGCCATCCAGTTGGGGACGACGGAGGTGGGAGCGATAACGAGGACCGGGCCTCTTACGCCACGTTGTTTTTGCTGAAGAATGTGGGTGAGGGTTTGGAGTGTTTTTCCAAGGCCCATGTCATCGGCGAGGATACCGTTGAGATTGTGGGCGGAGAGGAAGCGCATCCATTCCACGCCGGTTTTTTGGTAGTCGCGGAGCTCGGCGAGGAGGCCTTCGGGTTGTTCGAAATGGCTTTCGTCCTCCTCGTCTTTTTTGAGGCGGGCGCGGAGCTCGACGAGTTCGGGGGGAGGGTCGATGGGGAGTGCTTCGTTATTGAGTAGCGCGGCGGCATCGAGAGGATGAAGCGAGGGTGCTTTCGGGTTGGTCAGCGAGGCGAGGTGGTGGAGGATGGTGCGAAGTCGTCCGGCGGGGACTTGGAGGGCGCCGCCGCTGGGAAGATAGATGAGGTGGCTTTCGTCGTCTTCGAGATCTTGGAGGTGGTCGAGCGTGTCGCCTTCGAGGAGGCCGGTGAGGATGGGGAGGAGGTCGAGACGTTCACCATCGAGATCAATGCCGACGGAAAGAGTGAACCAACCGCCGGGAGTGGGTTCGAGCGAGGCGTGGAGTTCTTCGTCGTTGAGGCGATGAACTTGGAACCCGAAGTCGGAATCGATTTCTATTTTCCAGCCTTTCGCTTCGAGCATGGGCACGGCCTTGGCGCGGAACCAGGGCCAGTAGACCGCGGGAGTGGAGAGGTGGGGTTCGGGAAACCAACATCCTTCGGCGGAGAACTCGGTGGATTGTTTTTTGGCCAGGGAAAGAAGGAAGCGATAGGTGGGATTGGTCGAGAGATTGGTGAGGCCGAGTTGGGTGAGCTCCTCCATGGCGCGGAACTCGGCGGCCCGGTCGCGGGGGACGGGGGATTCCTCGCTGGATTTGATGAGGGGAAATTCGTGCGGTCCGTAGCGGACGACTGGGCGGGCGACGAGCCAGGTATCACGTTGTTTTGACTTGAGAGCCTGGAGGAGAAGTTGGACCACGCGTCCGGAGGTGGGTTCCTCGGCAACTTCGATGTGAAAGGTTGGGGTGTGGACTTCTTCGGAAGCCTTCGCGGCTGGAGCGGAGGTTTTCTTGGGCGCTGGCGCGACCTCGCCTCCTCCGCGAAGAAGACGGGCGAGGGTATTCGGGCGAGAGGCGCGGAGCAGGGCAGCGGCGGCGTGTGGGCAGTGCGGGCCGTAATCGCAAGTGCAGGAGGTGTCGAATTCCCAATGATTGTCGGACCCGGGCCAGAGGTTGACTTCGACATCGTGATCGTCGACGCGGCAGGTCAGGATGAAGCCGTCCTCGATTTCCTCGAGATTGAGGGCACTTAGGAAGCGGGGCGAGGAGAGTTTCTTTCCATGCGCCAGGATGTGCTCGTCAAAACGATGGTGCCAATCCGCATCAGAGAAGAAGGAGTCGAGGTCACCGGCCACGAGGGGAGACTATGTTGGGCGAAGGAATTAGCGAAGGCAGGAATTCCTAAATGAGGACTCGACCCCCTGGTGCTCTTCTTGTTCGCGGTTGGGCTTTCCGCAGACGGGATTTTGTCGAGTGTGGCCGGATCTTCGCGGGGATCACGAATACTTGCGGAATGGGAATGATCATTGTCCGGATGCCCTGGAATCGCTGAGGGTTTTCAATTTGGCTGTAATTTTTCAGGAAGTGCATAGAGTGCCCCTTGTGTTGATGCAATCTCATTCTCTTTTTTGTGTTCTCGGGCTCTGCTTTGGGTCTTTGCTTCAGGCATATGAAATTCAACTGAGGGTGCCTGGGGTGGCGGATGATGTGTTGGTTTCGTTTCCGGAGAATCACGATCCCGCCAAGTCCTGGCCGGGAGTGTTTTCTTATCACGGATTCAATGCCAAGCCGGAGTGGAAGATGACGCGGGCGCACACCGGACCGAAGGATTGGATCGTGGTGGGGATGGGGTATGTGCAGCGGGGGAAATACAAAATTGAACCGGCGGATCTTGCAATGGAGGTGAAGGCCTTCCGCTATGTTCGTGACGAGCTGGTAAAGTCGCAGGGGCTGGATCTCAAGCGCGTCTACTTGGCGGGATATAGCAAGGGTGGCTGGATGATTGATACGCTTTTGCAAGCCGAGCCGGGGATCGCGGGAGGCGCGATCCTGATGGGCGGTCACATTGACTCGCGGATGAAGAATCCCGCGGCGCTCGACAAGAAAACGAAGGTATTTATCGGAGTAGGTCGGATGGACCCTAACTACCTTTTCTCGCTCAAGGCGCTGGTACATTACCGGAGCAGGGGATTGCAGACCTTCATTGAGCCATGGCCCGGTTTGCAGCATGAATTCCCGCAAGAAGGTTCGGTGGGATTGCGGGAATGGTTTGCGCTGGAGAATGGCGAGAAGCCGGATGAGGCCGCTTTGAGCGCGGAGTTGGAGACAATCCTTTCCTTGTCGCCGAAGGAGGCCTGGACTCAGTTGATCGCATTCAAAGATCGTCCCTTTTGCAATGTTGCCGGAATGGCTTGGTCGAAGAAAATTGTTACCGAGTTGGCGCGTTTGGAGAAAAATCCCGAAGTGGCCTTTGAGGCGAAGGTCCGGAACAGCCATCGCCAGCTCCTCGCCCGCGAAGCAAAGATGCGCACGCTCGAAGAATTACAGCGTATTAATGTGGCGTACGGGAAACTTGCGGCTGCCACCAATGGCTCACCACGGTCTGCGGAAATTGAGCATGATTTTACCCGTGTTCAGGCTGTTTTGAAATCGGCCGGTCCGGCGCCTCCTGCCACCCCGAAGCCAAAATCAGGCCCCCTGACTCCGAATTTCCCGAACGATGGCCGGAGGGTTCTGGGAAATCCCCTAGTGCGCTGAGAGTTGGTTGAGCCAGCGTGTCGTCTGCCTATTAGGCGCTCCCCGAAAGGATCGAATGAAATGTCAGGCTGTCGTAATATGTGGGTGTCATGGAGATGAGGGCTGCGCTGGAGTTCGGTTTTTTTTTGGCTGGGAATGACAAGGGCGCGCCGGGATGACGCGAATCCTCCTGTTTTTTCGCTGGTCTGGTGGTCCCGGGTGGAATTGGATGAGTGGATGATGAAGTTACGATTTGGTGCCTTGTTGTTGGGACTGGGAATTTGTTTGTCCGGGTGTGGTGATAAGGATGAGGAGGGAAAGTCATTCGCGCTGGTCACGACCGGTGTCGCCAGCTTCTGGGACATTTGCAAGAAGGGCGGCGAGGATGCGGGGAAGGAGCTCGGCGTTGAGGTGGAGGTTCTGATGCCGAACGGCAGCACGGAGCAGAGGAAGGCCTTGGAAGATTTGCTCTCGAAAGGCGTCGCCGGAATTGCGGTTGCTGCGATCGATCCGGAAAACCAGTCGGACATTTTCGATGAAGTGGCGCAGAACGCGCTTCTCATCACGATGGATACCGATGCTCCTTCCTCGAAGCGCAAGCTCTACGTTGGCATGGACAATTACGACGCCGGCTGGATGTGCGGTGAGCTGGTGAAGGAAGCCCTTCCCGACGGCGGTGAGGTCATTCTCTTCATCGGACGACTGGAGCAGGACAATGCCAAGCGTCGTCGTCAGGGCGTGATCGACTGCCTGATGGATCGTGAGAAGGATCCCACCCGCTATGATGCCCCGGGGGAAGTGGTGAACGGCGAAAAGTATACCGTGCTGGCCACCCGCACTGATTTGTTCGACCGCAACAAGGCGAAGGAATACGTCGAGGACGAGCTCACCAAGAATCCCGATGTCGATGCCATGGTCGGTTTGTTCGCCTACAACCCGCCCATTATTCTCGACGTGCTCAAAGAGCGCGGGGATCTGGGCAAGGTGAAGGTGATTGGATTCGATGAAGACGAGAACACTCTTCAGGCCATCAAGGACGGAGAGATTCACGGCACGGTGGTGCAGGATCCCTACGAGTACGGCAACCGTTCGATCAAGGTCTTGCATGCTCTTTCGAAGGGTGACGATTCGGTCATTCCCGAGAACAAGTTCATCGACATTCCGGCCCGTCAGATTCGCAAGGACAACGTCGAGGCCTTCTGGAGGGACTTGAACAAGAAGCTTGGCAAGTAATGGGAGATTGTCTCCTAGAGGTCAGGGCGGTCACGAAACGCTTTCCTGGAGTGGTTGCGCTGTCGGGCGTTGACCTGCAGGTCCGCGAAGCCGAAGTGGTAGCCCTGATCGGTGAGAACGGGGCGGGGAAAACTTCCCTGATGAAAATACTTGCCGGCGTGCAGGGCGCCGACGAAGGCGAGTTGTTGATCGAGGGAAAAGCCCGGCAGTTCTCCGGCGTGCATGAAGCGCAGGAGGCGGGCGTGGCCCTGATTCACCAGGAGCTCAACCTTGCGGATAATCTCACAGTCGAAGAGAACATGTTCCTCGGCCGCGAGCCGCGGAAGTTTGGCTGGATTGATCAAAAGCTTATTCACGAAGAAGCGCAGCGCGTGCTTGAGATGGTCGGCTTGGATGTCGCACCCGACACCATTCTGAGTGATCTCACTCTCGGAAAACAACAACTCGTGGAAATCGCCAAGGCGCTCTCGACGAAGGCACGGGTGATCATCATGGACGAGCCGACTTCGAGTCTTTCGCTGAGCGAAGCCGAACGGCTGTTCGAAGTGATTTGCGATCTCCGTCAGCGCGGGGTGAGCGTGATTTATATTTCGCATCGCCTTGGCGAAGTGAAGGAACTGGCCGATCGCGTGGTGGTCTTTCGCGATGGCGAAAATGCCGGGAAGCTTGAGCGGGAGGAAATCGAGCATGATGCGATGGTGCGTTTGATGGTTGGGCGTGACGTGTCGCAATTTTATCAACGGACGCCGCATGAGCTGGGCGAAGTGGCCTTGTTGGTCAAGGGCCTGAGATCGGTCGAGCATCCGGAGCATACTTTGGATTTCGAAGTGCGCGCGGGCGAGGTCGTCGGGGTCGCTGGTCTGGTGGGAGCGGGTCGCAGCGAAATGCTCGCCGCCCTTTTTGGCGCACAGCCGGGGTTGGGCGGCGAAGTGACGGTCGGTGGTGTGACGGGCTTGCCTCGCTCGCCGGCGGAGGCCCTGAATCGTGGCTTGGCCCTCGTGCCGGAAGACCGGAAGGGGCAGGGCTTAATCCTCGACATGGCGGTGAAGGAGAATATGAGTCTGGCCTCCCTGCGTCGGGACGCGAAGGGGCCCTTTGTCGATCAGACGAAGGAAGAAGAATTAACAAAAGAGATGACCGAAGCTCTCCGCGTAAAGACGCCGGGGGCTTGGCAACTGGCTCGTTACTTGTCGGGCGGGAACCAGCAGAAGATCGTGCTGGCAAAGTGGCTGGCCTTGAAGCCCAAGGTGCTTTTGTTGGACGAGCCAACGCGTGGGATTGATATAGGAGCAAAGGAGGAGATATACCTGCTCATGGAGCGCTTCGCGAAGGAAGGAATGGCGGTCTTGTTTGTCTCGAGCGAGATGGAGGAGATCATGGGCGTGGCGGACCGGGCTCTTGTAATGCACGAGGGACGGATTTCGGGCGAGCTGGGGCGTGAAGACTTTACCGAAGAGGCTATCATGGAACTGGCTACCGGGCGGACCTTGAAGAATGCGAGTTAGATTGAGCAGATGAAGAACATCAGAGGAATCCTTGTGACCTTGGTCGTCGTGTATGTCATCACGGCCTTTTTGAATGAAAACTTTTTGGGCGGATATAACCAGTCGAAGCAACTCGAGCGGACCGGTTTGTATGGCATTCTCAGTCTGGGCGTGGCCTTCGTGATCATCACGAGAGGAATCGATCTCTCGATTGGTTCGGTGGTCTGCCTCGTCGGATGCGGATTGCCGTGGCTGGTGGTGCGTCATGGCTGGCATCCCGCAACGGCGGTGGGACTCGGACTCATAGTGGGACTTGTCATCGGCTTGTTCCATGGCTTGTTGATCACCAAGTTGAAGTTGCAGCCCTTTGTGGTGACCTTGTGTGGCTTGTTGATTTACCGCGGCGCGACCCGAGGTATTACCGACGACCAAAGCCAGGGCTTTGGCAACAGCGGCTATGAAAGTTTCCGGGAATGGGGAACGGGTGAGATCGAGCTCGTCGGGAAATTCAGCCTGCCTTATCCCTTTTTGATTTTGGTGGTTCTCTCCATTGCGGGCTGGATCTTTTTGCGAAAGACGATCTGGGGACGGTATCTCTTCGCGCTTGGAAACAACGAGGAAGCAACGCGCCTAAGCGGCGTCAACACCGACCGCATGATCATTCTTTCCTATGTCATCTGCTCAATGCTGGCCTCCCTCGGTGGCATGCTCTTCATCCTGAACGGCAACAGCGCGCAGCCGAGTGACTACGGGAACTTCTTCGAGCTCTACGCCATCGCCGCCGCCGTGCTGGGTGGTTGTAGCTTGCGCGGAGGCGAGGGAACCATTCTCGGCGTCATCATCGGAACAGCGGTGATGCAATTGCTCAAGAACATGATCAACCTAGTCACCTGGCTCGAGACCCACATGGAATTCTTCATCGTCGGCCTCGTCCTACTGGTCGCCGTCGTGATGGACGAGATCGCAAAACGACGAGCGGCGAAAAGGAGGCTGGGGTAGGGGGCCATCGAGAGTTCCCATGGGCATTCCACATTTTTCAAACAATCAACATGCAGTCGCCGTAAGAATAACAGAAAGAGGTGATGGGTGCTGTTTATTGTTGTAACAACAACGATAGGGGCTGACGAAGTTAGCACTTTTTTATTTTTTTCGGCTATCCCCCCTCTAACGTGGAACAAAGCTGGAACAAAAAGTGACTTAAACTAAAGGGTTTTAGGTTTTTTGGATTCAATTGAAGGTGCTTTAACGGTAACCAATCAAAGTGATGAAAAAAATATTATCTTTTATCCTGATGGTGCTAGTTGGAACTCTTACTGATGCGCAATGTGCTCGCCTTAAATCCATTGTTTACACCGATGCTGATTTGAGAACTGGTGAATTATTTATGGATGGAAGAATCTATAAGATTGGCCCCAATTCAGATCTGAGCTTTGCTGGTTTTTCGAGGGTTGTTTCTCAAGAAACCGAAGGAACCGCCTATCGATATGTTTCAATCGTCGATCTTTCAAGAGTTGATCTAAGTGGGGCTAATCTAACAGGAGCGAATCTGACGGGATTTAATTTAACAGGAGCGAATCTAACAGGAGCGAATCTAACAGGAGCAGATCTTAGAGAGGTTAATCTAAGTGGGGCGAATCTAACTGAGGCGAATCTAACAGGAGCAAATCTTTCTTATTTTCAGGAGTCCGATTTATTGGAATTTGTTCGCGGGGCTGATTTAACAGGAGCGAATTTAACAGGAGCAAATTTAAGAGGAGCAAATCTTTTTCAAGCGAATCTCTCTGAAGTCGATCTAACTGGAGCGAATCTTGATTTCGTTAAAGCCCCAAAAATTGATAATATTGACGAGGCAGGTGCACTTCCTGAAGGATATCAATTTATCAATTTCGACGACGCGGAGGAGGCTTATATATTCGGTCCCAATATTGACTTTTCTTTGCTGGTGGAGCTGGAAGATGCTGGTATACCCTTCCGTTTTGCAGGAGCTGATTTAACTGGGGTTGATCTAACTGGAGTTAATTTTAGCGGTCTTAAGGTCGGTAGCGTAGAGGGTGACCCTTGGAATTCAGTTAGGGGTGTTCCAAGCGCAC
>Ga0160423_10003198_pt1 | contig 13645 bp, 10 predicted proteins | sample CRUFie14St8metaG_FD_108191 | JGI IMG/M metagenome (GOLD analysis project Ga0160423, IMG submission 108191) | Marine microbial communities from the Costa Rica Dome - CRUD Field 142mm St8 metaG | ecosystem: Environmental > Aquatic > Marine > Oceanic > Photic zone | place: Costa Rica: the Eastern...
CCCAAAACCATCCCCCCCCCCCCCCCAGGAGTGGTCTACCTCCACAGGAGCGGCAAAAAAACGGGGACCGCCTCGCCGCGCGACCTCTCTTAACGCGTCGCTCACTTCTGGGGCCGGGGGGGAAGCCGAGGGTCGGCCCGTCTCCCGTTGTGCGTCCAAGCCGGTGTGACGAGTCGCGTAGACGAACTTGTTGAGACGCCAAGATGCAAGCTTTCGCGCGCTACTCTCTCCTGCTGGCGTGCCTGCTCGCGGCCGCGACCGTGGCGCCCCTGAGGGCGGAGGAGGCCCAGGAGGAGGTCGAGCCCATGTCCGAGAAGACCGCGTACGAGATCCTCGGCGTGAACAAGAGAACCTCCGACAAGGAAATCAAGCGGATATTCAAGGAAAAGAGGCTCGTAAGTCCCGGTCGTTCTCGCAACCGTCACGTCCATCCGCCGACCTCTCGCACGCTCGCACGTGCGCTGACACTCGCGCTCCCATCCCCCGCCTACCTTTGTCTCTGTCTCTCTCCCTTTTGTTCCCTTTCGCTGCCGCGACGAAAAGATCCTTCACCCGGACAAGGAGGAGGGAAGCGAGGAGGACTTCAAGGAACTCAGGATCGCCTATGAGACCCTGATCGATCCTGAGCGCCGCATTGTCCTCGACGAGCTGGACGGCAAGGGCTTCGACCACCCGAACGAGGTCGAGGTTCTCGGCGAGGACCTGGAACTGAGTGACTTTTATGAGGAGTCCAGGCAGATCGTCAAGTTCTCCAACGAAAACATATTGAGCCTGCTGTGGAGGAAGCAGGCCTGGGTCGTGGAGTTCTACGTCCCTTGGTGCACCTACTGCCAGTCCATGGCCCCGAAGTGGAAGCTGCTGACCACCAAGTACGCTCAGGCGGAGTACGTCCGATTTGGAGCCGTCAACTGCATGAAGCACCAGCCCATGTGCGACAGGTACCCCTTCACGCTCGTCCCCACCTTCATGTGCTTCCACTCGGACAAGGACTACCACGTGTACGAGGGAATTCCCGACGAGGAGAAGATCGACGAGTTTATCCAGAAGTGCGAGGACGACTTCAAGGTCCACTTGGACAACGGCGACCCTGTCTTTGACAAGTTCATGGAGAGCGGGGGGGCGAACGAGTTCGAGACCGATTTGGAGGCCGACGATTACGACTACGACCTGACCGACGGCACGGACGACGAGGACGGCGCCGAGTCAGTAGAGCCGGCCAAGCCAGCCGCCAAGCCAGCAGTGGAGGAGGAAGAGGACGACTTTGAGGAGGACGAATTTGCCTTCCTTGACGAGGAGGATGAGGAGGGCGATTCCGGGGACGATGACTACGACTACGAGCTCGTCGACGACCAGGAGGAGGGCGGCGCCCCGGAGCAGGAGCCAGAGCCAGCGAAGGAGGAGCCAAAGTCCTCCAGTGGTGGCGAGGCGGCCTCCTCCGGCCTTGAGGAGGAGAACAGGAGGCTCCAGGAGGAGCTCCAGGCCATCAAGCAGAGGATGGAGGGCATGGAGGACATGATCGCCAAGATGAAGACCCTCTTCGCCTGAGGTTCGACGCGACGATGAACACGCGCTTGGATCACTCTGCCGCGCGCTTCTGTCGAGCCAATTTTATTATAATTTATAGCTTGTCCATCTTCGCGAATCACTCTCTCTTGACTTTCGGGCAGGGCGGAGCGGAATACGAATTTGAGATCGAGACAGCTTGGGCTTGCGAGGGCCGAGGTGCCGAGCGAGGGGGAGCCCGACGACGCAGAGCGGCAAAGAACGATGGACAAGCTCGGGGCCCACTTCTTCTGGGGTTACTCGGGCGCGCTCGACCTTCTCGAGGCGGGCGGGCGGCCGGGGAATCGAGACGGCGGGGGCGGCGAGACCAGCTGCGAGAGTGGCTGTGGGAAGAGACAGCAGCTGTGGGCGTTGCAGGTCTGCGCAGGGGACTGCCGCCACGTCCTCCGCACCCTCACGTCGTACTTTTTATCATCGCAAGACGGAGGCGAACAACCCTTGGGTGTGGGAATCAAGATCTACGAGAAGGATGTTGAGCTTCTGGCGAGGCAGCTGCTCCTGTTGTTGATCGCGTTGGACGCCCAGGTCGACCTCAAGGAGCGCGTGGAGCTCTTTTTGGAGGTTCACGGGAATTTGGAACTGACGGAGAGGGGCGAGAAGGCCGTGGACTCGTACGCAAGGCAGCTCGAGGACTGGATCACGAGCTTAAAGCCGCACACGTCCTCCTCGCTGCTGCGGTTCTTCGACGTCTCGGAACTGAAGTACCAAGAGAAGGACGAGCTGTTGCGGGTGTTTAAGTCGTGGAGGGCGACCAAGGCTGTGAACGCCCAGGCGCTGTGGGACTATAGGGCGAGAAAGTTCTACGGGGACAGGTACGACTTTCGCAAGAACCTCATGGACTGGGACTACCACATGAGGCTGAGCGGCAAGGGGGCCAAGGAGGACCCCAACGTAATCAAGTCCTCCAAGTCCATCGTTCATCACGTCCACTTCAGGAGGTGGAGGATGGCGGGCAACTCGTGCGAGTTCCGAGACAAGAAGTACAACGCCCCGAACCGGACGCTGATGTCCACGATCGCGAGCCGGCTGGTGCAGCACCGCGATAGGAACCTGGAGGCGAAGGGCTCTAGTATAACCGCCTACGGATACTTTGGGGACATTCAGAACCCGCCGTACGGCTCCTTCGGCGAGGAGGCTTGGGGCGAGGAGGAAAGGCGAAGGCTCTTCAAGAAGATCAACAAGCAGTATCAGCACACCGCCGTAGACGTCTCCAAGTCGAACCTGACCTACTTCATGGCCGCCCTTGCCTCCAGGCTCGGAGGATCCCAGAAGGTGTGCCACTGCGCGATGGAGGTCGATGAGGGCGGGCGCGTGAGAGTCACTATTGCGGCGGAGAAGCAGCACAAGGTCCTGTCGGGCGCCTTGGGCGGGGTCACGCTCAAGTTCGGGACGGGTGACAAGATCCGGTCGAAGAGGGATGCCGCTGCCTACGACGCCGTCATCGTCGGCTGCCGAGACGCTCACCTCGTGAGAGAGACCCCCGGCCTGCCCTGCGACTCATCCACGACCCTTTACGTAGAGAGGTGCAAAAACCTCGTGGAGGTCACCAAGGAGCACAGCGCCTCGTTCGACGCCAAGGTGGGGGACCTGGCGCGGGAGAGCGGCTGGTCGGAGGTGGAGACTGTTGTGGCGGGCGGGTCAGAGCACGAGGACGGTGGAGAGGAGGGGGAAAGCGCCTACAGAAAGTTTTACAAGAAGTAGCCAGCCCACCACCGCGATCGATCCCCTGCAATGAAGGGCCACTTTGGCGCACCTCGGGGAGACATACATTCTATTTGTTTCAAGACCTACAGCTCCATCTTCGCGAAGACCTCGAGGATCTCGATCTTGTTGGCGAACTGCTTGATTCGATCTTCCGTCAGGGAGTGGACCTCGTTCTCGACCATGTTGTGGATCCTCAGCCTCTCCTTCTCCAGGTACTCATCGCCCTTCTTCAGGATTCCCTTCATCACCTTGAGGTACACCTCGCCGTACTCTTTTTCCTTGGCTCCCAGCCCCTCCACCGCGGCTTCCGCCCTCTCCGCCACCTCCCTCCTCCGCGACTCGGCCTCCTCCTCCATGAAGGCCCTCACGTGGGGCTCGAGCTCGGGCAAGAAGGTCGTCTTGCCCACCTTAGACCACACAAACTCTGCAAGCTCCTCCATGGACCTGCCGTCGACGTCCTCCACAGAGCCGTCGGCGTCGACGAACTTGATGGTCGGAAATCCCTCGATGTTGAACCGCTCCGCGAGGGTCCTGTGCTCGTCCGCGTTGACCTTCACTAGGTTGATCCGCTTGTGCTCGCCCAGGACGGACCCAAGGATGGAGAGCTCCTGGGCGAGGGTCCTGCAGTGGCCGCACCAGGGGGCGTAGAACTCCACGAGGGCGGGCCCCGCGGAGGGGACGAACTTGTCAAAAGTCAGGTCGTCGAGCTCCAAGAAGCCCCGGATGTGGTCGCCGGGATTGGCCTCCTCCTCCTCACCCATCCCACCGCCGAGGCCGTCCATAAAGTCGCCCCCGTACTCGTCATATCCACCGTAAGGGTCCCCGACGTCCATGAAGTCTCCCTCATTCTCCGACCCGTCGAAGAAGTCCTCCCCCTCCGCACCCTCGTAGTCATCCTCGCCCTGTGCCCGAACGTACGCCTTTGAAGAGGCGAGCAGGGCCGCCAGACACACGCACAACACCGCCCTTGCCACCTTCCCACACCTCCTCATCTCGCCCCCTCGCTCCTCGGCTCTCTGTCTCGGCTAGTCAGCCGCTATCCACTCCTGTCAGATCGCGATCGCCTTCACTTTCGCCTTCACTTTCGTACACAAGTTTCCCGCAAAGATTTCCGGTGGGCGCCCGGGCGGCGCGCAGTACGTCCAGGGGGGAAGCGCAGGTGTGGCCTGCTGCACACAGTCGGCGTTTGAGGGCGAGAGAGGCGATCATGATCGCGCTGCACCGGTCCAGGTGCGTGGACTGGCGGCCGAAGCCGATCGTATGCTTCGCGACGACGACGACGACGACGACGGTTCGGGGCGACCGGGACGAGAAGAACAAGGTGGAGAGCACCAGCGCTGGGGTGGACCCGGCAGGAGAGGAGGTGACCCTCCTGGCAGTGGCGAGGGCGAGCGGTAGGGTCGAGGTGTGGAAGAAGACGCAGAGGGTCGATTCGGTGGTCAAGGTCCACGGCGAGAGGAGGGGCGCCGCGGCGTCCTGGCTGAAGGTTAAGGACGTCCCTGGTATCAAGTCCGTGGTCTGCAAGTCTCTGGCGTGGGTCCGGCCTCGGGGCGGCCAGCTCAAGCTCGTCGGGGGCACGCTGGAGGGGAGCCTGGTGGAGATCGACCTCGCTGAAAAGCGGCCGAAGAAGATCTCCGCGGACGCCCCAGGCTGCGGAATCTGGGCCGTCGACGCCTCGGACCTCCCGGAGGGAGAGGAGGTGGCCGGGTGCACCAGCCTCGTGGCTTGCGCTTGTGACGACGGGGCTCTTAGGGTCTTCGGCACCAAGGCCGGCGATCAGGACTTTCGCTTGGTGCAAACGTACCCGAGGGCGAAGTGCAGGCTGCTGTCCGTGGCGTTTCACGGGAGGACGAGCGTGGTGGTTGGGGGCTCTGACGGGCACCTGAGCCACTGGGACCTCCGTGGCCGGAAGGAGCGCTTCGCGATCAATGGAAAGTTCCAGCGCAACTTCGACGTGAGCATCTGGTCGGTCGGAGTCCTTGAGGGCGGCGACATCGTGAGTGGGGACAGCTCAGGATCGGTCAGAATTTGGGACGGGAAGTTTGGCTCCCTGCTCAAGAACTTTTCCCTGCACAAGAGGGACGTGCTCTCGGTGGTGTGCCACAAGAACAAGATCTTCTCGGCCGGGGTAGACGGCCAGGTGAACCTGCTGACGTGCGAGGGCAAGGCGGGGGGAGCCCAGCAGTGGGGGTTCAAGGGAAAGAAGAGGCCGCACTCGCACGACGTCTTGGCCCTGGCCCTGGCCAAGGGAACCCTCTTCTCCGGCGGCAACGACACGAGGCTCGTGAGCTACGACGCGCAGTCCTTCCTGGAGAGGCACCCGCACAACCTGCAGGCCTACGGCGAGATCCCTCACATTCAGACGGCCAAGAAGAAGGGCTCAGATTCTGCGGCCTTTATGCTGTGCCAGCAGCTCGACGCGGTGGAGGTGTGGCAAATCCAGACGATCGACCAGGACTCAGCGTCCAGGGCGAAGCTGGCCAAGGGAAGGGAGGGCCAGCCCCTGGAGTCCAACTCAGACCCCAAGCTTCTTGCCGTCCTCAGCAGCGGCAGCAACATCCACTCGAGCGCCCTTTCCCCTGACGGCACGTTGGTGGTGTACTCGAACATGTCCTCGCTGCACCTGTACTCGCTATCTCATCAGAACGAGGGCAAGGTCGGGGTCACCAAGGCGGCGTCCGCGAAGCGCCAGCTCCAGAACCTGCAGTTCACCCCGAACGGCAAGTTTGTCGTGGGAACAAACCATGCAAGCGAGTGCTGCGTGCTGGAGGCAAACACCCTGAAGGAGGTCCACGTCTTCGACACAGCCGCCGCGAGCCTGAGTCAGCCGCTCGCGGACCGGTCGGACGAGCTCCTCTGCGTCAGCCCGACCTCAGACTATGCTGCCGTCACCAGCCACAGGAGGGTCATCCTCGTGTTAAACCTCGCGAAGAGGTCTCTCCACGGAGTGATCAAGGTCGAGGGTGCGGTCTCGTCGCTGTGCTTTGAGAGGGAGACGAACATGCTGCTAGCAGGGACGGTAGGGCAGCAGGTCCTCTTCTACGACTTCGAGACCTGCTCTAGGCACGAGGAGTTTGCGGGACATGGCCAGCAGGTGGCAAAGCGCCTCAACTTCATCTCAGGCTCCATCAAGAACATGAGCTGCCGGGGGGACAAGAAGGACCGGTTCGTGATGCTGAACACGGTGCGCGGGCTGTGCTTTGTAAACTTTGGAAAGCCCACCAAGGAGCTGGGCGTGAGGGAGGGGGGAGGGCACCAGAACAGGAAGAGGAGCCGCTCGGGCCACGGCCTCCAGCTCGCCGCCAGGGAGGGCCAGAACCCGCGCATCCTGCCCTTGGAGGACCCCTGCCTCTTCGCCTGCTTCCTAGGCGAGGCCAGCGCCCTGATCGTGGAGTGCCCCTGGCTCAAGGCCCTGAGGGACGTGCCAAAGCCACTGCAGAGGAAGGTGTACGGAATGGCCTAGAGGAGGATCACGCTACTCAAGGTATTTTTTTCTTTTGTGGTGGTGTAATCGAGATATCGATAATAATGAAGTTAGCCAATGCTCAACCGACACGCAGGACAACCCCAACCCCCCAAATGGGAATCACATGAAGTCGTCCATGTCGAGAGAGTCGTACCCCGCGTCATCGAGGCCGGCGTCCCCATAGCTCCCCTGGCCTCCCCTCGCACCAGCGTTGAGCTGGCCCCTCGGCTTCTTCATCGTCTGCTCCTTCAGGGCCTTCTCCTCCTTCACCCTCTCCTGCCTGAGCTTGGCGCAGAACGTCTCGACCTCCTTCACGTCAGAGCTCTTCATGTCCATGCACGCCTCCCTGATGATCGACCTCACCAGCTCGTTGTAGTGCTTTTGCTTCCTATGCTTGAACACGTGGATCTTCACCAAGGTCTCCGCGTACTTCTGGAAGTTCTTAAGCGTCTTCAGGGGCATGTCGTCCAGCGGGCTGCCCGTTGTCTTGTTGTCCTGGACGGTGACCTTCCTGATTCCAGCGGTCGTCCTGGGAGGGGGTCGGTCGACAAAGAACAGAGGAAACGACGCGAGGGTCAGCTGCAGTTCGAGGGGTTTGGGGGGGAGGGACGGGAACCAGCGGGCGGACTTACTTTTCGAGCTCCTCCCTCGCGGACTCGTCCACCATGCCGAAGAGGTCCGAGGGGTCCTCATAGTTCCTCGGTGCCTTCTCCACCTTCTTCACGGTTGGCTTCTGTGGCGGCTTTTTCTTGACCACGACCTCCTCCTCTTCCTCCTCGTCCTCGTCCTCGAACTTGGGTCCCCCGAGGGAAGGGAGGGGCTCCGCCTCCCACTCATCCGCGTCCCAGTCGTCCATGCTCACCTCCTCAGCTCTTCGCCCTCTTGAGCGTGCTACTGTGGCCTCGGAAGCTCGCCTCGGCTCGGAATCGGGAATGCGGCGCGAAATTCATTTTAGGGCAGCGAAAGCCGGGCGAATCGGGGGGAACGAAGCGCGATGCGGGAACGGAGCGCTGGGAGGAGGGACCGAGGTTGAGAGGGGGGATGGAGGCTCTCGTCCCTCGGCCTGGGTGCCGGGCGCCGGGCGATCGCAAAGCGCTGCGGCGACGGCAGGGCAGGGCGGTTGGCCTTCGCGTTTCGAGGCAGAGCGGAACGCGTTCGAGACGAGGGAAGGGAAGGGACGATGAGCGAGTCAGGATCGCCGCGTCGTCGGCCCAAACGGATGACTCGAAAGGGGACGACGGCGTCGCGGCGGCAACTCGAGTCGTCGGCTTGTGCACCGTGGCCTGCAAGGCGACGGGCCTCGCCCGCGAGGTCCTTCTCACCTCGCTTTACGGCATAGGGCCAGTGATGGACGCTTTCGCGTACGCTTGCGTCGTCCCGGCCTACTTTCAGGTTGTCGTCGGGGGGCTGAACGGGCCCATCCACACCGCTGTCCTCGTGTCGGCGAAGAAGGGCGAGGTGGAGGACAGGGCGTCCACGAGACGCCTGATCGAGGCCCTGTCCACGTGGTTGGCCGTGCCGGCAGCGGCACTGGCCCTCGCCCTCTTCTGCTTCCCCGGTCGAGTCCTTCGGGTCTTCGCACCTGGCCTCTGCGGCGCCGGGAGCGCGCTGGAACTCTCGATCGCCCAGGAGCAGCTGCGGATCATGTCCCCTTGCGTTCTTATCGGGGTGCTGACAGGGATCGCCTTTGGCGGCCTAAACGCCAAGGGCAACTTCCTTTTTCCGAGCCTAGGCCAGGGCGTCGCGAACGTGGTGATGGTGGCTGCGATCCTCGGGGCGGGCGGAGGGTGCGCCGCAGCCGGGGCGATGGAGGGCGGGAGGTGCCTCGCCCTTGCCTTCCTCCTCGGCTCCGCGGGCCAGCTCTTGGTGCAGGGAATCGCAATGCATGGCAGGAGGGTCAGCACCCTACTTCGGCCCAGGCTCAGCCTCGCTGACTGGCCTGGGGTCTCGAGGGCCGCCCGGGTCCTGGTCCCCGCGACGCTATCCTCGACGATGCTCCAGCTGGCCACCTACACTGACCTGTGGTTCGCATCCGCCTGGCGCGGGGCCGCTGCCGTGATGGGGTGCGCCGCCATGGTGGTCACCGCTCCCGTCGGGCTCCTCAGCAGCGCGATCGTCGTGCCCAGGATGCCACTCCTTACCCAGCAGGCCGCCGAGCTCAGGTGGGACGCCTTCAGGGACACCCTGGACGACATGCTCAGAACGGGAATCGCCCTGGGGCTCCCCCTCTCCATCTCCCTGGCCTGCTTCGCGGAGCAGATCGTCCGGGCGGTGTACCAGAGGTCCGCCTTCGACGCGAGGGCGACGCAAGAGGTCGTCCCGGTCGTCGTGACGTACGCCCTCGGGGCCGGGCTCTTCATCTGCAGGGACGTCGCGGTGAGGGCTTTCTACTCGCTGGGGGAGGGGAGGGCGCCGGTGGCGGCAAGCTTGGCAGCCCTGGCTGTGAACGCGGTGCTGGACGCCCTCCTGAGCCGAACCATGGCGAACCCAGCGGTGGGACTCGTGCTGTCCACCGTGCTCGTCACCTCACTGTCGTTCGCGTGGCTGTACTGCGAGCTAGCTCGGTCTCTGGCGGAGAAGGTTGCGGCAGCTGGATCATCGCCGCCGCCAACGGGAGAGGCCTCGCCAGAGGCAAAGTGGAGAACGTTTCTGGCAAAGTCTGCAGCCGCCTCGGCGGTGACGGCGGCGCACTGCAAAGCCGTAGCAGCCGTCGCCGCTGCTGCCAGGGACGCTCACGCGCTGCCCCTGGCGCGCAAGCTCGCGGGAGCCCTCCCGGTCTCAGCGGAGTGGATCGCGGATGCCAGCCTTCTTGGCGTTTGCCTCGTCTCCTCCTGGGCCGTGTACTACCTCTGCTCGAGGCTCCTGGACCGGGTCGCGGGCCTGTGACGTCGCTTCTCTGTGTTGTTTGTATGTATTCTTATAATCTTTGTATTATTATAATCAAGTGGGCGTTGTACTTGTCTCCTCCCCATCTCTCTCTCTCTCTGCAGCTCACGCCGCCGTCCCGTACTTGGCCTTCAGCAGCTTGTAGATTCCCCTCACGGCCTGCGGCTCCCCGCCCTCCGGGAACCCGGGCTTTGCGCTGGTCCAGCCGTTGAAGTCGATGTGGACCCAGTTAGGGCACTTGTTGGTGAACTTCTGCAGGAAGAGCGCCGCGGTGATCGCGCCCCCCCAAGGCGCCGACCCGATGTTGTTCATGTCTGCCACCTTGCTGTCCAGCATCTTGGCGTAGGGCTTCCACAGCGGCAGCCTCCACACGGGGTCGTGGTGCTCCAGGCCCGCGGAGTACATCTCTTGCGCGAGCTCGTCATTGTCAGTGAAGACGCCGGGGAGGTCCCACCCAAGCGCCACGCGGTGCGCTCCCGTCAGCGTCGCCATGTCCAGCAGGAGGTCGGGCTGCTCGGACTCGGAGGCGAGCGTGAGACAGTCCGCCAGAATCAGCCTGCCCTCGGCGTCCGTGTTCCCGATCTCCACGGTCTGCCCGCTCCTGCTGTGGATGACATCACTGGGCCGAAACGCGTTCCCGGCCACGCAGTTCTCCACGCAGGGAAGAAGGACACGAAGTTTCACGTCGAGCTTGGCGCCCATCACCATGGAGGCCAGGCTGAGCACGCTCGCCGCGCCTCCCATGTCCTTCTTCATGGTGAGCATGCTGCTGGGCGGCTTGATGTCCAGGCCTCCCGTGTCGAAGCAGACGCCCTTGCCCACGATGGTGACGAGGGGCGCGTCCGCCCTCTTGCTGGCGCTCCAGACCATGTCCACAACGAGCGGGTCCCTCCCCGAGGACGCCGCCCTCCCCACCGCGTGGACCAGCGGGAAGCCCTTCTCCAGCTCAGACCCCTTGATGACCTTCATGTTCGCGCCGTGGGCCTTGCCCAACCTCTCGGCGGAGCGGGCCAGGTCCGCCGGACCCAAGTCGCTGCACGGCGTGTTGATCAGGTCGCGCCCCAGGAACACAGAGTCGACGATGAGCTCGCACTCGCGCCTCCTGGATTCGTCGTCCACGCAGAGCTTCGGGACCTCCTCCTCGTCCGCCGGGGCGCCGGCATCAGCGGGACCGGCCTCGTCCTCGGCAGGCGAGGAGGTCTTATAACGCTTGAAGGCGTAAGAACCGAGGCCCCAGCCGATGCAGGCCTCCTCGTCGGCGGCGTCGACGCCCGCCCGGGAGCCGGACTCGATGCGGTAGGACGCGACGGGGAGCTTCTGCGGCAGGGACCCGAACGCGAAGGGGTTGGTGCCAGACCCGGTGCCGAAGAGCCAGCCCGCGAGACCCGCGCCCGAGGGGTTTGGGACGGCGAGGACCTGTCCCTCCTCGCCCGCGAATCCGGCGCTCTTGGCGAACTCTGGCAGGGCCGGGTGGTCCGGAAAAGTCTCCTCGAGCTGGGCGTCCAGCGTGAGCTTGGAGACGGGCCAGATGGGCACCACACCGTCCTTGGGGTTCTGCTGCGAGGTCGTGAAGGAGGAGGGCGAGGTGGTGGCGAGGCAGGCGGTGGTGGTGGTGGTAAACGACAAGAAGGAGGTCGAGGTCGTCCTCGGGCAGCGCCAAGCCGAACCCGACAACAGACTGGCACCCGCGAACGTTGGCGTCGACGACGGTGTGGGCGGGGGCCTGGTCGCGAAGGTGGTCGCCTGGCGGGCGCGCGAGGGACACGTGGAGGAGGCCAAAACGAGCGCGCTGAATCCCGGAAGGACCACCCGGTACCCGGGGGTCGTCGACACGACGGACCCCCCGCCGCGGGCGCTCTTCATCGTCGCGATCGATCGCATCCTCTTCTCCCGATCTCTCTCTCTGCCTCTCTCTCTCTCTCTGTTTTTGATCGGATCGGATCGGGATTTTGTTGGTTGGGAAAAATAACGTGTCTTGTCGAATAGAATCGAATGGGAAAAGACCGGAATTCTTTTTTTTTTGGGATCCGACGGATCAGTTTTTTGGCTTGATCTGCACTGAATCTCACATTGGCAAATCTCACCACACAACCACCACGCACCATCTGCATTTTGCGTCGTGGAATTCGGGGCAGGTCCTTCTTATCGGCTGCGGCGCGGCGTAGATTTCGCGTCTTGAGCGACCTCGTTTTGAACCCCACTTCGCCATCATTCTCAACCGGGCCACCTGGCAAGCGGCGAGAGTAGATTCCTCGTCTTGATCGTTTCCACGTCACTGCGCCTCGCGTCGCGTGCCATCGTGGAACCTCCAGCCAGCGCAGAACCGCCGCTCACGCAGTACAGTGACAGTGTGGCAAGCCGAGCCGACCCTGAAGCCGGGGACCGACGACGCGCGGGGGGGAGACCGACGCTCTCAAGACCAGAGCGCGCGCGCTTGACGAGCGCTCTGCCTTTTGACCAGGAAGACCCGACCGCGCGCGCGCGGCGTGTGTGCGTCCCGGGGGACACGTACCCGCGCTACGACGACTACGCTGTGCGAGAAAGTAGGAGGGAGGGAAAACACGACCGACTCGGACTGTGCTCTCTTTTTTTGAGAACCTCTGAAGAAGAACAAGTCGTCGGTTTGCTGACTGACTGACTGTGGTGTCGTGACGTGACGGTCGCTCTACAAGGGGGGTGAATGAGCAAGACCCAACAAGCAGGCCAGCTCCCTCCGACGACGACGAATACGAATACGAATACGAGTATGACGCCCACCCCGACCCAAGCGGCGTTGGCGAACGACGCGCAGCAGGCCTTCAAGCCCCCTGCGAGCGGGCCCGCGGCTGCGGTGCAGCCCGCAGTGTCCACTCCGCTGCTTACGCAGAACAACGCCGAGCTGATGAACCAGTGGATGAACGCGTGGAAGGGGCCCATGCAGCAGTTCGCGGCATTTCCCGCCGCGGCGGCAGCCATGACGACGAACCCGACCGCGCTCGCCCAGAACCTGTGGGCGGCCACCGCACAGAGCGCCGCGACGCAGAACCCGAACCTATTGGCGCTCCAGCTGGCGACGGGCGCCGCGGCGAACGGCGACCTCCTCGCCCAGGCCCAGGCCCAGGCGCTCCAGCAGGCCCAGGCCCTCCAGCAGCAGCAGCAGCAGCAGAGCGCGGCCGGCGCGAACGGCAAGGCCAAGGTTCTCGACCACGAGAAGCTCGCCGCTGCGTCTGTGCAGGCTGCGATGACTGGGGTGAACTCCGTCCAGGACTTCAAGGTGGCCCAGAGCATGCAGAACCTCGCCGCGGGAGGGAAGAGGGACCTTGAGGAGAACGGCGTAGCGGACTGCCAGGACGAGAGGGAGCTGAAGAAGCAGCGCAGGAAGCAGAGCAACAGGGAGTCCGCGAGGCGGAGCAGGCTGAGAAAGCAGGCCGAGTGCGAGGAGCTGAGCATTCGGGTGAACAAGCTCTCCGAGGAGAACGAGGAGCTGCACAACGAGCTGCAGCGCATGAAGTGGAAGTGCGAGAACCTGACCAACCAGAACAAGGTCCTGCAGCAGGAGCTGCACTCGTACGCCCAGGGGGACTCTGGGAAGGGGGGAGCCGCCAAGAAGGAGGACGGTGTTTGCCCGGTGGATGCGGCCATCGCGAAGGTGGACGCAGAAGTCGCGAAGGTGGATGCGGCCATCGCGAAGGTGGACGCAGAAGTCGCGAAGGTAGACGCGGCCGTCGCGAAGGTGGACGAGGCCGTCGCGAAGACCGAAATGCAAGACATGTGATGGGAAGGGGGGAATAAAATAAATGGAGGAGGAGGAGGGGGGGTGGGGGGCCAGAAAGGAAGGGGGCTTAAAACCGGGTCCAACCACAGGAGCCAAGACAAGGCCGACTCTATCCGTCTTTACGGTTTTTTTTTCTTGTGTAGTGGAGGAGTCGTTTTTTTTTCGCAGCTGCTGTCGTCGTCGTCGTCTTCTTCCTTTCGTTTCCCCCCCCCCCCCCCCCCCCCCCCCCCCCCCCCCCCGTGGGGCCACCGGCCCCCCCCCCCCCACTTCGC
>Ga0160423_10003199_pt1 | contig 13643 bp, 8 predicted proteins | sample CRUFie14St8metaG_FD_108191 | JGI IMG/M metagenome (GOLD analysis project Ga0160423, IMG submission 108191) | Marine microbial communities from the Costa Rica Dome - CRUD Field 142mm St8 metaG | ecosystem: Environmental > Aquatic > Marine > Oceanic > Photic zone | place: Costa Rica: the Eastern...
GAGGCTAATGTTGATACGACCCATACCACTGGCAATAATGGCATCGCTCCAGCGTGGCAGTAGTTGGCCATTAGTTGTCAGTGCAACATCGTTCAATCCAAGGCCCATAACGCCTTGCAGAAAGTCGCCGAACTTTGGCGACAACAATGGCTCGCCACCGGTAATTCTGACTTTGCTAATGCCGGTAGTTTGCTGCAACAGCGTGACCGCACGAATCATTTCCTGAGCCGAAAGCTCATAGGCTGCAGCCTGTAAGCGTTTACCGTTTGGTACGCAGTAGGTGCAGGCGTAATTGCAGGCAGCGGTTAAACTGACACGCAAGTTATCGAAGCGACGGCCAAAACGGTCGACTATTACCTCATTGTTTGCGGTATCACTCATTAAGTTCGATTTATCCAAAGCTAGGATTAACTGCCCCGAAGCGCCTGCGCCAATTGTTGCACAAAGCCAGTAGCCCAAAATACCCTATTCGAGCCTTTTATTAACAGACTATCTCCAGGCTGCAGTGTATCTAGGAGGCGCTCAATGAGCATGCTATCTGCATCGTTATGATGAGCATCACCGACACCACGTAATTCAGCAAAACCGGCACCAACTAAAAAACAGCCATCAAATGCTGCGGTCGCCTCGAATATTGTTTGATGAGCCTCTGCGCTGATTTCACCCAACTCTAACATTTCGCCCAACAGTACAAATTTGCGTCCCGAGGCTGGTTTTTGCCCAAAGGCCTGCAGGGCTGCCTGCATGCTGGCCGGGTTAGCGTTGTAGCTGTCGTCTATTAGATCAATACCAGCACAACGCATCAGATTGCCCCGCCCGCTAGGCACGGTGTCGTCGTCTAGGGCCAATGCCGCGGCAAGATCCACGCCCAGCAACTCAGTCGCCAAAATAACTGCGGCCAATGTTAGCGCTCTGTGTTCACCGCCTCCGGGCAATCGCGCTTGCAGCTTACGGCCAAAAAGCTGCAGCTCTAAAAGATCAGCACCAACATGCAAGATTTGCGCATGGCTGTCGGCGCAGAAACCAAAACGGTACCCCGCTAATCCCAAAGTGTCCTCGGCGATGCACAACCCTGCTCCTTGCATGTGCCCAAAGATTGCACATTTTTCGGCGATTAGCGCGTCACGCGACGGAAAATTTTCGATATGCGCATTATGTACATTGAGCAATATCGCGCAGTGGGGACGCACTAATGCGGTCAAGGGATCGATCTCGCCAGGATGATTCGTGCCTACTTCAAATACCCATGCAGACGCATCTATCGTGGCGTTCGCGAGGGATAATGGCACCCCGATATGGTTGTTAAAACTGCCCGGCGGCGCATACGCGTCGAGGGCATCGGTTAAAAAGCGTTTTGCCGTGGTCTTACCGCTGCTCCCGGTTACTGCAACAACGGGCTCCGCAAGTCGCTGCCGTGCTGCTTTGCCCAACTGCCAGAGCGCATCATAGGTATCAGCCACCACTATCTGGGGCAGCGTACACTCAGCTATACGGCGCTGCACCACGGCGCCCACGGCGCCATTAGCCTGAGCATTAAGCAGATAATCATGACCATCGACAGTGGAGCGCTGACTCGGGTTGAAGCGTTGACCAGGATCTCCGGCTAGGGCAAAGAACAGGTCTCCCGGCTCGATTTGGCGACTGTCGAATGCTACCCGTTGCACATCCGGCCCCTGCACTGCTTGATCTAGGAGTGCCTGTGATATCTCAGGCCATGACCAAAGATTGCTCATATTGAAGAAGCGTCCAAAGGGTAACGGTAGTAATAAAACCAGCCTACACGGGTTTAAGTTTTAGCGCGACGACTGAGTCCGCTCACGGGACAGCACACCAGCGAACTTGTCGATTCAGAACGAGCGCCCAGCTACAAAAATGACCAGTTAATGGTTAAAACAGCTAACTGCGCCTTAGTTAAAACAGCTTGCTAGGATTAAAGCAATAAAATTCATGCAGTTACCGCCGTTAGTGGGCTGGCACGATTCCTGAATCAGGTGTCAAAAGCATACCGTAAATGTACACTTAGATACCTAAGTTGGGCATTACGCTGCGCCAACACCAACCTGATTCGAGGACCCCTTATGAGTAACGATGCTGCGATTGACAAGCAGAGCTTTTTTAATCGAGCTGGACAGTGGATTACCAAGATCCGCATCTTTTTAGTGAACAGTTTTTTTGTTCTGGCGACACTTTTCATCCTGGCCGCCCTAGTGAGTAGTTGCGAGAGCGAAAGCGTGCCGAAAGACAGCGCTTTGTTTATTAATCCCACAGGGCAGCTGGTGGAACAGACCTCCCCGCCGTTAAGTTTTCCGGATGTGTTATTTCAGTCTGGCCAGGTGGAAGAAACCGCGATAAATGATGTCTTGGAAGCGATCACTCTTGCCGCCACAGATGATGACATCAAACTGATTGTCCTCGATCTTGATGATCTCACCTATGCCTCTTCAGCCCAAGTGTTGCGTATTGGTGCAGCCTTAGAGAGCTTTAAAGAAACCGGCAAAGAGGTGATTGCTCACGAGAATAATTTTCAGCAATTTCAATATCATATAGCCAGCTACGCGAATGAGCTTTATATGCATCCTTGGGGCGATGCGCTGCTTACCGGCTATGGCGGTAACAATCTTTATTTCAGAGAGATGCTGGAAAAATTGTCCGTTAACGTCCATGTATTTCGAGTTGGGGGATTTAAATCAGCGGTTGAACCGTTTACCCGTGACGATATGTCTGAACAAGCGAAACTTGCCAGACAAACCCTGTATAACGGCCTGTGGCGGTACCTGGTTGAAGACATAGCAGATAACCGCAAGCTCCCTGTTGCTGATATCGAAGCCTACAGCCAGCAATTTAGTGTGCTACTGGAAAAAGCCGGCGGCGATATGGGCCGAGCAACTCTTGAAGCTAAGTTGGTTGATGAACTGCTCACTTGGGATCAAGTACGTACACGTATTGCGGATAAAGTGGGCTGGCTTGAAGAAAATGAGCGCCTCAATGCCATTGGTATGGGCAGTTATCTACAGTTGCGCCAAGGACTGCCGACACCTCCCGGTGATAATCAAATTGCCGTTTTAGTTGCCCAGGGCACTATAGTTGAGGGTACTGGCGACGGGGCCGCTGCAGATAAATTGGTGCGGAAAATTCGCGATGCGCGCAATAACGATCAGGTTAAAGGGCTTGTGCTTCGTGTCGATTCGCCCGGCGGCAGCGCGTTCGCATCAGAACTCATCCGCCAAGAGTTAGAACTGCTGCAGGTTGCAGGCAAGCCGGTGGTGGCGTCCTTCGGCAGTGTCGCGGCTTCTGGCGGCTATTGGATTTCAGCAACAGCTGACGCCATCGTCTCGGAACCCACGACTATTACTGGCTCCATCGGAATTTTTGGGCTTGTGCCAACTTTTGAAAACGCGCTAGACCGAATTGGCATTCACAGTGACGGTACGGGTACCACCCCTTTAACCTCTATTGACCCTTTCGGCGGGCTGAATGACGAATTTAAATCAATCCTGCAGAGTAATATCGAATTCGGCTACCAGAAGTTTACGGACCTAGTAGCCAAAGGCCGCAACATGGACCCAGAGGCCGTAGAAGCCATTGCCCAAGGACGGATTTGGCAAGGCGACAAGGCTATGGAGTTAGGCTTGGTTGATGCCTTAGGCGACACCCAGGTGGCCATAGAGAAAGCCGCTGAGCTTGCTGAGTTGAGTGACTGGTCGGTCCGCTATTTGGAGGACCCGCTCAACCCTCGGGATGAAATCATCCGCCAGCTTATGAGTGCAGTGGGGCTGGACCTTGGTTCTCAGTCACCTAAGGTCCGACTGCTCAACCAAGCTGCAGCACTGGTTGAGGAAGCTCTCGGGCCCCTCGGTTATTTGAACGACCCCAAACAAAGTTATGTAGTTTGCTTGGAATGTGCAGCGGGCAAATTCTAATCAATCGGCTTTGATCTTTTGCCAATAGGTTTGGGTCATCTGCTTAACCTCCTTGCGCATCATTAGGATGCCAATGAGGTTAGGCAGAGTCATAAGTGCCACGGTAATTGCGGAAATTAGCCAAATGAGGCTGGTGTCAGCGATGGTGGCCACAAAAAATCCGCCTATGTAGAGCAACCGATAAGGCATTACCCAGCGGGTCCCAACCAAGTAAACCACCGCGCGATCACCATAATAGGACCAGGCTAGGGCCGTTGAAAACGCAAACAGCACAAGGCCTATAGTGACCAAATATTCACCATAGGAGCCAAGGAAGCTACTTGAGAACGCGCGGGCAGTCAGCGGCACTGAATGCAGTAAGGATTTGCCTGACAACGTAACACCGGCTTCAACCACACTGCCCTCTTGCACTCTTATAGCACCGTTAACTGCTTTGCCGTTTCGGGCTACCTGAACATCCTCGGCTATCGAGCGATTGTGCAGAACGGTGATATTGGTTAGATCTAATTGCCCGTTAACGACGTCCACAACTCCGCTATAGGGTCGTACAGGATCATTCGCAGGCGGCACCAAATCCAAATGCGCTGCCAGTTGTCGAACATGGGCTGAATTTTTCTCGTCGTACTGGCCCATAACAATTTCAGTGTCAAAGGTACTGAAATCGTTTTCGAACTTCTCTTTCCACACGCCTGACGAAAGGATTACCAGACCGGTTAAGGTACAGATGATTAGGGTGTCGATGAATGGCTCGAGAATAGACACCATACCTTCGGCCACGGGTTCTTTCGTGCGCGCCGATGCATGAGCAATAGGCGCAGAACCTTGGCCCGCTTCGTTCGAGTACAGCCCCCGATTAACCCCCCGATTAAACGCATAAGCAAAAGAGGCGCCCAAGAAACCGCCCGCCGCGGCAGAACCGGTAAATGCATTCTCAAAAACCGCGATAAACGAAGGTACAACGTTATCGTAGTGGGTGATTAGAACCGCGATAGCGCCTAGGGCGTAAAGTGTGCCCATTAGCGGCACTAAGGTAGACGCCACCGCCGCAATGCGCTTGATGCCACCGATAATGACGAAACCCAGCAACAGCGCCAATATGCCACCGGTAAGGTAGCTGGGAATTGCGAAAGAGGTTTCGATGCCAGCGGCCATATTGTTGGCTTGAGGCATGTTGCCGGAGCCGAAGGAACTGATCACGGTGGCCACCGCAAAGAACACGGCCAGCCATTTCAGCTTCAGACCGTGCTCCATGTAATGCATCGGCCCGCCAACCATAAAACCCTGATCATCTTCTTTGCGGTACTTATGGCTGATGGACACTTCGACAAATTTGGTGGTCATGCCGACGAATGCGGTAGCCCACATCCAAAATAACGCAGCGGGGCCGCCGAGGAATATCGCAAAGGCAACGCCACCGATATTACCGGTACCTACGGTACCCGATAGTGCCGTGGACAACGCTTGAAAATGGCTGGTGTCGCCGGGATCCTCTGATTTCGAGAAGCGACCAAACAGCACCGCCCAAGCGTGGCGAAAAAACCGCAGCTGGGGGAATCCAAGATAAAGGGTGAAAAATACTCCGACACCCAAGAGCAGGATGGGAAAGTATGCGGCGCTACCTAGAAGGCCATCAAAGAATTCAAGTACTGCGGTCAAAGCCGACATAGGGCCTCCATTAAGAAACGGTCAAATCCGGTGAGTTGCTAGTCGTTAGAGTCAAATAATGCACCACGCATAACTTCAAATAGAGCGCTTTGCTCCATCACGCCACGCACCTTATCAGCGTTAACGCCAACAGCGAATGCCGCAACATCCTCTCCTGCGTGAGTCTCAGCATACATGGGCACGGTTCCCAGTTGTTGATAGTCCAGTGCCGTGGTGTCTACTTTGGACAGGTCTAAGCGGCGTTTTCTATAGCCGCCGCCGTTTGCATAACTCAGGGTTGTATAGGGGAGCCCTGTGGCATCTTTGATCGGCTTACCGGGCTGGCTTTCAACCAAACCTAGAATGGGATTGCCGCGCCGCGGGTATCCGCTAATGGTCATAGTGTGGCTGTGATCCGCAGTAACTAATATCAGGGTTTCTTCTAAATTTACGTTATCCACTGCCCATTGCACGGCCTCAGACATCGCTACGGTATCCACCAAAGCGCGCCGCGCATTACTGCCATGATGGGCGTGATCAATTCGCCCCGCCTCGATCAATAGAAAATAGCCTTGATCGGATTTTTGCATTTCCGCCAAAGCGAATTGGGTCATTTCCAGCAGCGACGGCTCCCCGGCTGGATCGTTGGCGCGATCCGCCTCGAATTGTATATGTGACGGTTCGAATAAGCCCATAAACTGCCGCTCTGTATCAGTGCTGCTCGCGCGTTTCTCCATCAAGGCCAAGAAGTCTTGTCGATTCCAAACGTATTCGCGCCCCGGCACCCGGGATAGCCATTCATCGATTAAATTGGCGCCATCATTACGCTTACCCGTTTTGCTCGGATACTCCGGATCAGCCACGGTATTTGGCAAAAATTGCGCGCGTCCACCGCCCAGAATAACTTCTGGTCCATCGCCATAAGGGGTATCGAGCAATTGCTGGGCAATATCCTTACAGCCTGCAGCGACGGCTTGTTGCGGAATACTTGCACTGTCTTCCCAATTGCGGTTTGGCGAATGTGCATAGGCGCCGGCAGGTGTGGCGTGAGTGATTCTCGCCGTGGAGACCACACCAGTGCGTAGTCCACCCTGCTCTGCGAGCTCTGCAATACTCGGCAGGCTGCCTTTTAATGCAGCCGCGCAATCATCTCTGGCAACGCTGGCATCTACACCGACCACACCAATGCGCGTCTTTTGCCCGGACATGATGGCGGTTATGGTGCCGGCACTATCAGGGACTTGAGAGTCCGTATTATAGGTTTTGACCAGCGCCACGTTGTCGAAATGATCGAAGGCGAGATTGTATTCTTCGCCGGGATCGCCCTGCTGCTGACCTGCATAGATTCTTGCGGCCGTAATCGTGCTCACACCCATGCCATCGCCTAAGAAAAATATGACATTTTTCCCATGCACCATTGGCGTAGCTAAAAGCGCCAAGCTTGCAGAAATACCAATAAATACTTTGTTCACGATTGCCCGCCTTTTACTTATCCCGTGGCATTAAATTCCCGGCTTATGCGGTTCGACTTAACGAGCGCATGGTTACAAATTCCTCGGCGGCGGTGGGATGAATACCCACAGTCGCATCAAACTGAGCCTTGGTTGCACCAGCTACCAGTGCAACACCTAGGCCTTGAATAATTTCACCCGCATCAGGGCCAACCATATGGATCCCTAGCACCACATCGTCGCTGCGACGAACGATCATTTTCAGGTAGGTGCGTTCGTCGCGACCACTCAGGGTATGTTTCATGGGTTTAAAGTCGCTTTCATAAATATCCAGATCACCTGAATGTTCTGCAACGGCTTCTGCTTCGGTAAGGCCCACAGTGCCAATGTTCGGTTGGCAAAATACCGCGGTGGCAATGTTCTGATAATTCAGGCACTTTTTCGGATTATCGGTAAACAGGTTATTGGCGATACACATGCCTTCTTCGATCGCAACCGGGGTCAACTGCACGCGATCCGTTACATCACCGATGGCATAAATATTCTCCGCACTGGTTTGATAATACTCATCCACCAAAACCTCGCCATTATCACCTAATGCGACGCCAGCATTTTCAAGACCAAGCCCAGCGGTCTTAGGTTTGCGACCTGTAGCATAGAGCACTAAATCTGTCGTGCGCTGGCTGCCGTCTGCCATGGTGAGTGTGAAGCGACCCTGGCCTTGTGCATCAGCTTGTTCGTCAATTTGCGCAACATTGCTGTTGAACAACAAATTAATGTGCTTTTTCTCTATCTCAGCTTTAACGAATTCTCGCACTGAATCGTCGAAACCGCGGAGAAATAGATCACCGCGATACACGAGAGTTGTGCGTGCACCAAGGCCAGCAAAAATGCCTGCAAATTCCACCGCAATGTAGCCACCACCTACAATGACTACGTCTTCGGGAAATTCCGGCAAATAAAATGCCTCGTTAGAGGTAATAGCGTGCTCACTGCCGGGGAATTCTGGCACTACCGGCCAACCACCGGTGGCAACAAGGATATGTTTAGCGGTGACCTTTTGCTCGCCGACTTGAATAGTATGTGCGTCGATGAGCGTCGCATGGGCCTCAAACAAGGTCACTCCCGCGCCTTCAAGTAAATTTCGATAAATTCCGTTAAGTCGTTGTATTTCTTTAGTTTTATTATCTCTTAATGTAGCCCAGTCGAAATTTCCCTGGCTTACCTGCCAGCCGTAGGCTGAGGCGTCTTCGAAGTCTTCAGTAAAATGCGATCCATAGACGAATAACTTCTTCGGCACGCAGCCCACGTTGACGCAGGTGCCGCCTAAAAACATGGATTCTGCTACCGCGACTCGAGCGCCATAGGAGGCAGATATTCGGCTCGCACGCACGCCACCGGAGCCGGCGCCAATAACAAATAAATCGTAATCAAAATCCATAATGCCCTTGCACAAATAAAAAACTGCACCGGCACCCTAAGCAAGATCGAACTGGGGTGCAATGATGGTATTAGTTTCTCTACAATATGCTCCACCGCCCTCTCTGCTATACATCTTTTTTAGGAAAATTATGAAGGTCTCAATTTTTGGAACAGGTTACGTTGGCCTGGTCACCGGCACCTGCTTTGCCGAAATGGGCAACGACGTTCTGTGTGTTGATATTGATGAAGCCAAGGTCGAAGCACTGCGCAAAGGCCACATTCCTATTTTTGAGCCCGGACTTGAGGATTTGGTAACGGCGAATGTGGCCAAACAAAACCTACAATTCAGTACGGATATTGCTGCCGGTGTAGATCATGGCGACATTATCTTTATTGCGGTGGGCACACCCGAGGGTGAAGACGGCTCTGCGGATCTGCAGTACGTGCTGTCTGTGGCTAACAGCATCGGCCAGCATATGACCACGACTAAAATCATTGTGGACAAATCTACGGTGCCTGTCGGTACCGCCGATCAAGTACAGGCGACGATTGCCCAAGCATTAGCAGACCGGGACAGCGATATACCCTTCCATGTGGTTTCTAACCCGGAATTTCTTAAAGAAGGCGCGGCCATCGATGACTTTATGAAGCCGGACCGAGTGGTGATCGGCTCTGACAACACGGATGCTGCCAGACAATTAGAGCAGCTTTACGCACCGTTCAATCGCAATCACGACAAGATCGTGCATATGGATGTGCGCTCGGCAGAACTCACCAAGTACGCGGCAAATGTCATGCTCGCCACCCGTATCAGCCTAATGAATGAATTTGCCAATCTGGCCGATCGATTGGGGGCAGATATAGAGGCGGTGCGGCGCGGCATCGGCACAGATCCCCGCATTGGCTATAACTTTATCTATGCTGGCACCGGCTACGGTGGTTCTTGCTTTCCTAAGGACGTTAAAGCGCTTATCCATACAGCGGAAAATGTTGGCTATGACGCAAAGATTACCCGCAGTGTTGAGGCGGTTAATGCGGCGCAAAAACGCACACTATTTGACAAGCTTATGGCGCATTTTGACGGCGACATTACAGGGCGCACCTTCGCGCTCTGGGGGCTCGCATTCAAGCCAAATACCGACGATATGCGTGAAGCGCCCAGTGAAACTTTAATTGAATTGATTACCGGTGCCGGTGCGCATATCCGAGCTTACGATGCGGAAGCCGCTGAAACTGCTCAGCGCTTGTTTAGCAACAACGACAAGCTAAGCATTTGCAGCAACAGTGACGAAACCTTAACTGATGCGGATAACGGGCCAGTTGATGCACTACTGATCGTTACCGAGTGGAATGAATTCCGCAGCCCTGATTTCACCCAACTGAAAAACGCGCTGAAACAGCCGGTGATATTTGATGGGCGCAATTTATACGACCCCAAGCATCTCGCTGAACTAGGCTTTAGCTACTACTCAATTGGTCGTCCGAGCATTGCTCCGAGCTAGCTAAGCGAGCATACGCTCGCATAACACTTGATACTGTATAAATATACAGTTATCTTTTCTGGCCGAAGTAAAAGACAGTGTCATGCGCGCGCTCAAAAAATCTTCCCGTCCGGTCAATACACAGGACTTACTGAAACACCCATTACTATGGCGAGGCCAACAGCTCACACAACCTGGAAGCCAACCGACTGTTAACAGCGGGTTTAGCCGTTTAGACAAACAACTGCCTGGCCATGGCTGGCCATTGGGCGGTCTGACAGAACTGCTTTTAGCCCATGCAGGGATAGGTGAACTGCGTTTATTACTGCCAGCTCTGACCAAGCTACAAAGCAGCCCACACAGCACCTGGAGTGTATGGATCAACCCACCCTTTGTGCCCTACGCACCGGCACTACAGGCCGCAGGCATCGATCCTCGACAGCTTCTGTTGGTACATCCAAAAACCACTGAGGACTTTCTTTGGGCGCTGGAAGCCGCCTGTAAATCTGTATCCTGCGGCGCAGTACTGGCATGGCCGGTTGCGGATAAACTTAAGCCCCGGGATACCCGACGCATTCAAATAGCCGCCAAACAGGGTCAAACATTAGCCTGCTTGTTCCGCCCCTTAGCCCAACGCCATAACAACAGCATGGCCGAACTTCGATTAGCTCTACATCCGGGCGAGCATTCACAACATCTGCTTGTAGACATTATTAAGCGCCGTGGCGGTTGGCCTATCGAGCAATTGCGCTTAACCCTTACCGATGCAACTGATTCTGTGCATACCGATGCCCAGCATGTGCAGGCGCTATTTAGAGACTGGCAAGTTAGCCAACAGCGCCAAGTGGTAATGCATACGCGGACAGCAGAAGTTGATGACTCTGTACTGGCTGCAACAATCGAGGCCAATCTGCATCAAGCACCAAGGCCAACAACCGGACATGCATTGCATTAGCGTTTCATGCTCTGGCTTGCACTGTATTTCCCCCAACTGCCGTTAGAGGCATTTACTGCGTCCAGTTACATCGCGGGCGATCAGAGCGCACAAGTTGTACTGGAGCAGAACCGTGTGCACTTGGCTAATAGTGCCGCAATGTCAGCAGGTATTGTGCCGGGTTGCTCACTGGCCACTGCTCACAGCATCGAACCCTCTTTAGAGCACTTCCGGCGCGACTCGAGTCGAGAAGCCATAGAACTGCAGAAACTGGCTGAGAGCCTTTATTGCTTCAGCAGCCTTGTTAGCCTTGCCCCGCCTGACAGCATCGTTCTGGAAATACACGGCAGCTTGAAACTCTATACCCAAGCAGATTTATTGATGGCGGCAAAACAGTTATGCCAGAAACTAGGGTTTAGCTGTTTAACTGGTGTAGCCGATACGGCTACCGCTGCAATTACGCTAGCGCGCAGCCAAAGCCGGCGCCTTAACGATGCTCTATTGAGCCATTGTGGCCTTGAGCACCAACACATCAAAAACCAAGTTATCGAACAACTGGCAAACATGGGCCTGCATACATTAGGCGCTCTATTGTCTCTGCCCAGAAGCGAAGTGGCCCAGCGTTTTGGCAAAGAGTTGGGGTTCTATCTGGATAAATTAGAGGGCAAGCGCCGCGAACCCCGTGATGCCATCCAACCCGCTGCAACATTTCAACGCAAATTACATTTATTACAGCCCATAACGAACAAACAGCACCTGCTTAAAGGTCCGATGGCAAAGCTGGCTTTAGAGCTACAACAGTGGTTGATTGGTCATCAGCAGGGGTGCGAGAAACTCACATGGCGCTTCGTTGAACACAGTACCAACGCCAGCACACTGTATGTGCGTTTTACTCAAGGCCGACAGCTGCAGTCGGAGTTGTTATCGGTAAGCCACTTACAACTTGAGCAAGCCACTCTCCCCGCGGACGTGCTTAGCGTTGAACTGAGCCTTGTTGCAAGCGCGCCTTGGTCAGCACAATCCAAAGATTTATTTTCAGCAAATCAGGGCGCTAATAATAACGGCCAGAATATTGGCGAATTGGTGGATACATTAAGTGCTCGGCTAGGCCCTCAGGCGTGCCAACAAATTCACGGCCATAGCCAGCACACCCCAGAACACGCATGGCGCTTTCAGGCGGTTCTACAGCCAACTAGGCACGCAACAGATAACTCACATAATCAAGCCAGCCGCCCCTTATGGCTATTACCTAAGCCACACCCGATTAAAGCCACAGAGTTGCAGTTGCTACAAGGACCAGAGCGTATTCAAAGCGAATGGTGGCGTAATAGCGACGCGCGAGATTACTACATAGCCCAACACCAAAGCGGTGCACTGTGCTGGGTTTATAGCTCCTGCGCCACTTTTGGCGAACCGCCAAGTCATGAGTTTTATCTACACGGCTACTTTGCGTAACGGTGCTTAAACACATGAAGACTAAGGACATACAATTTGCGGAACTGCATTGCCTAAGCAATTACAGCTTTTTGCGTGGGGCCTCGCACCCCGAAGAACTTGTAACGCGCGCTTATGAATTGGGCTACCAGGCCCTAGCGCTGACCGATGAATGTACTTATTCGGGTTTGGTTAAAGCCCATATTGCCGCAGAAAAACTCAGCATAAAGCTTATTGTTGGCGCTGAATTCAGTGTTAAAACTGAACCTGACAGTATTACCGCAACCGAAAAACTAATACTACTTGCCCCCACCCGCAGTGCTTACGGCCAACTCTCAGCATTTATCAGCACATTACGCCGGCGCTCAGATAAAGGCCGCTACGATGCTCGGCTTAACGACTTTAGCTTTGGGTTAAAAGACTGCATTGCACTCTGGGCACCCAGCCAACAGGCGATTGATTTACAGATGGCCCTTGGCCGCCAAATTAAAACTGCACTGCCTAAACTGTGGTTGGCATTAGAGCTATTCCATGACGGCCACGATCTGGATAAAACAGCCCATATACTGACACTGTCCTCGCGCTTACAGCTGCCCATAACAGCCGCCAATAACGTTCATACACATCTGCGAGAACGTCAGCCGCTGCAGGATATTCTTACCGCCATACGGCATAAAACAACGTTAAATGGGCTTGGGCATCACGCCTTCAACAACAGCGAGCGCACCCTGCGATCGTTAGCTGAACTGGCCAGCATTTACCCCGTTGAACTTCTGAATGAAACCATGCGTATCGCTGACCTGTGCCAGTTCAACATGAGCGAACTGCGTTACGAATACCCAAAAGATTTAGTGCCGCCTCATCTCACAGCAGCACGCTATCTGCGCCAGCTGACATTTGCCGGTGCTGCCGAGCGTTGGCCTGAAGGCATACCCAGCGACACGTTAGAGTTGATTGAGAAAGAACTGACACTGATCGGCAAACTCAACTACGAACATTATTTTTTAACCGTACAAGACATCGTGCAATTTGCGCGCAGCAGAAGAATTTTATGCCAGGGCCGAGGCTCTGCAGCGAATTCAGCGGTCTGTTATTGCTTATTTATTACTGAAGTTGACCCAGCGCGCATGCATTTATTGTTCGAGCGGTTTGTATCTATGGAGCGCAACGAGCCGCCGGATATCGATGTAGATTTTGAACACGAACGTCGCGAAGAAGTGATTCAGTACATCTACACCCGCTACGGGCGGGATCGTGCAGCACTGGCCGCAACATTGGTCACCTATCGTCCACGCAGTGCAATCAGAGATGTTGGTAAAGCTCTCGGCTTTGATCTGGATGCGCTTGAGTTATTAGC
>Ga0160423_10003200_pt1 | contig 13638 bp, 20 predicted proteins | sample CRUFie14St8metaG_FD_108191 | JGI IMG/M metagenome (GOLD analysis project Ga0160423, IMG submission 108191) | Marine microbial communities from the Costa Rica Dome - CRUD Field 142mm St8 metaG | ecosystem: Environmental > Aquatic > Marine > Oceanic > Photic zone | place: Costa Rica: the Eastern...
GAGGTAATCTTCAAGGTCACACCCGCATAAATAAAACATAGACTGGGGGGATAGTGAACTCCAATGGCAATTAACAAGAATTTTGTCGTCAAGAACGGCTTAGAGGTTAATACTAACCAAATCTTTGCTGATTCTACGAGTGGCAAGGTTGGTATTGGTAGCACACTACCCACAGTCGAACTTGACGTAACAGGTGCCATTGCGGCAACGGATGTAACTAGTTCTCTTTTAAGAGTTACTGGTTACTCTACGCTTCCCCAAGTCACAGTAACTGACAATATGGTTATTAGTGGTATTACCACTGGTAATCATTTAAATGTATTAGGAATATCTTCTTTATCAAACACCAGAGTTGTTGGTGTCACCACCTTTGAAAATAATGTAAATCTTGACGGAAACGTCAATGTCACTGGATTTTCAACTTTCGTTGGTCTAACCTCCGTAGTTGGAAATCTTAGAGTATCTGGGTTTACAACTTTCTCCAATCAGATTATCATTGAAGATAACTCTGATGTCTTCGTTACCGGTGTTGTCACTGCTACCAGATTTGATGGTGCTTTCACTGGTACTGGCATCAATATTGGTATTCAGTCTGAGGGAACAACGGTTAGTACAGCAACATCTATTATTAACTTTGTTCCCGTTAACGCTTCTGTTACAGTGGAGTCAAGTGATGGTGGTGCTGCTATTTCCACAGTTACCTTCCAATCTAGTGGTATCTCACTAGGTCTCGCTATCGCACTAGGCGCTTAATATTATAACTATAATAAAGGACCAAACAAATGGCAGAAACATTTGCAAACAAATCTCAAAGGAGAGTAGGTGTGACCACTACGGTCAGAACCGCTTCCATTGGTGTTGCAACCGATAGAATTACCGACATCTCTACATTTAATGTTGCTGTTGGTGCTCTGGTTGATGCTAGTCAATTTATTGGGGGGACTCGCGTTCTCGCAGTTAACGTAGCATCCAACTTTGGTGGAATTGGATCTATTACGGTAGACTCTACTTCTACTAATGTCTCCGCTGCTCTTACTCAAACGGTTGGATTCCATAGTGTCACAGCTATCGATACACCGACTGAGAAGACCATTCTAGTCGCTGGTACGTTAGCAAATAACACTACAACTCAGAGGAAAGCATCAGTTATCTTGTCACAACATGATAACGAGCACATTAATATTGTGCATGAGGTTCCCATCCCTGCTGGATCTAGTTTAGTATTATCTGATGCAGGTAAATTAGTTGTTGGTATTGGCAGCACACTCTCGGTTGCTGTTGATGGTGATTCTGCTGTTGATGTATCGTTCAGTCTCCTGAGAGGGGTAACCTGATATGGCAAAAGTTGGTTACGTTGGCAACACGCCGGACCAAACATCAGTAATTGTTGCAAGACAATTTGTAAACGTTGAGACTGATGGTGTAGGAGTTGTTACTTTTAACTCTGGATATACCCCAGGTTATCTGGATGTTTATTTAAATGGTGTAAAATTACAGGATGCCACTGACTTTTCTGCCTCAGATGGTAATACTGTAAATCTCACGTCTACCGCAATCACTGGTGATGTGTTAGAATTAGTTGCGTTTAAGGCATTGACCTTAGGTGCATCTAACGTTGGTATTAACTCTGGTGGAACGATAATTGCATCAGATGGAATTCAGACACTTAACTTTGTTGGTGCTGGAAACACATTCCTTCTTCGCGGTAACACTGTCGATATTTCTATCGAGGGTGGCGGAGCTATTGGTGTCTCATCTAACACTCTTGATTCCTTAGTTGGTTCTGGATTTACTCACTTTAATTTTGTTGGCGCAGCGATTACTGCAATCGGAACTGGTGATGTTGGCGGTGCAAAAACTGCTATTGTGACTATCAATAAGACACTTTCGATTGGCACTCGTGATGGTGTTCAAAATATAAATGTAACATCTGGCATTGCAACGATTGGTCTTCGCACAACCACTGATCCCAGTGGTGTAGGAACCATCCGATTCTAATAAATAACAACAAAGTAGTACCATCATGGCTGATAGAGTCCCGCTAATTTTTAATACAAGTACTGAACAAATTCAGGAACTGCCATCGGGGGATTCTCTGGATCTCTCCGGTTCTCAGTTGAATACTGGTATTATGTCGGCAACGGCATATTCCAATAAAGACACAGTGGCGTCTTCAATTATTTTTGACAACACTGAATATAATTATATGCAAATTGGACCAGTCGCTGTGAGCGTTGGTGCTACCATTGCTGTTGGTGCTGGTGTTTCTTACGTGGTAATCTGATATGTCTACTCTAAGAGTTATCAAGATCTCCAATCTTAATGAAGATGGTGCAGTAGAACTTACCAAAGGTGCTGTTCTACCTGCTGAGCAACAGATTGTGGATCCTAATGGCAATAATGCCATTCAAATTTCTACATCTGCGGGGGTTGTTACTGCAACTAAGTTTATTGGTAGTGGTAGCGGGATTACCGGTTTAACCGGAACACCCACCGGTAGAGCACTTGGATTAATTTTAGTCGGTTAATAACATGTCATTACCTCGTTCTCAAATCAAAGTAAACGAAATTGTCCATTCGGACAATAATCAAGGTCCCACTCTTAGCATGGGTGCCACTTGTTCTTCTGGACAAATCTTTTCATGTTTAGGTGGTGTCAGTGTTTCTGGAATCGTAACTGCAAATTCTTTTGCTGGTGATGGTTCTTCGTTAACTGGACTTCCAGTTGCAACCACTGGAAATGTCATTGCTGCAATTATTACTGGAACAGGGAGGTAAGAAATGTCTAGGATTAGAGTAAATTCACTCGTCAATAAAGATGATTCGGGAGGACCAACTTTTATCAAAGGTGCAACGGTTCCTTCTGGACAGATCTTTAAAGTTGAAGGTGGTGTCACTGTTTCTGGAATCGTAACTGCGAATTCTTTTTCTGGCAATGGTGCTTCATTGACTAATCTCTCAGTCATCACTGCATCACGAACCTTCGCTCTGTCAACTATTTTGGATCCTCTTCCATTCAGAGTATAATTATCATATTATAAATACTTCAAGCAAATTTCACCGCTAACTTTTCTTTACTATCATGGCAGCTCCTAATATTGTAGGTGTAACTACTATCACGGGTGTGACCACCACCCATAATCACGCTAACAGTGAGATTATTACGTTGGTCAGCAACCCAAGAGGTTCTGAAAGATCTTATAAGATCAACAACATTTCTGTATCTAACATTGATACCACGAACGCTGGTCTGGTAACTTACAAGCATCACCAGGCAGTTGGTAGTATCTTTGGTGTTCCTGGTGCAGGCACTAGTATTTCTATTTGTAATCAACTTGGTATCGCAACTGGCACCACCATTGTGGTAACTGATAGGGCATCTGCTTTCTATCTGCAAGAAGGAGAATGTATCTCTGGTCAAGCAAACGTTGCTAACCTCCTTAATAGTATTATTTCTTACGAAATCATTGAATGATTTCTGAACAAATCCATCGGAGTCTACAATGCCCATAGAAAGAGGAATAGCAGGACTTAGTAAATTCGGAAGACGTTCAGCTAATTTTTTCAACCTTATTTCACAGGACGCTGATCAAACTTATACTGATTCGGTTGATTCAACTAGGACCGTCTACGAATTTACTACTGACGGATCTATGGCGATTAACATCGTCCAAGATAATTGTGTCCACACAAAAACAAGTCGTGATATAAGATTCCGTGGATTCCGAGGCGTTGATCCTGGATCTTTTCTTGGTGGGGCATCCGGTGGTATGGATTATATCGTCACTGGCGGCGGTGCTGGTGGCGGAACTGGACCACAATATCGTGGTGGCGGTGGCGGCGGTGGCGGTGCCACCTTCGGTTATTGGCCAACTGTTTATCCGGCACCTCTTCAAGACGATACTAGAATTGAAATCGGCGGCGCAGCGGGTGCTAGAAGATTTTCCAGCGGGGGTGGCGAAACCCCAGTGTCTATTACATTTGATGTTGGTGCTGGTGGCGGAACCGCATCGAATGGTTCTGATTCTTCAATTTCATTTCCATCACCTGCCAAAACTGCATTTGGTATGAGTGATGTTGATGCCCAAGGTGGCGGCGCAGGAGCTCCTTCGGATCAAAGTGGCACGTCAAGACCATCTGCCTCTGGTGGCGGTGGTGGTGGTCAATCCAGCAGATCTGGTGGCAGCGGTGGTCCCAGAGGTGGAAATGGCGGAAGTTCCCTACCGACTAATGGTTATGGTGATCAATCTGGCGGCGGCGGTGCTGGCGGTGGAGGGAGAGCTGGTAATGGAACTAACACTCCTCCCAACAGTTCTGGACCAGGTGGTGCTGGAATCCCTATAACGGTTCCAACTAGACCTGCAAACTTTGGTTTAGCTGGTGGTGGTGGAGGATCTGGTCGTCCGAACACCCCCGGTCCAACTCATGGCGCCAGATATCCATCCAGGGGCAACGGCAGTGGTGGTCCTAATGGAGGCGGTGGCGGTAATAGTAGTGCCCCCACCACTAACAACTTTGGCGGTGGCGGTGGCGGTGGTCAGAACACTTCTGGAAAAGCTGGTGCTGCTGGTATTTGTATTGTTGTTTTCTAATTTAAAAGGTCATGGCAATTAGACACTTTGCAAAAATCGATAAAGAAACCAATACAGTTTTAAAGGTCACTCTAAAAAATGACTCCAAAACAAATTGGAATTCTTTTGAAAGTGAGACGGATTATATTTGGAAAGAAACTTTTCCCGATGCAGAACCAGGCATTGCATCTTATCGATATAATTATGCCGAAGTTGGTGGAACTTATAACGCTGATGCTGATGCCTTTATCTCCATAAATCCTGGTGTTGGAACTTCGAGAGTTCTAAATACGACAACTTATCAATGGGATCCATCTGTTTCAAGACCAACATCTTTACCATACTTATACGTGTGGGATGATGAGTATTGTCAATGGTTGACATCTGTCACACCAGGCAATAATGGTGGATTTGAAAATTCTGATTTACTAAGTGAAATTACGCTTCCTGGAAATAATGTAGACAGTATGGATAAGTATATTGGTTCGGAGTATGCACCTGATGGTAGTTGGGTCAAGCTTGCAACCGACCACACTGTCTACTGATACATAGTACAGAAAATAAATTTTATTATGCCACTGAAACCGGTCATCAAATTTGATGACGAAAATAATATTATTTTAACAAAAAATGTAGATATTTCCCAAGATAGATTTGCTGCATTTGGTAACAGATATGTTATCAATAAATGGTGTGGTACAGATTTTTATTTCCAATCAGATAACGGCATTGGAACAGAGAATTTTTATAACAAAGTTCCTTGGTGTGAAATTCAAGGATTTTCTAGTGCCAAATATTATTGGGGTGAAGATGTTGCTAAGAAAGTAGAATCTAAGGGGTATATTTGTGGTGCTGCTCCCTTTGTATACGGTGAATTTTTATTCGACGATCCAAACCCAGAGAGGAAATATAAAACAGTATTTCTTCCAAAGTCGGATTATCCTTACAAAACTAATATAAAGGAGAAGTCTCCTGAAATGGATCAGTTCATTGATTTTTGCAATGGAATGATTGAAGAGAATACTATTTTTGTTGCTTATCCTATTGATTTAATGGAGATCTGGCCATCAAGACTATCACCTGATGTTCTTGACAGAACCTGGATGAATGGGATATCTGGATTTGATCGCATGTGGATCCCAACTCTACAACAGTTAATTAGAAGAAGTAAAGTTATCCACGTTCCGTCTATTTTTTCATCCACAGTTGCTTACGCAACATTCATGGGAACTCCTATTGAGTTCTACGATCATGACATTTATATTAGAGGGACAATTCCAGACGATGAAGATCCAAAATATGTGCCTTGGCAGGAAAAAACATCACAACTATACACTGTGGTTCCAAAGGAGAAGTCACCAGAGTGGAACAAATTCATGAGATATTTGACTGATTGTTTTCGTGAAGATAGTTCAGATAAGTATTTTTGGTTGACTAAATTACTCTCATTGGAGAGAGTCAAACCACCAGAAGAATTATATAAAGATCTTTTGATTATGCATGAAAGATTTTTTGATTATACTAATGATGACAGAGAAAGATTTCCTGTAATTCCAATCAAACCATATTCTCCTCAGCATAACGCTTACGAGCAATTGAAAGAAAAGTGTGATATGATTATTGAAAAAGCAAAGGGTGCATCTCAGGAAGCGCATCAATATCTCTCTGAACTATGAAAATCATTGACAATGCTTTGAATCATGAAGACTTTACAAAGTTAAAGGACTTTATGATGAGCAATTGTGATTGGTATTTTTCAGAAACTATTGTCACCGGGGAAGAGGAAAATTTTCCTATATGCTGCTTTACATCTGCTTTCTATGATTATAAAAACTATCAGGTTCACTGCTCATCTGCATATGATTTACTGCTTCCAATAATTGAAATTTTAAAACCAATAGCACTTGTTCGTATCAAAGCAAATATGTATATTAATCAAAACAAATTTGTGATGCATGATATGCACACAGATAGTGATAAAGATATTAATGCTGCGATATTCTATGTAAATTCAAATAATGGCAAAACCATCTTTCTAGATGGCACAGAAATTGAAAGTGTAGAAAACAGACTTGTTATTTTTAAAGCCAATACCCCACACAGAAGTACAAACTGCACGAATCAGTATCGTAGGATAAATATCAACTTCAATTACGTATGAACTACAAAGTTTGGAAAGATAATCTAACAAATCAGATCTCTTACTATAAAGGCAATCCAATCCCATCATTTATTGAACTAAATTTAGGTCCAACATGTAATCGTCGATGTGATTTTTGTCCCAGAGCGCATGGATGGAGAGATTCTGGTGAGTATATGAGTTTAGAATCTATTCGGAAGTTGAAGGAAGAATTGTTAGAAATAGGATTTCGTGGTATGATATGCATCTGTGGTTTTGGAGAACCACTGCAACATCCACATGTTATTGAAGTAATCAATACACTCAAATGTGATCAGTGGATCGTTGAACTTGTCACTAATGGCGATTTTTTAACAAGAGAGATTGCAGAAACCCCTGATCATGTTGCCATCAGTATGTACGATGGAGAGCATCAAATCAAAAAGTTTACTGAACTTTTGACTGGACTTAGTTTCTCTCTTCGCGAGAGGTGGCAAACATTTGAGACACTAACAAATAGATCTGGTAGTGTTGATTATGGTGGTAAAATTGATGTGACTCGCCCTTGTAACTATCCACTCTATTATATGTTTGTCAACCACAATGGGAACGTTTATTTGTGTCCACAGGATTGGTCGAAAGAACATGTATTTGGAAACGTATTTTCACATCACTTGATGGATGTATGGAACTCTGCTATGTTTAATGAGTATCGAAACGTTCTGCTAAATCATAGAGACATAGATCCATGTAAGAACTGCAATACGTGTGGTTTGGTATATGGTAATCAATATCAAGAGGTATGGAGAAATCACTATGATAAGTCTTGACTTTAAGGATATTGGTAGTAAAAGGTTTATCAACACAAGGACATTCAATCCACACATGTCTGATAGACTGCGCGAGCAATATCCTAAGATGAATAAATTTGTTGACTTTGATGGTGGAGATCGTAGAAATCAACAGAGAGAACATAAAAAGAGATTTATTTCCTCAGGTTCTCAAATAAAGAATAATATATTTTCAACCAATGCTGTAAATGGAGAGTGGTCGGGATTTATTGAATATTTGAATAGTGATGAGTACACTGAATTTGTAAAAGAAACTCTTAAAATTGATAACTTTGAGTTAGGATTTGAATGGGCAGTCATTGATGATGGTAACGATCTCTGTCCTCACAGTGATTGTTGTAAGAAGTTAGGGACACATTTGTTTTTCTTCCCACATCTCTGTTGGAGGGGAATAGGTGGTGACTTTGTATTTCTTGATAAAACAAATAATACAAACAACCCAGAGATGGTTGACTTTTGCGATCAAAAAGTGGTAAAATATAAGGACAATTGTAGTGTGTTATTTGCTAATTCTGAACGGTTTCGTAATTGGCATGGTGTTACAAAAGTAAACTCACTTATATCCAGAAGAGTTTTTCAGGTTATCTTCTGGTCGAAAAAAGATGTAAAATGTTATCAAATCTGACAGATATATAAACTATGAATTGAATTTTACATGGCATTTCAATCAGTTTGGTATTATACTAACTTACCCGAGGAAGTTGTTGAGATTATTGAAAAAGATCTTACTGTTAACTTCGACGGACAAATGGGAGATTCAAGGCTTCATGGTGATGCTTTGAATAAAGAAAAGCGTAACTCACAAAATGCGTGGATTCCTACCACACACTGGGTTGCAGGTTTCTTGTGGCACTATATTCAACGTGCCAATCGTGAGAACTTCTTGTATGATCTACGGTGTATTGATGGAGAGTCGATGCAATACACTCGATATGGTGAAGGTCAGTTCTACGGATGGCATAATGATGCAGGACTGTCAACACAATATAAACCGGTAAGTGTTGGTAATCGTGCCGAAGGATTGGCACAAGATTTTGTAAACGAGAATATTGAACTTGTTCGTAAGTTGTCTTTTGTGATGCAACTCTCTGACCCAGATGATTATGAGGGTGGCAATCTTCAACTTATTGACGAAGCAGGCAATAACTATATTGCACCTAGAACGAGAGGAACTATGATCTTATTTGACTCTCGCACACAACATCGTGTTCTTAAAGTTAAGAGTGGTGTTCGTAAGTCTATCGTTGGATGGACTGTTGGTCCTCGCTGGAAATAAATCATGGCAGAACAGATGACAGAACAGGAACTCCTAGATCAAGAAAAAAGAAATGTGGGAACTGCCTGGACTCGCAATGAAAGTTTTGATGAGTTTGGTTTCTTAGTATTAAAGAATCTTTGGAACGCAGAAGAACTTTATAGACCTGTGCCAGAAATTAGAGGTCAGGTAAATTACTGGGGGAAAAAGTTAGATCAATATAATTTAATTGAGAATGAGTTACAAGTTGAGGGATCTCTCGCAACCTATACTCACCCACAGTATAGAAAAATTCATTCTGGAATTAGAAAAAGACTAGAATCTGTAATTGGTCGTGAATTATACAACACATATTACTATGATCGTTTCTACTTTGCTGGTCAAGAATTAACGAAACATGCTGATCGAGATGCATGTGAAATTTCTGTAAGTGTTCACATTAGTAGTAACCTTGATGAGTGTTGGCCATTTAAAATTAAATCAATTCAAGGTGAAGAACATTCATTATGTTTGGAACCTGGTGATGGTCTACTATATAAAGGGTGTGAGCGCCCTCATTGGAGAGATCCACTTCAATCTCGATACAAACGTAAACGTGATCGATTGAAGAACTGGGTCACCAAAAAACAAGATGATACTTACTATCATCAGATTTTCCTTCATTATGTCCTAGCGGATGGTCAACGAGCTCACTGTTACAATGACGCCGCTCGATAAATAACTAAAAAATCGACATAAAATGGGATACCTAGGATCGCAAGCGACTTTTACTGGAACCCAAAATCATAAAAGAATATCTAAAACAGCAACACAGGGTCAAAAAGACTTTACTGTTGATGGTGGATATGATATTGGGGCAATAGATGTCTTTCGTAATGGTGTTAGATTAGTCGGTCAAAGAGACTTTTCTGCTCTTGATGGTGTTACTGTCACTCTGGCGACCGGTGCTAGCGCAGATGACATTCTTGAATTTGTCACCTTCGTAAACTTTAAGGTAGATGACGTTGTTAACAAAGATGGTGATTCTGTAATCAAAGGCAATGTCACTATTAGTGGTGATCTTGGTATTACGGGATCTCTTAATGCGACGGTAAGTAACACTGCTACCTCAGGATTTTCTACTGCATCTGGTATTTCGACACAGGTTAGTGGATTCCTCGGTGTTGGTGTAACGGGAACTAATCTGAACGTCACTGGTGTTATCACTGCAAATAGTTTCAGTGGTGATGGATCTGGTCTAACTGGTATTGCTGCAACTGATGATGTCAGCACTAATGGTTTAGTTGTTCTCGGTATCTCTACTCTCGCTGGTGCAACATTCTCTGGTGTTTCTACATTCTCTAATAATGTAATTTTAGAAGCTAACTTAGACTTGCAGGATAACGATAAGATCTTGCTTGGTACTGGTGATGACATAGAGATTTATCATAATGGTACTTTTAGTATCATTGAAAACAACACTGGATACTTAAAAGCGACTGCAAAAAGTGGTATTTTCTATGTGCAGTCTGATGACCAAGTTTTAATAACATCTAATAATGCCACAGAGAATCTTGCGAAATTTATTAAAGACGGAGCAGTAGAACTTTATCATAACAACTCCAAAAAACTTGAAACCGATCAAGCTGGTGTAATCATCACTGGTATTGCAACTGCTGATGGTTTCCGTGCGGGAGATAATGATAAAATTGTACTTGGCACTGGTGATGATTTACAAATCTATCACAGTGGTTCAGATTCGTTTATTGACGAAAATGGAGATGGTGATTTAAAAATTAGAACAGTTAATGGTAATGGTATTCAGTTAATTTCAGGTAGTTCTGAAAATATGGTAACTTGTGCCACTGACGGGGCTGTAAAACTCTATTACGACAACTCCAATAAACTTGAAACCACTCCTGGTGGTATTGATGTTGGTGTTGGCATCACCATGGATGGCAACGGAATTGCTGTTTCTGGTATTCTTACCTGTAATGGTGTTACCGTTGGTCAAAATGCCATTGGCGCAAGAACCATTCAATCTGGTGGATCACCTTCTGGTGGATCTGACGGAGATATATACTACATCTACTGATACTCTAATCTAAGAACAAATGCCATACATTACCGAAGGGGAAAAAACATATTGGTTACCCGATACTTACCCCGAAAATACTGATGAGTGGAATCAGGCACAAAGACAAAAAAGATATCTTATTCTATCTGAGCAAAGGTGTAGATCTCATCCAAGATGGAACTTTGACAATGGTGCTCTGGTAACAGACGAGTATCTGTATAAAAATGGTGGTTGGTTGAGAATTGTTGACAATTATCCTGAGGCTGGTTTCAATCAGGTCGTAATTACTGATCCTTTTGAGTCATGGATCAAGGATGAGAGTGCGATGACCGCAACTGTTACTTACACTTTATGGCAGTACGTTTATCCAAGTCCTACTGATGTTTCTTATACTGAAAAGTGGGAATGGACATCAGAGGAAGGAAACTGGGTAAGAGATGAAAGTGCAAAAACAATCACCGCAACTTACACCAGAACAGATTTAACTGCTGATGAGTTATCTGCAAAGGACACAGAAGCATGGGCAGATGCTAGATATGAAAGAAATCTAAGATTAGCAGCAACAGATCATATCATTCTTCAAGCATTAGAAAAATCAAAGACAGTGAGTGACACTGTAAAAACATATCGCCAAGCATTGAGAGATATTCCTAGCAATATCTCAAATATTAGAACATTTGATCTCACATCAGACGCACTCTGGCCAACAGAACCTACATCTGATCAATATTTTACGAGTTAAGTTATGCCTTTACACATTAAAGACGGCGGAACTTGGAGAGAAGCTTCCGGTATTCATGTTAAAGATAGTGGAACTTGGAGAGCAGTCTCTGAGGGACACATCAAAGATGGTGGAGTTTGGAGACAGTTTCAATCCGGTGCTGTAACTGTTCAAGTTGATGCTCGTGGGTCACCGTCCCCAGGAGGGCAAGGTGGAAGGAATTATATGACTTTTGATGTTTCTCCACCAGTAACATTTTATGTAAGTTTCGGCGGCGGCGGCGGTGGCGGCGGTGGCCCGTACGCACGGGTGAATATGGATTCCCCTTCAAATGGCAATGAGTTAGTTATCGCTGGTGGTAGCGGTGGCAATGGATCACAAAGCGGCGGTGGCGGTGGTCAAGGTGGTGGTGCGAACGGACAAAATAGTGGTTCAGCATCAAACTGTCCACCTGCTGGCGGAGGCACCACCAGTAATAGTGGATATGGACCTGGTGGATCCGGTGGTTCCGGTGGACCTCACAGTGGTCGTGGATGTTCTGGTAGCCCTGGTAGTTATTTGCAGGGCAATCCTACTTGTTATTCCAACTCTGGTGGTGGTGGAGGATATTATGGTGGAGGATCCGGTGGATCTAACTTTGATTCAAACACCGGAGCTGGTGGTGGTGGTGGATCAGGTTTGCTCAGAAATTGGTCACTTCCTGCTTCTATCTCAAATTTAACAGGTCAAAGTTTCAATACTGGATCTGCTGGTGGTCCCGCCAAAGTAATCTTTACCGTAGATGGATCTCCCACCACTTACACCAACACTGCAACTGTCGATATCTAAAATTCTGCATATGCAGTTTTTAGACCAAACTTTCCAGTGAGAAAATAGTTAAAAGCAATACACCTGCGTTTTTCTGTTGTTTTAGACGTAGGTGTATTGTGTAAAACATGAGATGGAAATAGGAGTATATCTCCTCTCCGAACGTCAAATCCCCATGTTTTGGAATTGTATAAATTATAATCTGTGACTGTTGGTTCCATTGTTGGTGAACACCAAGTTGGCATCAACTGTGCATGACCGAAAGTTAGACTTTCTCCACTGTTTTTCGGCACGTTTGTGTATAGAACACCACTGAATAAACTATTGGTATGTAAATGAGGGAAGCACCAATTCTGAATGTCATGGTAAATTGCCCAGGAACAGACATGTTTTAGATTATGATTTGTGCTGACATTTAATACTTGATGTAGGTATCCCTTTAAATAGTTCTCTACTTGTTCTTTTACATCAACAAATTCTTCTTGATACAACAATGACTGTTGGACAGACATCCAACCATCACCATTAGCAGTTTTTTCATACTCTAAGGAGTCAAGTCTTTGATTTAGATCATCAAAATCTAGATCATTGACTTTTGATTTAAATACTGGTACGCTAAACAAAGGGAAAATTTCTGCTTCCATGTCTTGTGTACGATTTTCTCTATCATAGCATAAAAATAATCTTTGTGTAAACCATCTTTGATAAATAGATAAAAAACCTAGGTGTAATGGCTATAACAAGGGCATCTGATCTAGCAGCAGTTGGTTCTGGTTTAGGAGCTAATCCAGCACAACCAATTAATATTGGTGCTGCCGTAACTATTAGTGGTTCTGCTGGTGTTATCACCGCCACCACATTTTCTGGAAACGCCACGGGATTGGGTGGAGAACCCTCAATTGTTGTTGATTCTGTTAGAGCATCTGATGAATCAACATTCCTAGGTGGATTAAAAGTAACCGGTGTTACCACCTCCTCCCAGGGATTTAGTGGTAACATTACGGGCACTGCTGCTACATTTAGTGGAAATGTGATTGTTGGTGGTGTTCTGACTTATGAAGATGTAACTAATATTGATTCTATCGGTATCATCACTGCAAGAAGTGATGTGTCAATTGCTGATAAAATCATTCATACAGGTGATACTAATACTGCGATTAGATTCCCTGCTTCTGATACATTTACAGCAGAAACTGCTGGTAGTGAGAGACTTCGTATAGCTGCTAATGGTAATATTGGTATTAACTCCACCAATCCA
>Ga0160423_10003201_pt1 | contig 13637 bp, 12 predicted proteins | sample CRUFie14St8metaG_FD_108191 | JGI IMG/M metagenome (GOLD analysis project Ga0160423, IMG submission 108191) | Marine microbial communities from the Costa Rica Dome - CRUD Field 142mm St8 metaG | ecosystem: Environmental > Aquatic > Marine > Oceanic > Photic zone | place: Costa Rica: the Eastern...
ATGACACCTATTTATCAAACATCTACTTATGTGCAGACTTCTCCAGGCGTCCACAACGGATTCGAATACTCTAGAACAGGGAACCCAACACGTGCGGCATTAGAAGCAAATTTAGCTGCTTTAGAAAATGCAAAATATGGTTTGTGTTTTGGGAGTGGTTTGGGAGCTATTGATGCAGTTATTAAGTTGCTGAGCCCTGGTGATGAAGTCGTTTCTACAAACGATTTGTACGGAGGAACTTACCGCATCTTTACTAAAGTATTTGAAAAATATGGTATCAAGTTCAACTTTACTGGCATGGAAAATGCAGATAAAATTGAGGAACACATTACGAAAAAAACTAAGTTGATTTGGGTGGAAACACCAACCAACCCAATGCTGAATGTTATTGACATCAAAGCAGTGTCCAAACTAGCTAAAAATCACGGCATCTTATTGGGAGTTGATAATACCTTTGCTTCTCCATATCTTCAAAATCCAATGGATTTAGGAGCTGATATTGTGATGCATTCTGTGACAAAATATTTAGGTGGACATTCTGATGTAGTGATGGGTGCTTTAATGGTAAGTGATGATACCCTTGCGGAGCGCTTATACTTTATCCAGAATTCTTGTGGAGCAGTGCCAGGGCCAATGGATAGTTTCTTGGTGTTAAGAGGGATAAAAACATTACACTTGCGCATGCAACGCCATTGCGAGAACGGTAAAGAAGTTGCTCTTTTTTTAAATAGCCACCCGAAAGTAGAGAATGTATACTGGCCTGGTTTTGATACTCACCCAAATCATGAGATTGCTAAAGCTCAAATGAAAGATTTTGGCGGTATGTTGTCATTTTCTTTGAAAGGAAATAATCTAGAAGATGCTTTTAAAGTGGTTTCCTCTATGAAAGTGTTCACCTTGGCAGAATCTTTAGGAGGTGTAGAGTCTTTATCAGGGCATCCAGCAAGTATGACACATGCAGCTATTCCAAAAGAAGAAAGAGAAAAGACAGGAGTAGTTGACTCCTTAATTCGTTTGAGTGTTGGCGTTGAAGATATTGAAGATTTGAAAGCCGATTTAGGACAAGCCTTAACGCAACTTTAATGAACCTTATTTACATAACGGGTAGTAGTAGTGGTTTGGGTAAAGCCCTAGCTGAATTATTATTGGAAGATAATAATAATCAGGTTGTGGGAGTTGCTCGTAGAAAGACTATTCAACATGAGTGTTATACACATTACAGCTTGGATTTAAAAGAAACGATAAACGAAAATATTTTTCAAAAGCTTCCTGCTGATTGCGAAAAGGTGGTACTCATAAATAACGCAGGAGCTCTAGGGCCAATTACAAGAGTTGGCTCCCAATCCTACAGAGAATTAGCCGATAATTATACTGTTAATGTAACCGCTCCTTCTTTTTTATGTAATCAGTTTGTGAAGGCATATCAAAATGAGAAACTGCAAAAAATTATAATCAATGTTAGCTCAGGAGCAGGTAAGAGCCCTATTGAAGCGTGGAGCACTTATTGTGCTTCTAAAGCTGCTTTAGATATGTTTACACAGGTTTTGCAAGCTGAATATCCATATTTTAAAGTTTTTGCAGTAGCTCCTGGAATAGTGGATACGCCTATGCAAGATAATATACGAAATGCAGACGAGCTGCATTTTCCCCATTTAGATCGTTTTCAGAGCTATAAAGCCAATGGTGACTTAGTTTCTGCTAGAGAAGTAGCGTTGAAATATTTGAAAATCATACAAGAGCCACAAAATTTTAATGAAGTACTACTTTCAGTACGTGATTTTTAACTGTTGATATAAACAAAGTTATTTTGTTAAAAGACAATTAAAAAAAAGACGTAAATCAATGTAAATCAGCAACTTAAAAAAATACTCAATTTTTAACAGATTTTTGTTAATAAGCTCCTTTTTAAATGACCTTAATATTCATTAGTAAAAAAATAAATACCTGAAAATCAGTTAAATAAAAAAAATAAAATTTACGATTTTGATAATTAGAGGGTGAAATATTTTCTTGAAGGTAAAAAGCTTAATTATTTGATAAGTAATAAATTACCTCTTATGTTTGATATCGTATTAACCAACCCTTTATAATATTATGGACAAGGTATTTAAGTATTTCAATGACTTTTTTAAAGGTCTTACTGGCTTACTAATGACTTTATTAGGACTAGCTGTTGCTATTCAAATTTTATTTGGTGGTGATGGTGTTTTTGGAATGGATGTTATTAAACATGTATCAGATCTTATCACCACTTTAGGCAACGGTGGCTTTGTAGGACTAATAACATTACTTATACTTTATTCATTCTTAACAAAGTAAAAATAAGAATGAGTTGAATTAATAAAGCCCGCTTTTATGCGGGTTTTATTTTATTTTGTTTAGAAATTATTATGTTTGAATAGACCAAATTTCTATTATGAAAAAGAAATTATCAAAATTTAAAGATTTGCTTTCAGAGTTAACCTCTTTTGCGATAGTCTTATTATGTTTAGGTATAACTGTTCAATTACTGATTGGAGAATCTCTTTTGGGTTGGGATGTTGTAGGAAACATCTCAAAATCCATTGGAAAGATGGGACAGAGTAACTTTATAGGTGTTGCTGCCTTACTGGTCCTTTATTCAATTTATACTAAGAAGAAAGACTAATGTGCCTCTAGCCAGCTAATACCTGTTCCAATATCTACTTCTAAAGGAACAGAAATTTGTACAGCGCTTTCCATTTTTTGTTTAATTATAGATTGGATGCTTTCCAATTCTTTCTTGTGTGCATCAAAGACTAGTTCATCATGTACTTGTAGAAGCAATTTCGATTGGAGGTCTTCTTGCTGAAATACATTGTGAACATTAATCATTGCTAGCTTAATAATATCTGCAGCGGACCCTTGAATGGGCGCATTGATAGCGTTTCTCTCGGCATATCCTCTTACCACTGCATTTCTAGAATTGATATCTTTAAGTAATCGTTTTCGACCCATTAAGGTTTCTACATATCCTTTTTCGCGAGCTCTTTCAATACTCAAATCCATATATGCCTTAACTTTTGGATATTGAGTAAAGTAGTTTTCAATTATTTCTTTTGCCTCACCTCTTTTAATTCCTAGACGTTGAGCCAAACCAAAGGCGGAGATACCATATATGATTCCGAAGTTTACCATTTTAGCATTTGATCGTTGCTCTCTAGTAACTTGTTTTTGTGAGACTTGATATACTTTTGCGGCAGTTGCAGCATGAATATCTTCTTTATTCTGAAAAGCGGATAGCATACTTTCATCTTGTGATAAATGAGCCATTAAACGTAATTCGATTTGAGAGTAATCAGCAGCAAGCAAAGTGAAGTTCTCATCTCTAGCAACGAAGGCCTTACGCACTTCTCTTCCTTTTTCACTACGTATAGGAATATTTTGCAGATTTGGATTGATTGAGCTTAAACGTCCTGTCGCAGCAACAGCCTGTTGATAGGTTGTGTGAATTCTTTTTTCTTTTTCAGAAGCTAAATCAGGTAAGGCGTCTACATATGTAGACTTTAATTTCTGCAGCTGTCTAAACTCTAAAATATCATCAATTATAATATGTTTCCCTTTCAACTTCAACAAGGTTTCTTCGGAAGTTGAGTATTGACCTGTTTTAGTTTTTTTTGGCTTTTCTACTAATTTTAGGTGCTCAAAGAGAACTTGTCCTAACTGTTTTGGAGAGGCTAAATTAAATGGTCTTCCAACTATTTTTTGAATGCCTTCATTTAGCTCCAAAATGCGACTTTCTAACTTTTTAGAAAAATCGCTGAGTGTATCAATATCAATACGAATACCTTCTATTTCCATTGCAGACAATACGGGAATAAGCCTTAGTTCAATATCCTTGAACAACCTTTCTAGATGTGTTCCGTTTAATTTTCTAGCAAATAATTGTTTAAGTTGCCAAGTTATGTCTGCATCCTCACATGCGTATTCACACACCTTATCTAATGGCGCTTTGCGCATACTGAGTTGATTTTTTCCTTTTTTACCAATGAGAGTTTCTATACTGATAGGAGTGTAGTTTAAATAGTTTTGAGCCATCAAATTCATATTATGACTTTGATCTGGCTCTAAAAGATAGTGTGCCAACATTGTATCAAAATAAGGGGCTGCAACAAAAACACCGTATTTCGCCAATACTTTATAGTCAAACTTTAAATTTTGAGCAATTTTTTCGATGTGTTTATCTTCAAAAAAAATCCTGAACTCATCTACAATATTTTGTTCTTCCCCTTCGGGGATGTGTACATAAAACGCTTGGTTTTTCTCGAAGCAAAATGAGAGTCCTATAAGATCTGTTGTTAGTGGATTAAGTCCGGTAGTCTCAGTATCGAAACAGACAGAGGTTTGTCGCATTAAATCGGTTAAAAGTTTGGAACGTTGTTCGTCTGTGGAGACAATTTGATATTTTACTTGCTTATCGTTGATGTTTTGGTAAGTGGTAAGTGGTATTTCTTCTTCCACGGCAAACAAATCCATTTGACCAGAAGATTTTTTTTTCTTATCAGTTACTTGTGTTTCTTTATGAATAATACTATCTGATCCTACATTTAAAAGCCTATTTGCTAGCGTTCTGAACTCAAGTTCTTCAAAAAGGCTTTGCACTTTTTCCAGATCAAATTTTTGCACTTCTAGCTTTTCTTCATCTAATTCAATTGGTGCATCTAAAAGTATTGTAGCTAGTTTTTTGGACAAGAGTCCTTGTTCTTTATTGGTTTCAATTTTTTCTTTTAGTTTTCCTTTCAATTGATCCGTATTAGCTAAAAGATTTTCCATACTTCCATACTCTGCAAGAAATTTTTTGGCAGTCTTTTCACCTACTCCTGGAAGTCCAGGAATATTATCAACTGCATCTCCCATCATTCCTAAAAAGTCAATAACCTGATTTACTTCACTAATTTCAAATTTATTGAGAACCTCTTTTACACCCCATATTTCTGTTGGCTTCCACTTATTGCCAGGCCGATATAGTAAAATTTTTTCTGTAACTAATTGAGCAAAGTCTTTATCAGGTGTCATCATAAAGGTGGTGAAACCTACTTTTTCCGCTTTTTTGGCGAGTGTACCAATAACATCATCTGCTTCATATCCATCAACAAAAAGTTTAGATATATTAAAGGCGTCAAGCACCTGGTCGATGAAGGGTAATGCTACAGAAATTCCTTCTGGCATAGCTTCTCGATTCGCTTTATACTCATTGTATTCTATATGACGGACAGTAGCAGCTGGTGTGTCAAAAACTACAGCTATATGTGTTGGTTTTTCTTTCTTTAAAACTTCTAAAAGGGTATTTACAAAGCCTAATACAGCCGAAGTTTCTAATCCCTTTGAGTTGATCCGAGGGTTTTTACTAAACGCAAAATAAGCTCGATAAATAATAGCAAAAGCATCTATTAAAAAAAGTTTTTTGATCTTCGACATAAATTGATGATTTATGTGCAAGATACAAGATTATGTCTATTTTTGAAGCATGCGATTATGCTTATCCATAGTGTTTACTTTTCTTTTTTTTGTGTCAAAAGGTCAAGCACAACTAGATACTTTAGAGGGATGGTGGACAATGCAGAACGGTCAACACTATTTTGAAGATCAAACTTCGATTAAAATCAAGTTTATCGGAGACGAAGTGTGGGGGATGGAAGAATATTATGTGGCTATGGTTTCACAAGTAGGCTTGCCATTACAAGTTATAATTACGGCCAAAAAAAACGAGGGGATTCTAGAAGTATATACGCTTACACCCTCACCAGAGGGTTGTGATGATTAAACTTTAGTATTAAACAATAAATATTTCAAAATTTTATCCTTACAATTTTGTTTTACTAGTAATTCGAGTATAATCTCGAAATTTAAGTTAACTATCTATTAAGAGCTACTTGATTAAGCTTGATAATACCAATCCAATCGAATAATCGTATAATTGGATACACAGGGTCAAACTCGTACCACTTTTCAGCAAAGTTAGCTCTTCCGCCATGCGCATGATGGTTATTGTGATAACCCTCTCCTAACATGAAAGGATCGAAAGGCATTAAGTTTTTTGAAGTGTTATCAATATCATGATTAGTGTATCCAATTTTGTGCGCAAACCAATTTACAATTGTACCATGAACAGGTCCCATTAAAATATGTATTGGGATTAGTAAGAACATCCACCAAGCAGTTGCAAATTTGACATAAAACAATATGTATGCAGCCGCCCACAAAAGTTTTACAAGGAAAGAACCAGCTATCTTATCAAACCATTTCCAATCAGGAAGATTCTTGTAAAATGTATCTTTTAACTTTATTGTTTTGTCTTGGACACCTTTAAATTGATGATAAGTTTTGACCATCAGTTTTATTAAGTTATTGGAGTATTTTGGAGAGTGTGGATCTTTTTCTGTATCGGCATGTGCATGATGCATTCTATGCATTGCGCCATATACTTTTGGACTCATGTATGATGAACCCTGAACAATAAAACTAAAAACAAAAAATATTTTTTCAGTGAATTTATTCATCGTAAACATTTGGTGTGCTGAATATCTATGGTGAAAAAAAGACTGAGCGAAAAGCGATAGATACCAGTGTGCAACAAAAAAAATCAAAATCTCCATTACTTATTTTGTATAAATTATTCCACACAAAACTATACAAAATATTTTAACCACTTACATTTCTTTTCTATTTTATTATTCATTGTACACAACTTTTAAAACAGTTTGACCTACAGCTTGTAGTGTTTCTTTACTGATATTGTCCATGTTGTCACCATGTGTGTGCCAATGTTTGTTGAATCCACTCAAAGTCTGATTATCATGTTCAATAATATCTATGGTTGGGATATGGGCTAGTTTATTGATGTAATAATGATCGTCAATAATTTGAGGTGTTTCCTGGTATTGAAAAAAATGTCCATATCCCAAGTTATTAGCAATTTCCCAAACCTTTTTAAGAATACTTGGGGCATAATGTTTAGATACTGCGTCATGTTTAAAAACGGCATTTGGAGCTCCTACCATATCTAATAAAATACCGTATCTAGCATAATAGTCTGGCTTGTGTGGATTTTTACCCCAATACTGTGATCCAATACACCATGTATCTTGTTGCGGTGTGGTAAGGGGGCTTTCAGGCTGCCCATAATCTTCAGCATCAAATAGGATGATATCAACACCAATGTTACTATTTTTTATAGCCAACTGTCGCGCTACCTCCAATAGAACTCCCACTCCACTTCCACCATCATTTGCACCTAAAATAGGCTCATCAGTCCTTTCAGTATCATGGTCAGCAACATGTCGGGTGTCCCAATGTGCACACAGTAAAATTCGGTTATTCTTTTCTGGACTAAACTCTGCAATAATATTTCTTAACTGATGATTTTTTCCGTCATAAGTAGTAAAGGGAGTGTTTTGTTCTTGCACATAGGGAGTATGCTTTTTTAGCTCATTAAAAAGGTAATCTCCACACGCCTCCCATCCTTTACTGCTGATGAATCGCGGACCAAAATCTACTTGAGTTTGAATATAGTGATAAGCGCTATCTGAATTAAAATTAGGTACTTCTACTTTTTGTTTACTAGCTTGTTTTTGTTGTTTAGGACTTTCACCAGAACATGCAAAAAGTAAAGCAATAATGAGAATAGATAAATATTTTTTCATGTATTTAGTTTTTCAACTCCCAAGAAGAGCCGTCTTTACCATCTTTGATTTGTATATTGAGTTTGTTCAGTTCATCACGAATCAAATCTGCAGAATCCCAATCTTTATTTTCTTTGGCCTTAGAACGTAGCTGTAAAAGGATATCCATAACTTCATTCGTAAGATCGTTTTCAGCTTTTTCTTTATTTGATTTTAATCCTAAAATATCTGTTATAAATGTTTGGAACAATTGTTTCAAATCAGCAAGATCAACTAAACTTAACTGCTCAGTACCATCTTTAACAGAGTTGATGATGCGTACACCATCAAATAAATGTGATATTAAAATAGGTGTGTTGAAGTCATCATTCATTGCTGCATAGCATTTGTCTTTCAAATCAGAAACATCATAAGTTGAGCTATCTCTTGCAGTTAATCCTTCAAGTGATTCAAATGCATTCATCAGTTTAGTCATGCCTTTTTCTGCTGCCTGTAAGGACTCATTTGAAAAATCGACTGTACTTCTGTAGTGTGCCTGTAATATGAAAAAACGAATAGTCATAGGTGTATAAGCGCGTTCTAATAAGTCGTGATTTCCAGTGAAAAATTGCTCTAGGTTTAAAGCGTTTCCTAAAGACTTACCCATCTTTTGTCCGTTGATTGTAATCATGTTATTATGCATCCAAAATTTAGCCGGATCGCAATCATAGCATGCGTTTGATTGTGCAATTTCTGCTTCATGATGAGGAAAAACCAAGTCCATTCCCCCTCCATGAATGTCAAAAGTCTCTCCAAGATACTTTTTACTCATGGCAGAACATTCTAAATGCCATCCAGGAAAACCTTCTCCCCATGGAGATGGCCAACGCATAATGTGTTCTGGAGCCGCTTTTTTCCAAATAGCAAAATCAACAGGACTTGCCTTATCCTCTTGCCCATCTAGGTTGCGCGTATTTTCTAATGTGTCTTCTAAATTTCTTCTAGAAAGTTTTCCATAAGGATATTTTTCATTGTACTTATTGACATCTAAATAAACAGATCCATTTTTTTCATATGCTAATCCGTTGTCAATGATTTTTTTCACCATCTCAATTTGTTCAATGATGTGTCCAGTAGCTCTTGGCTCAATGCTTGGAGGTAAACAATTCAATGCTTCAACGGCTTGATGATAGCGTAGCGTATAATATTGTACTACTTCCATCGGTTCTAACTGCTCTAAACGTGCTTTTTTAGCAATTTTGTCTTCGCCTACTTCAGCGTCATTTTCAAGGTGTCCAGCATCAGTGATGTTACGCACATAGCGTACTTTAAAATCTAAGTGTTGTAAATATCTAAAAACGATGTCGAAAGTAATAGCAGGACGAGCATGTCCTAAATGAGGATCTCCATAAACGGTGGGCCCGCAAACATACATTCCAACATGTGTTGGGTGTAAAGGAACAAATGGTTCTTTCTTTCTACTTAATGTATTGTAAATTTGTAGGCTCATCTTATTCTGCTGTTATCTTGTATTGTTCTTTCAAATTAATGATCATATCATCTGTCAATTTTGACAAATCATACTCAGCTTTCCAGCCCCAATGTTCTTTAGCATGAGAATCGTCAATGCTTTGTGGCCAGCTATTGGCAATTTCTTGCCTATAATCTTCTTGGTAGATTATTTCAAAAGTCGGAAGATGTCTTCGAATTTCTGCAGCTATTTCTTCTGGGTTAAAACTCACGCCTCCTAAATTGTAAGAAGAACGAATTTTTACTTGTTCAGCAGGAGTTTCCATTAGTTCTATAGTTGCGCGAATTGCATCTGGCATATACATCATAGGAAGAGTAGTTTTAGCATTTATAAAACTCTCATACTTTCCGTGTTTTAGTGCCTCATGAAAAATGTGGACCGCATAATCAGTTGTACCACCTCCGGCAGCGGCTTTCCACCCAATCAATCCAGGATAACGAATACTGCGTACATCTACATCAAATTTGTTAAAATAATATTCGCACCAACGCTCACCAGCCTGTTTACTTATACCGTATACCGTATTAGGCTCCATGATTGTGTATTGCGGAGTCATAAGTTTTTGGGTGGTAGGACCAAACACTGCGATAGAACTTGGCCAAAAGATTTTTTTAATCACCTTTTCTCGACCTAAATTAAGTATATGGGATAAAGAACGCATGTTTAAATGCCAGCCCAATTCAATGTTTTTTTCTGAAATGGCAGAAAGTAGAGCAGCTAAGAGATACACTTGGGTGATATTATGTTTTTTTACAATTTTGTGAAGACCATCTTCATTCATGATATCTAGCTCTTCAAATGGTCCGCTTTGCATCACTTCCTCTGAAGAAGGGCGAATGTCAGATGCTACCACATGATTGTTTCCATACATCTCTCGTAGTTTCATTACCAACTCGGTGCCAATTTGTCCCGAAGACCCTATCACTAAAATCGTATCCTTCATCTTCTAATAATATCGAACAAATATAACATTTCATCAGTATTAAAGGGCAGCAATTTTGTTCAAGAAAAGACATTCATTTTTGTAACTTTACAACTCAAACTTATCTTTTGATGGATCCAAATGCGGGTAAGAAACATTTGCTGAATAGGCTGAGCAAGGAAGATGCTTTGAAACGATTGAATTCTGAAGATTTTAAGCGTCTTACGGTTTCCTTTTATCGTTATGTGATTATAGATCATCCGTATACTTTACGTGACGTTCTTTTTCAAGAGTGGAATAAAATGCAGGTTTTTGGAAGAATTTATTTGGCACATGAGGGAATCAATGCGCAGCTGAGTGTCCCAGAGCATTTGTGGAAAAAGTTTGCTGCGACGGTTCATAAGCGAAAGGAGTTTGAAAATATTCCTTTCAAAATAGCCGTAGAAGATGATGGAAAATCATTTTTCAAGCTCACGATAAAAGTACGAGAGCAGATTGTAGCAGATGGACTTTCCATTGATGAATACGATGTAACTAATGTAGGAAAACACCTATCAGCGGAAGAGTGGAATAAAGCAATAGAGGAAGGTGCAGTTATTGTGGATATGCGCAACCATTACGAAAGTGAAATTGGTCATTTTGAAGGAGCTATTTGTCCGCAGACTGAAACTTTTAAGGATGAATTGCCAAAGGTAAAAGAGATGCTAGAAGGAAAAGAAGGAGAAAAAGTATTACTGTACTGTACAGGAGGAATCCGTTGCGAAAAAACTTCAGCTTATTTAAAGCATCACGGATTTGAAGATGTAAATCAATTACATGGGGGCATTATCGATTACGCTAGGCAACTAGAGGATAATAAAGAGTTGGTAAATAAGTTCAAAGGAAAAAACTTTGTGTTTGACGAGCGATTAGGAGAGCGTATTTCTACTGAAGTTATCAGTGCTTGCCATCAATGTGGGGCACCATCGGATGCGCATGTAAATTGTAAAAATGTAAATTGCAACTTATTATTTATTCAGTGCGAAGTATGTCAAGAAGCACATCAAAGTTGCTGCACTCCTGAGTGCCTAGAAATAGTAAAAATTCCAGAAGAAGAACAAAAAAAATTGCGTAAAGGAATAGAAAATAAAAAGCGTTTTCACAGTCACCAAAAGGTTGATTTGAGCAATGCTTTTAAAGATACAGACAATTCGTAGATTTGTAAAAAACTAAACTATGCCGTTTTATCATCAATTAGGAAACATACCACACAAACGCCATACGGTTTTTAAGAAGCCGGATGGAGGATATTACTATGAGGAATTATTCGGAACAGTCGGTTTTGATGGAATGTCCTCTTTGCTATACCATTGTCATCGACCAACACAGGTAAAAGAAGTGTTAGAGTCGATTGATGTAATGCCAGAAGTAGCGATAGAAAAAAACATGAAAGCCTATGCGTTAAATGGTTTTCAACTACCGACTAAAGATGACTTCTTAGAAAGTAGGGTAACGGTGCTTATGAATAATGATTGCCACATCGTATTGGCAGCGCCAAAAAAATCGCTTACCGATTATTTTTATAAAAATGCCGATTGTGATGAGCTAATTTTTGTTCATAAAGGCTCAGGCAAGCTACGCACTCTTTTAGGAAATATCGAATTTAGATATGGCGATTACTTGATGATTCCAAGAGGAATGATCTATCAGATAGAATTCAATGATGAAAACAATAGGTTATTTATTGTGGAGTCAAGTTCGCCAATGTATACCCCTAAGCGTTATCGTAATTGGTTTGGACAGCTTTTAGAGCACTCTCCCTTTTGCGAACGCGATTTAAGAAGGCCAACAGAGTTAGAAACACATGATGAAACAGGTGATTTTTTAATCAAGGTGAAGAAAGAAGGTATGTTGCATCAGTACATTTATGGGGCACACCCTTTTGGAGTAGTAGGCTGGGATGGATACAACTATCCATACGCTTTTTCTATTCATGATTTTGAGCCAATTACAGGGCGTATACACCAACCACCTCCAGTGCATCAAACATTTGAAGCAGCAGGTTTTGTGGTTTGTTCTTTCTGCCCTCGACTGTACGATTATCATCCAAAAGCAATACCAGCACCATACAATCATTCTAACATAGATTCGGATGAGGTATTGTATTATGTCGATGGCGACTTCATGAGTCGAAACCATATTGAGCAAGGTATGATTACTTTGCATCCAGCAGGCATTCCGCATGGACCACATCCGGGAGCAATGGAGCGCAGTATAGGTGAAAAGGTAACAGAAGAATTGGCTGTAATGGTAGATACATTTAAGCCACTGAAGTTAACGAAAGAAGCATTAGCGATTGACGCAGGAGAGTATCACACCTCTTGGGTAGAATAAATAAATAATGGGAGCAGAAATTAAAAACTTAAAAGACCTACAAAATACTGAGTACAGCTTGAGGAAGTTGTTTGATGAGGCAGAAGATTTTTTACCCTTATTGGGAACTGATTATGTAGAGTTGTATGTAGGAAATGCCAAGCAATCGGCACATTTTTATAAAACCGCTTTTGGTTTTCAAAGTGAGGCTTATGCAGGATTAGAAACAGGTATGGGAGATCGTGTTTCTTATGTGTTAAAACAAGACAAGATTCGCTTAGTTTTAACAACACCTCTTGAGAAAGATGGGGTGCTTAACGCACACATTAACGAGCATGGCGATGCTGTAAAAGTAGTAGCATTGTGGGTAGAGGATGCCACAAAAGCTTGGGAAGAAACAACTAAGCGTGGTGCTAAATCTTACATGGAACCAACAGCGGAAGAAGATGAGTATGGTAGAGTGGTTCGTTCAGGAATTCATACTTATGGAGAAACGGTACACATTTTTGTTGAGCGTAAAGAGTATAATGGTGTGTTTTTACCAGGCTACCAAAAGTGGGAAAGTCACTACAACCCAGCTCATGTTGGATTGAAGTTTATTGACCACATGGTAGGGAATGTAGACTGGAACGAGATGAACAAGTGGTGTGAGTTTTACGCCAAGGTGATGGGATTTGCCCAAATCATTTCTTTCGATGATAAAGACATTTCTACAGAATATACGGCTTTGATGAGTAAAGTGATGAGTAACGGAAACGGGCGCATCAAATTCCCTATTAATGAGCCGGCAGAAGGAAAGAAAAAATCGCAGATTGAAGAATATATTCAGTTTTACAATGGAGCGGGTGTGCAACATATCGCTGTAGCAACCGATGATATTGTATCTACTGTTTCTGCTATGCGTGATAGAGGAGTGGAGTTCTTATATGTGCCAGAAAATTACTACGATGATTTATTGGAGCGTGTAGGAGAAATTGATGAAGATGTCGAGGTGTTGAAGCAACACGGAATTTTAATTGATCGTGATGATGAAGGGTACTTGTTGCAGTTGTTCACGAAGCCCGTTTTGGACAGACCAACCATGTTCTTTGAAATCATTCAGCGTAAAGGAGCACAGTCCTTTGGAAAAGGAAATTTCAAAGCGCTTTTTGAAGCGATTGAAAGAGAACAAGAAAATAGAGGAACGCTATAAAATTGTTTTGATAACAATAAA
>Ga0160423_10003203_pt1 | contig 13633 bp, 11 predicted proteins | sample CRUFie14St8metaG_FD_108191 | JGI IMG/M metagenome (GOLD analysis project Ga0160423, IMG submission 108191) | Marine microbial communities from the Costa Rica Dome - CRUD Field 142mm St8 metaG | ecosystem: Environmental > Aquatic > Marine > Oceanic > Photic zone | place: Costa Rica: the Eastern...
TCATATAGAATTGGTAGGCGAATATCGACGCAAGTTTGGAGATCCATATGTCGCTGCAAGAAATGGATGGTTGGATGATGTTATTGAACCAAAAGAAACTAGATTAAAACTAATTCGAGCCTTAATTCCTCTGATTTCTAAGAGAGTATGGCAACCACCTAGAAAACACGGAAACATTCCATTATGATTTATCCACCCTCAAATTATGTTCTACATCACTTAATCTGTGTAACAGTAAAGGTAGACTTGGAAGATGGGCACGTCTTGTAGGTTGGATAAAAATTGCCCATGCGATCAGATGTTGGGCTGCTAACATCCATCTACCATCTAAATGAATAGTCCCAGTAGAACCTTGACTAGGATAAACTGAACCTGAACCATTGTATGAAGGTGATAATTGAATATCTACCTGAACGGGTGATGGATGATCACGATTACCATCTAAAGCCGAATCAAAATCAATGTATAATTTTGAAGACAGACTGCTGCTATGTAAAGAGGAAAGTAATGCAGTTGTCCAAGGGCCCCTTTCATCTAATGGACGACGCCCTGTGACGGAATATATCTTCCCGCCTGCTTTGGCCCACGCTTCGGCTACGGAGCGAGCGGCAGCTCCCCCCCCTCTGAGTATCAATAAAGGAGGAGTAGAATTCGAGAATAAACCAAAGGAACGAGCCACTAAAACTACCCCTAATCCATCTGTACTACCTGTAACTAAATGATGACCATCCCAACGAACGTGATTCGTTGATGCAATCTCCAGACTTCTATCTGATGAGATAACCCCCGAACGAGATGTTAGTCCATGTTTCAGAGGAGTCGTCAAAGAAACCCATACTAATGGAGAATCCCCAAAAGGAGATTCAACCTCGGGATTTTCATCTAAATCTAAGGCATTAACACCCCATCCTTCTGGGAAAGTTGTGATGTCTTCCGTTGCACTCTGAACTAAATCTAAGATCCTGTTAGTCGGTTTCTTAGAGCCTAAATTACCTCCTAAAACTATCTGCCCTAATAGCTCAGAGAGATCCTTCGTTTCATATCGAGACGTCCCAACTATTGATCTATGTCCGTCCTGATTCAAATGAGAATCCACCAATAGAGAAAGAACTGGGGTTAAAGAGTGAGATATAGGAGATCCCGCCACGACACAATGAACTTCTCGGCGGCCCCCCATGAACTCTCCAAAGAGCCTGAACGTATGGTGATGACGCTTAAGGTTCAAATCCACGAAGAACTGTCGGGACAGAATGGAGTCCGATTTAGACATCTCTCGTTCGATAGAATTAGCCCCAATTGAAGAGATTGCGTGGAAGATGGGTATAGGCGTGGAAGAACTAATTCCTTTTGGGCGTCATATGGCTAAAGTAACATGGCCAGCTATCCGTTCAAGATTGGATAGACCTAGAGGTTCATTGGTCCTAGTTACCAGCGTAAATCCAACAAGATATGGAGAAGGAAAAACAGTTACAACCATTGGATTAAGTATGGGCTTGAACAAAATAGGTAAGAATTCAGCATGTGTAATTAGAGAACCTTCCATGGGGCCAGTTTTTGGAATAAAGGGGGGAGCAGCAGGAGGAGGACATGTCCAAGTTCTGCCTATGGAAGATATCAACCTCCATTTTACAGGAGATTTGCATGCAGTAACTTCTGCGCATAATCTTTGTAGTGCAATTCTGGACAATCATTTACACCATGGAAATAAACTAGAAATCGATTCTTCGAGATTACTATGGCCCAGAGTCATTGATATGAACGACAGAACATTGAGAGGAGCCGCAATCGGCCTAGGAGGTCCGGGAAACGGTGTTACACGTGAAGAGAGATTCGATATCACTGCAGCAAGTGAAGTAATGGCTATACTTGCATTGGCTACAGACTATGAAGATCTTAGAAAAAGACTAGGAAATATTGTCATTGGATCCACTAAGGATGGAAAACCGGTAAAGGCAGAAGATATAGGAGCAGCAGGAACTATGGCATTACTTATGCGGACTGCATTTCTACCAAATCTAGTTCAAACAACAGAGGGGACTCCGGCATTTATTCACGCCGGCCCATTTGCAAATATTGCTCATGGTAATTCGAGTATTATAGCAGATAGGCTCGCATTGTCTATCCATGATATCGTAGTCACAGAAGCAGGTTTTGGTGCAGATCTCGGAGCAGAAAAGGCACTTCATATCAAAACAAATGCATCTGGTTTAGCCCCAGATTGTATAGTGGTAAATGTCACCGTTAGAAGTATGAAAATGCATGGTCTAGGCATGGTTGGTCTACCTAATGGAAAAGAGGCACTGGATGAAGAAAATGTAGAAATGGTAAGACATGGAGCGTCTGCGAATCTATCTAGACATATTGAAAATATGTCGCGTTTTGGCCCCGATGTAATTGTTTCAATCAATAGATTCCCTACAGATTCTGAAGCAGAAATATCTGCAATAATGGAAATTGCTAAACATGCTGGTGCTGCTGATGTAGCTCTGTATGAAGGACATGCTAAAGGGGGAGAGGGGGCAGTAGAATTGGCAAATTCTGTCTCAAAGGCAGTTCAGAGACACATGGCTGCCGGAAGACCGTTCAATCCATTATTTGAGGGAAATGCACCAGTAATTGAAAAAATAGAAAAAATTGCAACAACAATGTACGGATCTTCAGGTATTTCAGTCAAACCACGTGCAAAAAAACAATTGGATAAAATCAATGAATGGGGGTATGGAAATTTACCAGTCTGTATGGCCAAGACACAGTACTCATTCAGCCACGATCCTGCTCAATATGGTGCCCCCAATAATTTCACTCTCCCTGTAAGAGAATTTCGACTAAATGCTGGAGCAGGATTTATTGTTGCTGTATGTGGCGACATGATGACTATGCCTGGATTACCAAAAATACCCGCTGCTGAAGGGATGGATATGGATAAAGATGGAAATCTAACTGGAATATTTAGTTAAGGAGAAAATATGAAAATTCTACAAATCTCTGATTCAAGTTGTAGAATTAGAGTAGATGATCTTGATGATCTTTGGGTTTTAGCACAAGTTTGTCGGAAAGGGATTCAAATTGGGATGTTGAGCCATCGACGAGATTCAACAACAGTAAATCATGAAGGAAGAGCCAAAGAAACGGAAAGAAAGACCATGTGGATTGTTCTTCAATTAGAACAAAGTGATTATCATGCATTTAGTGATTCATTAAGAGCCTCTGGAATTATTATTGATGCACCGATAGATAAAGGGAAACACCATACTCACTCTATTGAATTGCATTCTGAAATACTACTTACTTGGAATGAAATAATTCCACTAGAAGACAAAGAATTACTCAAGAAATCAGCCGATATTGGTGCTAAAGCTAAGGTATTACTAATTGTTGTCGAAACTGATGAAGTCCAACTCTTTGAGGTTACTCCAAATGGACTTAAAGAGGGCGCTCAATTCAATCTTAGAGGTGGTGGAAAACGAGAAGGAGATAGTGCTTCTATTAGAGATTCATTCTTTGAACAAACTGCAAAGGAAACTTTGCTAGTCGTAAGACCAGGAATGCCGCTATTGCTTTGTGGGCCAGGAAGTGCACGAGAACGTTTTGCTGATGACTTGAAAAATATGGGGTGCAAAGAAACTATTCGAACTGTTTCTACAAGTATTGGAGGCAGAGCAGCTGCTAACGAAGTATTGAGAGAAGGATTAGCAGATGATATAATTGGAGAACATACTATTGTAAGACAAACGAGAATGATTGAAGAAGCCCTTTCTAGGGTTGGAACCGAAGGCGCAGTAGCATATGGCGCTCTAGAAATTCTTAATGCTGCAGAACAAGGGGCTATTGAAACCCTTATCATTATTGCAGATCTGCTACGTGACCAAACTCAATTATGTGTTGATAGAACATGGTCTAAAATTTCAGAATTAGTTCTTTCATCTGGAGGTGAAGTAGAGCAATCCTCCAAAGATCATGATGCAGGGGCTCAATTACTTGGATTAGGTGGAGTAATAGCCTTATTGAGATGGAAATTGGAATGACAAAGATATTCACTTCGACCACCTGCCAGTATCATGACTCGTCCAATGGGCCGGATTGTGGCATTTGCCCCTGAAACAAATGGTTGGGACGGACCAGTGGGCCAATTAGCACGAAAAATGGGACAATTAGGAAATGATGTTTGGTGGATTCATAGAGATGGTAATGATTATCCAATAAATGAATTCCAAAATACAAATAACTGTGAAATTGATAGAGGTATTTTCGACTGGAGAGGACTTCTCAATGGTGCAAGATGGTTGATTACAGCTGGACCTACATTAATCTCAAATGATGATGAAATTGCATCGTGGTCAGCAGCATTGACATTTGCTGAACTTGAAGGGACATTGAATGCACTGATTCTTTCATCGTCAGAAGAAAGTTTTACTGAGATATGGTCTAAGATAGTCCCAAGAATCCGTCAATTCCACATTATTGGACTGGTAAGTTCAGAAATTGAATGGATTTCCAATTATGAAGAATGGGATATTCCTCAAAACAAAGAAGAACTAATCGATACACTGAATCGAGTTCAACACAAGACATTAGTTCCCCATTTGTTAGCAAGAGAAACAAAAAGTGGAGGATGGGCAGTCAACTCACACACATATGGAATATCACAAACTGATACGACTAATGATTTAGAAATGGGTGAATGGATTGGTTCATTTCTCAATGGTTTGATTAAATTTGGACATGGAGAAGAAGCAACTCAAAGAGCACTCAGAGAATCAAACAAATAATTCCTGCTGAATAGATTTCTCTGATTCCCAAACCCAATATTTTCGAGTTTTTCTAACAATAGCGAATAGTATTGTGAAAGCAATTACGCTAAATAAAATTTCAACAGGCCCCCATAGCCAAGCATCAAACCAACCATCAAAAATAAATGGAAACGGAAAGAATGGTTGGAGCCCATATTCTCCAGTATGCGAAGGCAGATCCATCAAAATATGTGAAAGGTATGAAATAATTGCAAGAGGAGCAGCGCGATGTTTATTCCAAAATGGTAAAACAAAAAGAGACCAAAAAATAAAACCATGAGAAAATAACCAAATTTGGTACGTCCAATGTTGAAGAATCTCAGGGTGATTTATGAAATCTTGAGAAACAGCGAATGGAATTGTGTGTCCGGCTAACCATCCGAGATATGGATGAACGAATATCACATTTGTAATGTCCGGAAGAATAGCGAATCCTGCTCCAATGGCGTGTCTATTCTTGATATCTTTAGGGGCTATTTCGCCAATGCTCGCGCCGATGATAAAGTGCGTGAATAAATCCATGTACATCATTTCCTATGAAGATAATTTTGTCTAACTACTCTGATTCAGTGATTTGTTCGTCATCAAGTTCTAATTTTCTAAGCCCCAAAGTTACAACTGTCGCAATCAAAAGAAGAGGTACTGCTCCACCGAGAGTAACATATGTACCGATAGGAGTGCCTCCTCCTACTGTAGATGTTGTAAAATTAAAATCACCATCTGCAAATCTGGGTTCTCGCCAGTTAGTTACTGTGAGATTAATTTGAAAAGTTACTTGTTGACCTCCACAATTACCAAGGTTTCCCTCACTACCTTGATTAGTCACAGAAAGAAGCCACTCTCCCTTTCCATGCATCCATACCTGAGTATCACTTCGCAAAAGGAAAATTGCTTCTTGTAGTTCGTCGCTAGAAGTAGCCTCAATCTCTGGAACAGGAGTGTCGATAACTACTGAATCACTACCCTCCCAATCTTGACCAGACCAAGAGGTACTATTACTACCATCGGAGTAATTTACTGGATCGGGAGAACGGACCTCTACTAACCACTTAGGTTCACAATCAAAACCCATGAAACTTCCCCCCTGCATCTCTACTGTATAGTTCGCTCCGATTAGACCTCCTTGGTCTACTGTGACCATTGCTTCAACACGAGATCCGCTCGAGATTGTCTGTCCTACCTCGGTGGACCACGATTGTGTAGTCCATTCAGCATACCAATCTTCGACCTCCATTTCAGGCTCTGGATTTAACAAGGGCATTGCAGCTATAAACGGAATCGTTAAGATAATTGTAGACATCCACACTGAACGTAATAATTGAGACTTAGAGCGGTCTGATTTTCGACCGATAGGATATATTTTAGCAGTCTTTTCAAATATGGAAATAGGTCTCTGCAAAGATGTATCGCCAACTAATTCAGCATCAACCGGATTGTCGGCCATGATACGCCGAGAAACCCATTGAACTTGAGCATGCTGGAAGAAAGACATTGATTCAATACACGCATGATTACTCGGGGCAGTTTCATTATCCAAACCCTAGATGGAGGGTCATGTCACCCGGCCCTTCTAAAGGACCTCCAAGAGGGCCGCCGACCTCCAGGCCCACAAAAGTACCAGACGAAGAGGAAAGTAGAGTCGAGAAAAGTGGACCTCCTTCTGGTCCACCAAGTTCTGGACCCCCCAGGAGCCCTCCTTCATCCGGACCTCCTAGTTCAGGACCCCCAAAAGGACCTCCTTCTACCGGCCCCCCAAAAGGACCTCCTTCTACCGGCCCCCCAAAGAGACCTCCCTCTTCTGGACCTCCCAATTCAGGGCCCCCATCTTCAAAACCCCCAATGAAGGCTCCACCAGTATCTTCTTTTTCCGTAAATAAGGAAGATTCGGACGAAGAGGAATCTGACGAAGAAGAATCTGAAGAAGAGGAATCTGACGAAGAAGAGTCTGAAGAAGAGGAATCTGACGAAGAGGAATTTGAAGAAGAATCAGAAAATAATCCAATTATTGTAGATAAATTTGGGACAGACGATCGGAAGCCAATGGAAATTAAAGTAGAATCACTGGATGCGTTACCGAATAGAGTCCCGCTTTCTGAAAGTGAACCAGATGAAGCACCACCTGATGTTCTCATACAGCCAAGAGAAGTTCTGGCACCAGCCGGTTCTGTGTATGATGATTTACCAGATACTGAACGTTCTGGACATATCGTTCCATTTGCACTTTGGCCTAGGACAGCTGTTAGATCTATTGCATCTAATCGTCATTTACTTCTGGACATGTTTGATGATTTGCTTACTCTTCTAGAATCAAATGAAGACACATTTCCTTCATTCGATTTGGATGGTCAAACTTTGATGTTGGAAGAATACCTTATTCAAAGACCTGAAAATCGAGAACGTGTCAAATCTTTAGTTTCTGAAGGTAGGTTGAATATTGGTCCATGGTATAATCCCCCTTCTCAATTTTTAGTTGGTGGAGAAGCATTAGTTCGAAACTTGCAAAGAGGTGTTGCTGCGACTAAATCTTTTGGAGGAACTATTGGAAGTACTGTGATGCCCAGAAGTACATCCCACGTTAGTCAATTACCTACTCTTCTGTCTGAAATTGGATCAGATGAATTAATTTTCAATGGGGGAGCAGGACCGTGGATTCAAGATGCTCGTGGCATATTCAAATGGTCTTCTTCTGATGGTGATTCATCGATACTAGCGATTAAACAAATCCCTAGTGGAGATTCATTGGGAGGGTGGGGATTTGAGAAAAGAGAGACTGATTCAAAAAATAGTATGGATGTAGATTCTGAAACTGCATCCAACAGAATTGAAACATTATCCAATCTCCATCTTGAAAAATACGGATGGCTCCCCCCAATGATGCTATTTGGGAATGGAACCAGACACGGAATGGCACAACCTTCTCTGCCAACTTTAATCGCCGATGCAAACAAAGCAATGGAAGGAGAAGTGACTTTTTCCCATTCTAGCTTCTCCAAATTCGGGAAGGAGATTCGTGCATGGGTAGGACGAAAGAAACTATACTCGTATGACGGTGAGATGCGCCATGGATGGGACAGAATGCTACATTCAGGAGCCCTATCATCTAGAATTTATTTGAAACGGATGAATGATCATACTATTCGCACTATTACCCATTCTACTGAACCTTTAGCAGCATTAAGTTGGTTCCATAAAGGAAGAAATCGATGGGATAGAATTCAAAATGCTTGGGATTTGGTTCTTCAAAACCATGGATTCCATGAGATTGGAGGAGTGTCTCCAGATGAGGTACATATGGACATGGAAGATTCATTCAGGCATGCTCAAGAAACTGCTGCTATGGTTACAGAAGATGTCCGAATTGAGCTGGCAGACGAAATGAATCTTCACCACATTGATCGTGACGCTATTCCGATGTTATTGCATAATCCTCTAGGTACAGAATGGAGCGGAATGTTACCTGTAGATATCGTGGCCCCTGCATACCGATGTTGGTTAGATGCAGGCAACCCAGTACATTTAGAATTCTCCAAGCCTCCAAAAAACTCCACCATTATCAGCGATTTAATCCAAGTATCTCCAGAAATTGATACTCATCTTCACAAAGACTCTCATGTTGAGTTGGAATTACCTCGAATTAGAGGTAGAGTACAGATTCATAGATTACCCCCTGGAATCCATGTGTTACATGCTGTTCCAGGTCATGCCTCTCCATCTACTCTTCCCAGTAAACCAGTGGAGGTTGAGCAAGGAGGTGGAAGAATTTCTGCTTTAGATAACGGAGAAATTCGTGTAGAGTTTCTCCCAGATGGAAGATTTGATTTGGTCGATCGTTCCACCGGTAGGCGGTTTCCAGGCATTGGGCGGCTTGAAGATGTTGAAGACGCAGGAGATTCCTACGACCATAGTCCTGCCGGCCATCCTGGTAGATCAAATGGACCAATGGACTTGCGAACACAGCCAATTGATCGTAGATTACATGATTCAGATATCACAAGAATTCAAACTACAACTAATTTACAACACTCAGATGAGTGGTCTGCGACGGTTCATCTAAGAGTGGTTTGGAATATTCCTGCATATTTAGATACCTTGAACCAAACTAGAAGTGTAGAGTTAGCCTCTGTTACAGTAGATCATTTCGTTACTCTAAGGCTTGGAGCAAGGAATATAGAAGTAGAAACATGGGTAGATAATAAAGCTGAAGATCACCGACTGAGATTAATTATCCCTACGGGGATGCATCTAACTGATGCAAATGTGGGTACTCCTTTCGATGTTGTTCGGAGACCTGTTTTGCATCCACACGACCCAAGTTGGGTCCAACCATTGGTTCCGACACAACCAATGGAACGATTCCTAGCAGTAATTGGAACTGAAGATGGTCTAAACGATGGAGGGCTAGCGCTGCTCTCTCCTGGTGTTAATGAATATGAAATAATATTAGCAGATGATGCAGATCCTGGAGGGCATGATATCGCCCTAACTTTGGTACGTTCTACAGGTTGGACGTCTCAGAGTGGATTTTCTCATAGACCCACTAATGCGGATGCAGTACTGCCTGCCCCAGGTTCCCAGTGTATTGGTACATCAATTACCAGATGGTCAGTTCTTCCATTCGATGAAGATTGGCAATCCGAAAATATTCATCATGCTGCTGAATGTTTTGCTACAACTGCTAATTTACTAGTAGCTACCCGAAAACCTTTAGCAAATGGGTTCTTTGAAGAATCTCTCACTCCAGGAACTCTGGGTAGAAGCCTGGAACACATTCGATTCGATGGTGAAGGTCCTATTCCAGTCCTATCTGCATTCAAACCTTCAGATGATCTTGGAGGTATTATTTTGCGTGTTTATAACCCAACTGACACAGATTGGAAAGGAAGGATTCATTCTGATTTAGACTTGGAACGAGTACATGAGTGTAGCATGTTAGAAAATGCGAGAAAGAAGAAATTAGACATGAAAAATGGCGGATGGGATGCAGAAGTTAAATCTGGGTCAATTGTTCAATGGCGACTATCTTGATACTTCTGAACTATGTACTGTCGGATTTATGAATGATTAAACATGACTACTATTCGTTCCAGATTCAAACTCCGCAGAAGAATGTTGGAGGCCTATCAAGAAAGAAACTATAGCGAGGAAGCAGGGCTACATGGAGAAGAAATTGCTAGGAAAAATTTAGAATTAAAATTAGGTCCTCAAGGGTGGAATTTTTTTTCAGGAGTTTTGATTCCAGATCCAAATAGAACCAAAGGAAGATTTGAAATTGACATTGTAGCAATTTCACCTAAAGGAATAGTATTGATAGAAGTAAAACATTGGAAAGGTAAAATAGAAATTTCAAAGGATGGAATGAAACAAGTAAAGGGAAAGGTGGACTATCCATTCAATCGTTTGGACGATCGAATTAACCAAATCAGTCGAATTCTACGTCCAAGCATAATTGAAAATAAAGTAGGAGAGGATTCTCCACCGATTAAAGCAGCAATTATTCTAACACACAAAAGTAGTTCTATTTCATCGAACAAAGGGGGAAAACATAGTATCCTAAAAATGAAAGATGCAACAGCAATAAAATCCCTTTTCGATGGTGAAGAACGAATGAATAGCAATATGCGTAAACATATTATTGACAAATTATTAGAATTCGGAACATGGGATACAATTCAACATAAAGGAAAAAATGAGAATGGATTAATTCGTTGGGGACAAATCCCCGAAGAAAGAAAAGAATTGTTAATTGATGGGATTGATATTCTTGATAGAGCACAAGTCAAATATTTTACAATAAAGCAAAATTGTGGATGGTTCACAACTCTATGGAAAAATCCAACATTATCTATCGAAATATATCTACGCAACAATACGATAATCCAATCAAATATCGGTGAAGATTCCCTTTTTCCTTGGATTCAACCCGGTATTGGGGTCATAGAAGGTGGGCTGCCTATGATAGACATTGTAAGAGTGGATTATGGTAGAAAAACCGATACTGACCCAAGAGATAAAGTTCGATTAGAAGGAATACCCTACTCAAATGGTGATATCGTAAGAGGAACTGTGGATGGATGGCATGATACATACGGCTTATTCATAGAATTACAACCAAATATGAACGGTCTTATCCCAATGAGTATAATGCCCAATCTTGGGCTCGACAACCTCAAAGTCCTGTATCCAAGAGGACAATCTGTGAGGGTCATGGTCACAAAGGTAGACCATCAAAGAAACCGAATCGCATTGGATTTTCCAGAGGGAGATAAATGAGAACTACAAAGGCTACTGCACCTACTCGAATTGACCTAGCAGGAGGTTGGACAGATGTCCCAATCTTTGCAGAAAAATACGGAGGTGAAGTTGTCAATTTTGCGATAAATATCTATGCACAAGCAAACGTAGGGACTACTGAAAATGGAATGCTTACTGCTACATATAACAGTAATACAAGATTAGGAGCTGGCTTAGGAACCACAGGTGCGGTTAATGTAGCACTTTTAGCTGCAATTGATGGAGGAAAATCAGATTCTCTAGAGATTGCAGAAAATGCATATCAATTTGAAATGCAATTAGGAAACACCGGAGGAAGACAAGATCAATGGGCGGCAGCACTTGGAGGATTCAACCATTTACTATTCATCGGAGAACGGGTTGAAAGATTGCCCCTCGAACCTCTTCAAAGCTCTAAAAACTGGTTAAGTAAACATCTAATTTTGGTAGATAGCGGTATTGAACATGTTTCTGGAGAAATGCATCAAGAAGTTTGGGAGAAATTCAAACAAGGTGATTCTAAAGTTGAGGAAGGATTACTTATGCTAAGAACCGCGGCAAAGAAAATGGCTGATGGACTAAACAGAGATAGAAGGGATTCTGTTGTAGAATCGTTGAAGCAGGTATGTGCAGGGGTTGATCTGATTGACGAAAAAATTCATGCTCCATTCAAACCGATTATTGAACCGCTTATTGAAGCAAAACATGTCATGGCATGGAAGGCAGTCGGTGCTGGAGGAGGAGGATGTGCGATTCTCTTAGTAAGACCTAGTACCCAAGATTTGGTAAAAGAATCATGCAAAAATGCTGGTTGGTCGATAATTGAATGGGGATTTGATGAAAACGGATTGACTATTGAAAGTGAATAAACTCAAGGTGATATATTATGAATTTAGAGCAAGCACTTAATTCAGAGTCTGATTTTTTTATGATTACAACAAAGGTCTGTTATTATTGTACCAGAGCAAAGAATATCCTTAACGCGAAGGGCTTAACATTCACAGAAATTGATGGAAACAAAGAAGTTGAAGTTCATCTTGATGCAAGAAATCAAACTGGTTGGAGAACAGTCCCAATAATATGGGATTTAAGAAGTGACAAACCCATCTTTGTTGGTGGTTCGGACGAACTCATTGTGCTATTGAATCAATCCAGTGAATAATTTCATTTTTCTGTTTCAAATTTACCATGTGGCCCTTATGATGGCGGAGTTTCAAAATTGGACAATTTGCAGTCTCGATTACATTACATAACTCCTCTGCTTGAGTCATTGAAACAATCTTGTCTGTATCTCCATGCATCCAAACAACTGGAATTGGATTCTCCAATAATTTAGAATTCAACTCATTAGGTCGAACTGTTTTTCCTGCTATCAATACTAGACCTATGGTTCTATTGTAAATTTCAGGATGCATGAAAACTTCAGTAGCCATGGCAGCTCCTTGGGAAAATCCACCTAAAATGAGTTTCTCGTCAATTGAATGTTCTTTGATGATTTTTACGATCAATTCTACTGATTGATCAACTTGATTGAGTGATGACTCGTCCAACGGCATACTTGGCGAAGCATCTCTTAACCACCAAGCAAATCCTCTCCTAGGATGGGGTATATTTGCTTCAGGAAGAATGAGAGACATATTAGGAGAAAGAAGTGATTCAGCAAGAGGCCGAATCAACTCTGCAGTACCAGTTAACCCATGCATCATCACAAGTGTAGGCATATTGGAACCTCACAATGTCCAAGAGCGAACAAGAGCACCGGCAACCTTGAGATGAACAAAAGAGTCTTGACCTCTTAGAGTGACGGTGATTGAATGCTCGCCGGAATTGGAGGGGATGGTGCCGAATGAACCCTTTTCAGTTGCACCTGCGCCCCACGCTCGAGTCAAAGGAGAAGCGCCTTGGTGATCTCTAATACTGAGTGAACCTGAACCACCTTGTTCACTTATTTCTACATCTAAATACCAAACTAAAGTGTCCCAGGCTTCATTCGGAGAATACCCTTCATCGAGAAATGTATCGTAAATATCTTGATCATTTTCCTCATAGAAATTATCATGTATATCTCCAGCACGATAGAAGAAAACATCTCCAGAATAACCTGTTTTCTTTTCATTAAGATTCATTTGAAGGTGATTTACACCCTCATTATCAGTCCAAAGAAGGCTCTTGATAAATCCCTCACGGCCACTGAAAACGTAATTAAGAGTGTGATCTTCACCAGATGTTGCAGAGACTGAGACTTCCCCGTTGTAGATGCTGTCGGTATTCGCACTCCAATCTTGACCTAAGAGTCTGAAATTCCAAGTGTTGCCAACTGCCCAAGGGAAATTAAAAACAGGCTGAGGATCTCCATTCTCATAAACTGACAAACCATCCATAGTAACTCGGCCTAAGAATGGATTATGATTGATTACTGCATGTCTTTGTGCCTCTCCTTCTGACGAGATACCTAACATGAATAAACCATCATCTTCTCGTATATCTGCGACTACTAAGCGAGTGCTATCTTCTCCAAATTCTGGAGTAACGAAAGTATAGAGCCACTGGTCACCAATTTGCCATTGAGGCAA